>Ga0073934_10001393_pt1 | contig 58583 bp, 45 predicted proteins | sample LarsenN4metaG_FD_76834 | JGI IMG/M metagenome (GOLD analysis project Ga0073934, IMG submission 76834) | Hot spring sediment bacterial and archeal communities from British Columbia, Canada, to study Microbial Dark Matter (Phase II) - Larsen... ...
AAATCCGATCGCTCGTCGTGTCCGCGCATCAGCGAGGCCTCCTCCTGGCTGCGCGCAGTGTAGTACGCCGAGGGGGTCCTTGGGTACCCCCTCGGGTTAGTTTTTCAACAGCCTGCTAGAAGTTCTCGACGAGCCAGAACGCCTCGACGATTTCGACTCACGTCTGCGCCAGGTTTCTCTTCGAATTCTAGGAATATCCGCTCCTATCGGCTCCGGACCAGCGTTGGCGACGCCCTTGTGACTGAACCACGTCTTTTTCCCGCGCACCGATAGATCTCGGCGTTGGCACGAGATTCGGTGTCGACGTACGCGGGTAGCCGCAATGGCGCGATCTGGGTTGGACCCTAACCTGATCTGGACGTAGCCACGTCGGCGTGCGCGATGACGACGGTGATACCCACGCCGATGGCGATGACGATGATCAGGACGTGAGCCACGGCTACGAAGCCTCCCACAGCAGGCAGGCACCCACCGTTCATTCGCGGGGACGGTGGTAACGCGGCGACCCACAGCCGCGTCTGGGCTCGACAACAGCATTGTATTGCCGGGGCCGCTCTGGTTCCAAGGTCGAACCGTCGCCCCGGGAGACAGAAGGCAGGCCACTCGTGGACGACAGTCACCGCTGCAGCAGACTTTTCATCGTCCAGTTGGCGCGAAATCCGGTGTAAAGCGTTGCGCCAAGCGAGTTTCAGTGCCCCTCGGTCGGCCGCGTACCGTGGCGGCCTCCTTGCAGCCTGCCCGCAGTCTGATACGTCCACCTCGTGTGGCATTTTTCCGACGCCTCGCCGACCGAGTCGCCAGTAGGCCCGAAGGCGTCAAGTTCACATAAGAGCCGTGTGGCGGATGTAACTGAGAGGGCGAAGCTATGCGCTGGTCCGGCCTGTTCGTGAGTCGCGCGCTGATGACGGCCGTTCTCGCCGGCTCGCCTCTGCCCGCCATGGCGCAGAGCGCAACGACGCCCGACGATGCCCCGATTCAGATCGGACCTGTAGCGCTGGCGCCGAGCATCCGGCTGACCAACATCGGCCACGACAGCAACGTGTATCACCAGAGCGACGACCCCGCGAGCGACGTGACGGCCACGGCGAGCCCCTCCGCGCGTGCGTGGCTGCGGCTGCCGGTGCTGCGGGTGGCGGGGCGGAGTCAGGCCGACTTCATTTATTTTCATCGCCTCACGGATCTGAGGGCCGTCGACACCGATCACTTCGCGCGCGTCGAGGTTCCGCTGAACTGGCTCATGCCCTACGTCGAGGGGAATCGGGCATCGACTCGCCACCAGCGCAATCTCGAGATCGACGCGCCGGTGAAACGGTTGAACGAGACGCAGCGGGCGGGCGTCGACGTGCGGGTGACCGGGAAGTTTACGGTGGGCCTGACCGCGCAGCGATCGCGCATTCGGTACAGCGGCGACACGCTGTATTTCGGCAGCGACCTGGCCGAGCTCCTCAACCGCCGCGGCGACGGCGAAGGCGTCAGGTTGCGTTATGCGGTCACGCCGCTGACGAGTGTGGGCGTCACGGCGGAGCAGCAGCGCGATCGCTTCGATGCGGCGGTCGAGCGCGACGCGAACAGCATCTGGGTCCTGCCGGAAGTCGAGTTTCAGCCGTTCGCGCTCGTGAGCGGCCGTGCGCAGATCGGGTTCCGGCGGCGCTCGTTCGTCAACACCGAGCTGCCGAACTTCGGGGGAACGGCGGCCCGCGTCGACCTGCGGTACACGCTGCTCGGACGAACGCAGTTTGGCGTCGGCGTGCAGCGCGACCTCGAGTACTCGTACCGTTTCGAGCAGGAGGAGTATCTGCTCAGCGGCGTCCGTGTGTCGGTAAATCACCAGCTCGCCGAGCCGTGGAACGTGGGCCTCTACCTCGGCCGCTTCCACCTGGACTACCGTCTCGTGGGCTCCGATCGCGCGCTCGCCGAAGCGAGCGGCTACGTCGAAACATACGTCAGCGTCGGGGCCGGTGTCGGATACCGCATGGGCCGGTCGAGACTCGCCCTGCAGGTGGACTTCGACGATCGCGACTCCACCGTGTCGACCTTTCGCTACTACCAGCGTCTCCGCATCACGTCTTCTTTGAGCCATGATTTTTAGTCTTCTCCTCCTCAGCACCCTGCAGGCCGTGCCGCCGCCGCCGGAGGCCTCCCCCGACCGGCGCTTGTACATCGTCGGTCCGAACGACGTGCTCGTCATCTCCGTGTACGACCAGCCGCAGCTCACGGGCAGGTACGAGGTCGACGCGGACGGAACGTTCACGTTCCCGCTAATTGGCCGCGTTACAGCAGGGGGTCTTAGTCTGCGCGCTGTCGAGGACGAGATTGGAGGCCGGCTGGCCCGTGGCTTCCTCAAGAATCCGCAGGTGAGCGTTGCCGTCGAAAGGTACCGCAGCCAGCAGATCTTCGTCATGGGCGAGGTGCAGCGCCCGGGTCCGCTGGAGTTCACCGGGTCGATGACGCTCATCGAAGCGCTCGCGCGCGCCGGCTCGACGACCGAGCGCGCAGGGTTTGACGCGCTCGTCGTCCGTCCGCGCCGCGGCGGCCCGGCGCCTGACCTCGCGGCAGTGGCGCGGAGCGGCGAGTCTCCGGACGCCAAGGTCATCCGCGTGGACGTGCAGACGCTGCAAGGCGGTACGCTCTCGCAGAACATCGCGCTCGAGGGCGGCGACACCGTGTTCGTACCGCGGGCCGAAACCGTCTTCGTATCGGGCCAGGTGCGCTCGCCCGGCGAATATGTCATCCGCCGCGGCATGACCGTGCGGCAACTGCTCGCGCTTGCGGGCGGCGTCACCGACCGGGGGTCGACGCGGCGCATCCAGGTCGTTCGCAAGGTCAACACCGAGGAGGTCACGACCGCCGCGGATCTGACCGATCCGGTCCAGGCGGGCGACACCGTCGTCGTTCGCGAGAGGCTCTTTTGAGGCGGCTCGCCGCGCGCCGGCTTCGGAGGCTCGGCTGATGTACGAGCGCTTCTACGGATTCCGGGAGCTGCCGTTCGACCTGACGCCCAATCCCCGGCGTCTGGTGGCGACCGACGTGCACCGCGAGGCCCTCAGCACGTTCGAATACGCGATCGCGAGCCGCACGGGCATCGCGCTGCTGATCGGGGAGGCCGGCACGGGCAAGACGACCGTGATCCGCGCGGCGATCGAAAAGCAGGCGGGTCAGGCGCACTGCATCCACCTCGACAACCCGGCCCTGACGCGGGAGGAGTTCGTCGAGATGCTGGCGGTCCGCTTCGGCCTGAGCGCCAGGGCGCGGCGGTCGAAGACACGTCTGCTCCTCGAGCTCGAAGAGCTGCTCCGGCAGCGGAGCGCGCGCCGCGAGACGACGGTCCTCATCATCGACGAGGCGCAGAGTCTCACGATCGAGCTGCTCGAGGAGATCCGGCTGCTGGCCAACCTCGAGACGAACGACGAAAAGCTGCTCTCGGTCGTCATCGCCGGTCAGCCGGAGATGGCGGATCGGCTCAACGACCGGGTGCTGCGGCAGTTGAAGCAGCGCGTCGCGCTGCGCTGCGAGCTGCGGCCGCTCACGGCGAAGGAGACGATTGGGTACGTGGCGGGCAGGATCCAGGCGGTCGGCGGGGTGCCGGCGCGCGTCTTCACCGCCGAAGCCGTCACGCTGATTGCCGAGCGGTCCGGCGGCATCCCGCGGACGATCAACGTCATTGCCGATAATGCATTGCTCGGCGGCTTTGCCGCGGAGCAGCGTCCAGTGACCTGTCAGCTCGTACGCGAGGTGTGCCGCGATTTCGACATCAAGGCGAGCCACGCCGTCGACTCGCGCGGACGGTCCGCTCGTCCGCAGGCAGATCCGCCGCCCGACGGCGGCGGCGATGACGGCGCGCGCGAGCAGCCGGACGGTCCCGGCAGGACCGACACCGCGCCGTTCCACCAGATCCTGCGGAGGCTGCGTCGTATGCCGCTGTTTCGCCCGCAGTGGAGATCGTCGTCGTATTGAGGGCACAGGAGACCAGATGGGTCGCATAGAAAAAGCGCTGCAGAGGGCTGCCGGGGGAACCCAGGATCCGGCAGAGCCCCAGATTGACCAGCCTGTCGCTGGCGGGGGCTCGGCTCAGTTCGACGTCACCGAAGGGCCGGAGCCGCAGGCCGATTCGCGCCCGAACGTCGCGGCGGCCGGCGGCGCGCTGCTCGTACGTGAGGAGCCGCTCCCGGTGTGGAGAGAGAGCCGGCCGGCACCGAGCGACGACATTCACCTGGCGGCGGTCGCACAGACGCTGTCCAAACGCCGTTGGGAGATTTGCGGGGTCGTCCTGGCGTTCGTTGCGGCGGCGGTGGCGTACAACATGTTCGCGACGCCGCTGTACGAGGCGCGCGCGCGTGTGATCATCGATCCAAACGCCCCGCAGGTCGTGACGTTCCGGCCGGTGGTCCCGGAGGATCAGTGGTGGACGGAAGATTACTTCGGGACGCAGATCCAGATCCTCCGCAGTCGGGCGCTCGCGGAGAAGACGCTGGCGAAGTTGGGAATGGTGACACCGGGCACCGCGGCCGAGCCGGCGCAGCTCAACTGGGTGTTGGGGTCGCTCAGGGTGAGTCCACTGCCGGAGAGCCGCCTCGTCGACGTCAGCTTCACGACAGATGACCCGACGCTTGCAGCACGTGTCGCCAACGCGCACGCTGAGGCCTACGTCGAGCAGAACCTCGACTCGTTGCTCCGACCCAGCCGCGATGCGTCCAAGTGGTTGACCGATCGCCTCGCGGAGCTGCGCCAGCAGGTGGACGCGTCCCAGACGGCCCTGCAGCGTTACCGCGAGCAGCACAATCAGATCTCGCTCGAGGATCGGCAGAACATCGTCGTCCAGAAGCTCGGTCAGCTCACACAGGCGGTTACGACCGCTCGAACCGAGCGAATCGCCAAGCAGGCGCTCCTCGATCAGCTCCGCTCGCTCGAGAGCAGTGGCGCGCCGCTCGACTCGCTTCCGCCGATATTGGGGAACGCATTCATCCAGCAGTTGAAGGGCGACCTTGCCGCACTACAGCGCGAGCGGGCGCGCCTCTCAGAGCAGCTTGGCGAACTGCATCCGGACATGGTCAAGCTGAACACGGCCATCGAGGAGACGGAGCGGCGCCTCGACGCCGAAATTCGCAGAGTCGTCGACGCGGTCCGCAAGGATTTTGCCGCGGCTCAGGCCAACGAGCGAGGGCTGACCACCGCGCTCGAGGAGCAGCAACGCGAGGTGCTCGCGCTGAACCGCAGTTCCATTGGCTACGGCGCGCTCCAGCGCGACGCCCAGAGTACGCAGCAGATTTTTGAAAGCGTGCTGCAGCGGTTCAAGGAGGCGGACCTCTCCACCGAGCTGCAATCGAATAATATCCGGCTTCTCGACGCAGCCGTGGTGCCAACCGTACCGATCTGGCCGCGCACGTGGCTCAATCTCGTCGTCGCGCTCATTGGCGGTCTGGTGATTGCCGCCGGCCTGGCGCTCGGCCGGGAGCACCTTAATCGCCGGGTGGATTCGCCCGAAGACCTTGGCAGTACGCTGGGAGTACCGCTGCTCGGGATCACGCCGGCTGTATCCGGGCCGCGGCGGCAGCTCGAGGGGCCGGAGCACAGCGTGCCCGTCGTGTTCCGCGAGGCATTGCGGGGCATTCGCGCGCGAATCCTGCTGTCGCCCATCGCTGCAAGCGCGAAGGTACTCGTCGTAACGAGCGCCATGCCGCAGGAGGGGAAGACTGTCGTGACCAGTCACCTGGCCGTCTCGATGGCCAGGACCGGACGCCGCGTGCTGCTCATCGATGGCGACATGCGGCGCCCGCGGATCCATCGTCTGCACAACGTCGAGCGGGCGCCCGGGCTGTCCGACGTGATGAACGGAACGGTGCGCGTCGGCGCCGCATTGTGCGCCTCGTCGGTGGACGGTCTCATGCTCCTCCCGGCTGGTACGCCGGTGTCGAACCCGGCCGACGTGCTGGAGGCGCGCGGTTTCAAAGCGCTCGTCAAGGACCTGAGCGACGAGTTCGACCTGATTCTCATCGACTCGCCACCGGTCATGGCGGTTGCCGACGCCTCCATCCTGGCCAACGCCGCCTCGACCGCTCTGTTCGTGGTCGGGGCCGGCACGGCCACGAGGGAGACGATCCGCGCGGCAATCGATCGGCTGGCGTCGATGCAGGCGCAGGTCATCGGGGTCGTTCTGAACCGAGCCTACGCCGACGAATATTCGTATCGCTACTACGGCAGCGACGATGTCGAGGAGGCCCCGCCTCCCATGTCGGCTGTCGCCCGTCGCGCCCTGGAGCTGTAGGGCACCAGCGTTCGTCTGAACCTCCCACGCGGTACGGTACATGGTCCCCTTCAGCGCCGCGCCCCACTACTTCGCCGTCTTCCGGAAGTACCTGGGCCGGCGGCTTTATCTCGTTTCGCTGCTGACGTTACTCTCCGCGACAACGGAGGGGATCGGCATTGCGCTGCTCCTGCCTCTTCTCGGACTGCTCGGCGTCAGAGACGGCGGGGCCGCAGCCACCAGCTCGGCCGAGGGAGGCGCCAGCCCGTCGACGCTCGAGGCGTTCATCGGCGACATCACCGTCGGCCTGGGTATCCACGACTCGATGGCGGGCATCCTGGCCTTCATGATGTGCGTCTTCGTGCTGAAGGGGATTCTCAAGTTCACCGAAGGCGCGTACAAGAGCTATCTCCAGGGGCAACTGCTGAGGCAAGTCGAGAGCCGGCTGTTCGACGCCTACTCCACGATGGAGTACCGCTATTACAGCCGCTACAGCGCCGGGCATTTCTCCAATCTGATCAGCGTGCAGGCTCCGCGGCTCGTCATGTGCTTCGACCGATACAAGAAATTCCTCGGCGCGCTCATCACGGTGATCGCGTATTTCGTGTTCGCGTTCCTCGTGAGCTGGCCCGTCGCGGCGATGGCGACCGTCGCGGGCGGCGCCACCCTCGTGATCTTCAGGCGCCTGACGGAGCGAGTGCGTCAATGGTCGCGCCGAGGCGTCGCAGAGCAGGGGACGTTGAATCATTTCCTCGTCCAGACGCTCCAGGCCTACAAGTACCTTGCGGCGACCGCGCAGCTCGGGCCGCTGCGGGCCGCGGTGCTCAAAAGCATCTCGCGCGTCTCCGCCATCCTCCGGAGAACCGAGACCACGTGGTCGCTCACCGAGGCGCTGCAGGAGCCGGTGGCGGTCGGCGTGCTGGTTGCGATCATCGTGGTGCAAATCGCATTTCTGCATCAGGCGCTGGCGCCCGTGCTCGTGGGGCTCGCGCTGATCTATCGTTCCATGTCGCAGCTTGTGCTGGTGCAGAGCAATTGGCAAGCGATGATGCATGACGTGGGCAGCCTGGAAGCCGTCGAGGCCGAGCTCGATCGCGTGGCAAAACATCAGGAGCGCTCGGGCTCGTTGGTGCTCGGTCCGTTCAGCCGCGAGATCACGCTTCACCGTGTCTCGTTCCGCCACGATGCGGGCGCGGAGCGGAACACCCTCACCGATATCTCGCTCACGATTCCCGCCAACCGGACCGTCGCGATCGTGGGTGAGTCCGGCTCCGGGAAGACGACGCTGGTGGACCTGATGACGCTGATCCTGCGTCCGCAGCGCGGCTCCCTCACGATCGACGGCGTCTCTCACGAGGAGATCGACATCCGGTCGTGGCGGGAGCAGATCGGCTATGTCGCGCAGGACACCGTCGTCTTCGACGACACCGTCGCGAACAACATCTGCCTCTGGCGAGGGGACTACGAGACCGACCCTGAGGTGCAGCGGCGCGTGGAGCACGCCGCCATCAGAGCGGGCGCCAAGCCGTTCATCGACGCTCTGCCGGACGGTTTCAACACGAACGTCGGCGATCGCGGCGTGCGCCTCTCGGCAGGCGAGCGTCAGAGGCTCTTCATCGCCCGGGAGCTGTACAAGAACCCGCGCCTCCTTATTCTCGACGAGGCGACCAGTGCGCTCGACTCCGAATCGGAAATGGTGATCAAAGAGACCGTGGATCAGCTCCGTGGCACGACGACGGTGGTCACGATTGCTCACCGGCTCGCGACGATACGGAATGCTGACTACATATATGTGTTGGACGGCGGTCGGATCGTAGAGCACGGCACATACGATCGACTTGCTTGCGCAGACGGCGGTGCGTTCAATCGGATGGTCGCGCTGCAGCAAATCTAGGCGCTGTCGCCGCGGCATGCTCGCTCTTTCCGAAGTTTCGGCCTTCGCGCTCGCGGTGGTTCCTCTCGCCGAAGAGTGATACTGAATCGAATGCCGACCGTCACAGTCGTCGTTCCTGTCCACAACCGCGCTGCGACTGTCGGTCGAGCAGTCCGCAGCATCCTGTCGCAGACGTTCCAGAATTTCGAAATTGTGGTGGTTGACGACGGTTCAAACGATGGCTCGGCGGTGGCGGCACAGGCAATAGGTGACCCACGCATTCTCGTCGTCAGGCACGAGCGAAACCGCGGCGCCAGCGCCGCGAGAAATACCGGCATTCGGTCGGGCTCGGCTCCGTTCGTGGCTTTCTTGGATTCAGATGACGAGGCGTTTCCGACGAGGCTCGAGAAGCAACTGAGCGTGTTCGAACACGCAAGCGATCGCGTCGGATTGGTCTACAGCGGCGCGGAGCGAGTACTCGAGGATGGCGAGATCGTGCGAGATATTCCTATAGATCGTTTCGATCTCCCACGCGTGTTGTTGACGACGAACGTGATCGGAGGTACCTCCGTCGGCATGGCTCGTCGGCGGGTATTGGATGCCATAGGAGGCTTCGACGAACAGCTGCAGTACACCGAGGAACGAGATCTCTGGTTGCGGATTTCGCAGCGTGCCGACGTCCGTTGCGTGCCAGAGCCGCTGGTGCGAATAGCGCAACAGACGCGTCAAGGCAGACTATCTTGGAATGTCGAAGCAGTAAGTCGCGGTCGCGAAATGTTTTGTCGGAAGCACCGGGACGCACTAATCGATCACGGGTTGTTGCACATCTACCTGCGAGAGAGCGGGTGGTGGGAACAGCGATACGCGCAGAACCTTCGCGAGGCGCGTCGGCTCTATCGTGCATCGCTTGTCGCCCGACCGTACACCCCGATCGCATATTTTCTGCTGTTGTCCGCGTGTATGCCCGTGTCCTGGCTGGACTCGGTTGCCCGATTCAAGCACCAGATCGCCAGGTGGTTCTCTCCGGTCCTAATGGCGCATAAGAGTTGAGGTCGCTTTTCGCTAGCCTACCAAACGCGACGAGTGTTCGGCCACCGGCGGACGATGCGACGCATGCGACAGGGCATCCTCCCGGCGGTCAGCGGGTACCACTCGGCCGAATTGCGGTCTTTGTTCCGACGCTAGTTGGAGGTGGCGCCGAACACGTCGTGCTGACTCTTGCGGCGGGCTTCGCTCGAAACGGCTACGCCGTCGACTTGGTCCTCGTCAAGGCTACTGGGGCGCTCATGTCTCGCGTCCCGCCCGGAGTGCGTCTGGTCGAACTCGGCACGTCGCGCGTCATATGGAGCGTTCCGGCCCTCAGTCGGTATCTCAGACGCCAGCGACCTCTCGCTCTGTTGTCAACGCTGGACACAGCCAATGTCGTCGCCGTCGTGGCCGCACGGCTGGCTCGTTGTTCGACACGAATCGTGATTCGACAGGCGACGCATCTGTCGCGCACGTTGGAGCGAGGTCCGAAAACGTTCGTGTCTGTGCTCAAGCTGATGCTGCCGTGCTCCTATCCTTATGCGGATGCGGTCATCGCAGTATCCCACGGCGTTGCTGATGATCTTGCCGAACGCCTTCGGCTGGTCCGGTCGCGAATCCATGTCGTTCCGAATCCGATTGTCACGAGCGAGCTTCGCGATCTCGCGAGCCGCTCCGTGGAGCACGAGTGGTTCGCAGCCGGTAGTCCGCCGGTGGTTCTGGGTGTTGGCCGCTTGACAGCGCAGAAAGCCTTCGACGTGCTGATCAAGGCCTTCGCCGCAGTGCGCACCCAGTGCGAGGCACGGTTGATGATTCTGGGTGACGGCGAGGAACGGCCGAAGCTGCTGACACTCATTCACGCCCTCGGGCTGCAGTCAGTCGTGTCGCTGCACGGGTTTGTTGACAATCCGCTCGCCTACATATCGCGCGCCAAGGTGTTTGTGCTGTCCTCGGCATGGGAGGGTCTTCCTGGTGTCTTGATTCAGGCGCTCGCTTGCGGTACGCCCGTAGTCGCCACGGATTGCGACAGTGGACCGCGCGAGATCCTCGAGGGCGGACGTTACGGGCGTTTGGTTCCTGTCGGCGATATCGAAGCGCTTTCCGCAGCCATCTGCGAGACTCTTCGGAAGCCGCATACACCTGCCGCAACTGACGCGTGGTGCCGTTACAGCGAACCCGACGCAACGAATCGCTATCTGCGAATTCTGCTCGGGACGGTCAATGGATAAGTTCGCCTACTTCGCTCTTGTCCTGCTCACCTTCTTCGTCCCGTGGGAGAACTCCATCGTCATCGAAGGGTTCGGTTCATTCGCGCGAGTAGTTGGGGTCGGGACGTTGGCGCTCAGCCTGTTCAGCATCGCGGCGGATGGATGCATCAGAAGGCCTCACTCTTTTCACGTGGTCGCCCTGGCGTTCGTTATCTGGTCTGCGTGCACGCTGTTGTGGGCGATCAATTTCGATGCGACGTTTGAGAGGACAGGGACGTATCTCCAAGTGGCGGTTCTCGCATGGCTCATCTGGCAGCACGCCAGGAGCGAGCGTCGGCAGCGTGTACTCTTTGGGGCCTATGTTCTTGGCGCATATGTCACGGCTCTCGGTACACTTCGAAACTATTACCTGGGTATCACCATGCCAGGAACGGTGACGCGCTATACCGCTTCAGGATTCAATTCAAACGAAGCGGCATTCATTCTGGTTCTCGGGATACCGATTGCCTGGTATCTCGCGCTCACATCGACGCGTCGCTCGACCAGTGTGGTCTATGGCTGCTACTTGCTGGCCGCAATCGTGGCAGTGGTTCTTACCGGGTCGCGCGGAGCGTTCGTGTCTCTCGTGGTCGCGCTCATGTTAATCCCGTGGTCCTTGCCGCGCCTGTCGCGAAGGGCGAGGATGAGCAGCACGGTGCTTGTTGTCGCAGCAATGAGCGCTGCTAGTGCACTCGCGCCGAGGGCGACGTACGAACGCCTGGAATCAACGGCGCAGGCCATCGAGCAAGGAGATTTCGGCGGGCGCGAAGCGCTGTGGAATGCGGGCGTTGAGCTGTTTCTTGAGCGCCCTATCGGCGGCGTGGGTGCCGGCGGCTACCTGTATGCTACGCGGCCATTGGGATTCCCCTCTGTCTCCCACCAAACTTTTCTTGAGGTGCTGACTGGGCAGGGACTCGTGGGATTGTTGCTGTTCTTGGGGATCTTTATCGCCACGTTTCACAAGATTCCGCGGATGCCTAGTCTCGAGCGGAAGTTCTGGATAGTGCTCAGCGCAACCCTCCTCATCGGCCTGCTGCCGCGCACGTACGACGACCGAAAGCCGCTGTGGTTCGTACTGGGCATTGCGGCGGCGCAGTCCGCCTTCGTCAGGCGCGACGCACGAATGTCATCCTTGCCGAATACCAGTAAGGCTGAAGGAACTGGCACAGCAGATCGAAAGCAATGCGCCTAGCGACGTCCTTTGGTCACCGCTGCAGGTCGGCTGTAAACGCCTTCCTCTTTCCCGATTTCTTCCGGCTCAAGCTCGCGACGGGAGGGATGCTTCAAGCTCGCGTCTATCGGGAGCTGTTCCTCCGAGCACGTGAGCTGCCGGACCTCGATATCGTCGAAATAGGGGCAGGATCGGGGGCGTCCACGATTGCGTTGGCGCTGGGCCTGCGCGAGGGCGGGAGGAGCGCGAAGGTCATTTCTGTCGAGAAATGCGAAGGGGGATCGCGATCCCACTACGGTGATCGCGAGACGAATCTCAACTTGCTCGAAAAGAACTTGGTCCAGTTTGGCGTTCGTGACCGCGTCGTCCTGTACTCGCACCCGATCAGCTTGGTGAACGGTCCTGAAGTTCTGGCGTCCGTGCATACGGGCAGAATCGGCGCGTTGGTCCATGATGCCGATGGTCGCATTGATCGGGATTTCGCGCTCTTTTGGCCGATATTGCGGCCGGATGGCCTGATCATTATCGACGATTTCGAGAACCGACCGTCGTTTAGGCCCGTGTCAGTCGAATCGCCCGATGGCGGCACAAAATCGCTTCTCACGTTCAGGCTCCTCACGCAATTCATGCAGTGGGGTCTCGTCGCGCGAACCCGCGTGATCGGCAACACTTTCTTCGGACGGAAGCCGGAAAACGCAGATTTCGGCCGGTTCGACGCAGCAGTGTGTAATCGCATCGCGGCCGGCGTCGAAGCGGAGCGCGACGCATATTTACGATTGCATTCCCGCCGTGCAGAGGCGAACTCGAGGTTGTAGATGGAACTGCGCGTGCCGTTCTATAGGACGGATATCAGAGAGCCCGAGATCGAGGAAGTCGTCGCAACGCTGCGATCTGGATGGCTCACGACCGGGCCGCGGGTGAAGCGATTCGAGGACACATTTGCCTCTGCTGTCGGAGCGTCACACGCTGTCGCTGTCAACTCGTGCACGGCGGCGCTGCATCTCGCAGTCCGCGCACTCGGACTCGCGCCGGGTCAAGGCGTGCTGCTCCCGTCATTGACTTTCGCCGCTACGGCGGAGGTCGTTCGATATGAGGGAGGCGTGCCCGTACTCGTCGACTGCGACCCGGAGACGCTCTGCATGGACCTCCGGGACGCAGCGCGCAAGCTGATCGAGCTAGAGAGCGGTCGTATGGTCGCGGGCCTTCCGCCGGGATTGGACATCGTCGGGATGATACCGGTCCACTACGGCGGGTTGATGATGGACATCGACGAGATTCACGCCTTCGCATCGCGTCACAATCTGTGGGTGGTAGAGGATGCCGCCCACGCGTTTCCGGCCGCCTGGCGGCGATCGCCCCTTGAGCCGTGGCAGCGCTGCGGTCAGCACACGGCGCGGATTTCGTGTTTCTCGTTCTATGCGAACAAGACGATCACGACAGGTGAGGGCGGAATGGCCGTTACTGACGAGCCGACACTTGCAGATCGTATGCGCCTGCTTTCGCTTCACGGCTTATCGCAAGACGCCTGGAGCCGGTACTCAGGAACCGGAAGTTGGGACTATCGTATCGTCGCACCTGGGTACAAGTACAACCTGACAGACATCGCCGCCGCTCTTGGGATTTGTCAGCTTGCGCGTGCAGAGGAGATGCGTTCCGCCCGGCAATCGATTGCGCTCGAGTATCACGACCAGCTTGCTCGAGTAGACGAGATAGAGTTGATTCCCGTCAACACGGATCGCATTCACGCGTGGCATTTGTTCCCAATCAGGCTTCGGCTCAACGGGCTGGGCATGGATCGCAATCGGTTCATCCGTGAGCTCCATGAGAGGGGCGTTGCGTGCTCTGTGCACTGGCGTCCACTGCACCTTCATCCGTACTACGAACAAACGTTCCGATGGCAGTCGATGGATCTGCCCGTGTCGTCGCGCGAGTGGGTCCGACTGATCAGCCTTCCAATTTTTTCTGGAATGAGAACCGAAGAGATGCGTGCCGTCGTGAGCGCCGTCCAAGAGGTGTGCGCCTCCTGTTTGCGCCGCCAAAAGGTGGCCACTGCCTGATCGCTGCTGCCGGCTCGCGCTCGTCGACGCACTCCGGACTCTCTGGCGGCCTCGCGCGGTGCTCTGATATGTGCGGGATTACGGGAATTGTAGCGACGGAGCGCGCGGTGAGCCTACCGATCATCCAACAGATGACGGATCTACTCGCGCATCGTGGGCCGGATGGAGCAGGATTCATGCTGGCGGCGGGCTTGTGGGGTCGCTTGCATCATTCGTTCCGTGATCGTGCCGACACGTTGCTCACGGACACGATCCGCGTGGCCCTTGGGCACCGCAGGCTGGCGATCCTAGACCTCTCGGATCGCGGCTTGCAGCCGATGGGTGTCCCGGATGGCAGAACGTGGGTTGTCTTCAATGGCGAGATATACAACTACCGTGAGTTGCGATCGAGCCTTCAATCTCGCGGACACGTATTCCGCACTCGTACGGATACAGAGGTTGTGCTGCGCGCGTACATGGAGTGGGGAGAAGCCTGTCTGGCGCAGTTTGATGGCATGTTCGCGTTCGCGGTGTGGGACGATACCCGCGCGAGGCTGTTCTGCGCACGGGACAGGCTCGGCATCAAGCCGTTCTACTACGCAACCCCCGCTGGATCTTTCGTGTTCGCATCCGAAATCAAGTCGCTTCTCGCACATCCCGATTGTCGGCGCGAGGTGGACGATGTCGCGGCAGCTGGTTTCTTGGTGCATTCTAACTGCGACTATGCGGAACGGACGCTCTTCCGCGGAATACGCGCGTTGCCAGCCGCTCACAGTCTGACGTTCGAGGCTACTACGGGCCGCGTCGTGACTCGCCCGTACTGGAACCTCGCCCCGGTGTCGCCGTCCGATGCGCGCCGTGAAGACAGAGTAGCCGCCGTCAGGGACGCGCTCGTTGCCGCCGTGCGCAGCCACTTGATTAGTGACGTTCGGATCGGCAGCTGCCTCAGCGGCGGCTTGGACTCGTCCACCCTCGTCGGCATCATTGGGAAGCTCTCGTCCGAGGACCCATCGTCCGTGTCGGCGGTCGGCGATCGCCTCTACACTTTTACGTCGTGCTTCGACGACGCGGCGTTTGATGAAAGAGAATACGCTCTGGCCGTCGCTAATTCAGTGGACGCACAGGCACACCTCGTGTTTCCGTCGCCGAGCGACTTCTGGGCGGAATTCGAACGGATGGCATGGCATCAGGACATGCCATTTGGCGTGCTGAGTTTCTATGCGCAATGGCGGGTGATGCGCGCTGCACGAGACGCAGGCGTCAAGGTTCTCATCGACGGCCAGGGCGGCGATGAGGTGTTTGGGGGCTACGCGAAGTTTCGATATGCCTATCTCGCCTCGTTGCTGCGGGCGATTCGACCGGGCGCGTTGACGCGTGAGCTCGCGGGCATGATACGTCGGCGCGATCCCTATTTCTTCGATTTGCGGCGTGGGTACCGGTACTTGCCGCATTACATGCGCCGAGCACTAAAGGTCGATTCGCTGTTGCAGCAAGTGTTGAAGCCGGACTGGCGTCAAGTGCTCGCCGATGAAAGTACCCCAGCAACTCGCTGGTGGCGCTACGCTCGAGAGACGACGAACGGCCATGGCCACTGGACGCCGCTGCAGCGGATACAGGTCGATGACATCACGGTCGACACCCTTCCGCAGTTGCTCCGGATGGAGGACCGTTCGTCGATGGCTTACTCAATCGAAGCTCGCGTGCCGCTCCTCGACCACAGAGTTGTAGAGCTAGGCCTTTCACTCCCCGATGACCTGAAGGTGCACGAAGGCTGGAGCAAGTATGCCGTGCGCCGGGCAATGGCGGGCCTACTCCCAGAGCGGGTCAGACTGCGGACCACGAAGCTTGGATTCGCGGCCCCTGATCGTATGTGGCTGACCGGCGCTCTTCGACGGCCAATAGCCGAACTTCTCGACAGCGACCTGCGTTGCAGCCGTTTTGTCAACGTGCCTTCCCTCCGCCGGTGGTACGGTTCTCGCGCCTCGGACCGCGCGAATACGGAGTCGCTGCTCGGCCTGTTTCGAATTCTGTCGTTGGAAATGTGGATGCGTGCGTTCAGACTTTCATAGTCGTGGGCATTGTGAGCGCAGTTGTGCGCCGTCGATATGCGTGACACGGACCTCACGTGTGCCCCGCGCCGGGGCCTGCGCTACTGTCTGGACGCGACCTTGGCCGCTATTGGTCTGGTTGTATCTGTGCCGCTCCTGGCGGTAGCTGCGGCCGGGATCGTACTGAGCAGCCCTGGGCCGATCCTCTATCGGGCTCGGCGGGTCGGTTGTGGCGGCCGCGAGTTTGTCCTCTACAAGTTGCGGACAATGCGACCGAATGTCATCGCGGAGAGCGCACCGATCACCGCACATGAAGACGCGCGCGTCTTTCCGTTTGGAGCGTGGTTACGGGCGACGAAAATCGACGAATTGCCTCAGCTCTTCAACGTCGTCGTTGGCGACATGGCGATCGTTGGCCCTCGTCCAGAAGCGCCGGAAATGGTCCGACGTTATTACACGCCGAACGATTGGGAAACACTCCGCGTCCTTCCCGGTTTGACGAGCCCGGGCAGTCTTTACTACTACACGCACTGCGAATCAGCGCTCGTAGGTGATGATGCGGTCAGCGTGTACGGCGAACGGCTCTTGCCGGCAAAGCTGGCCCTCGATCGCATGTACATCGCAGACGCCACTTTGCTATCGGACATTCGAATCATTCTGCGGACTCTTGTGGTCATCGGCGGACGTCTGTTCCGGCCAACGCGAGCGCCGCACGATTTGACTGCCCGCAGAACCCCTCTCGACAATCGGCACGGAATAACGAAAAGGTCTGTGGAAAGCCGGGATGAGGCCAGTGAAGCCCCAGCCGGTGAGTATGGCAAGGACACCGAAGGAATTCCTCTGAACGTGGTGGCACAAGCTAGTTCACAACAATCCGGACACCGGTCGGCGGCGCCGGCGCTCCACCGCCCCCAAACTCATGGGCCCCGATATCGTGGCGAGAGCGACTAATACCGTCGTAATCTCGATCAACATCGGTAAGAATCAATCCGGTGTCGATGGCGCGCGATCCTGACTTTAGCCGGAAGTTGCGGGCGCTCGCGTCCACGAATTGCGGGTCAGCACTGACGTTTCCCGAATTCGTGATTCCGCCAGGAGCGGATGTTCCGAGACTGGCGTTGTAAACCATATTGTTCCGTACCGTAACGCCTGAGTATGCGCCGGCGAAATAGTTCATGAATGCCTTCGTCGGACTATACGAGATATTGTTTGCTATGTCTGAGTTTGAAATGTCACAGGCGAACTGAATGTGCCCGTCGCGATTCGGATGCGGAAACACGAATGTGTTGTTAAGAATCCTGAGATTCGTAACCGCACATGCAGAATTATGGTGATAGATCGTAATCATATAGCCGCGAACCAGACTGTACATGACATTGTTGCGTATGGTGACATCCGAGCCACTGGAATAGATGCCATGATCTTGATTTACGACTGTGCCTGAACAGCCATTCTCGCCGTTAGCATATCGCCCGACGTCGGTAATCAAGTTGCGGTCAATGAGGACGCGACTACGGGAATTGTAGATGCCACTCCGAGTCGTGCCTGTGACAGTGTCACAGACTCTGCCAACTGCGTGGATATAATTACCGCTAAGCTCGAAGTCAGATCCAGTGTTGTTGAGCAGGACAGCGGACATGGTTGTCCCGGTTATTTCAAATCCTTCGATACGTACGAAGCTCACGGAGCCAGCTAACAGGATCCCATGTGACCGCAGCCCGATGCCGTCGAGCTTGGTGCTACACACCGGAACCGTCGAGTTGAGTTTGGAGCAAGGTTTCTCGGCTCTAACGGTGATCCACGCTCCAGGTAAGCCGCCAGTCGTTACACAGAAAATGGGAGTGCCCCCGCACTGCGAGGCTCCACTCCCGGAGTAAGTACCATCTCGGACGATTAGGGTGTCGCCGGCTGTCAGACATCCTATGGCAGCCTGGATCGTTGCTTTTGGAGTCGATGGCGACTGCGCCTGCATACACGTGTAGGAGTCGGCGCCGTTGGGAGAAGTGTAATAGGTGCCGGCGTACGCCGTGCCCCGGAGAAAGAGAACCGCAATCGCAAGGAAGAGAACGCCGATGTTCTGTTTCGCCATTGATGCCATTCCCCCCAGTGAACCTATCAACAGATGTCGGACGGAACTTCAGGAAACCCTAAACACAGCCAAGCTAGCCTTTCCGCTTGGTTGTCGCGGCTGCACGGCAGCAAAGTTTACACCGAAGAAAAACCGCGTCAACATGTGCAACCTGAGGACGCAGCGACGACGGAACCTGTAATCGTACGTTCGGAATGAGGCTGGCGGGTCGGTGGCACGACGGGACCCGCGGCGCCACCTCAGGGACTCGGAAGTGGAACGGCAGCAAAGCGACAGGATCGGGCGCTCCGAAGCCACACTGGGAGTGACAGCGGAATCAAGACCCGTCATATCGAATTCGGTCCACAGAGCAGGCGGGTCGCCAGGTTATCCGAGATCGCGCGTGGCAGGCATGATCACAGAGAGGTGTCCCATCTCGCATTCATCGTCAAGGCACGGTTCAGCCGATGCTGCGGTCGCCTATGCGAACTGCAAGGCGACGGTGCCGCGTTTCGTCGGGCCTCGAGCACATGGGTGTGATGCAGGCGGTCAAGCGGAAGAGTTCGCACCGTCATTCGTCCGCGTCCGGCTTCGATGCCTCGATTTGGTGCGTCGACCAGGCCTGCGGACTGCAATTCACCCGCAGGTGTGCGGCGGAGGCCACCGGCCGTCGCAGCAGAGGGACGCAGCAGGTCTTGGCGAGCATTCTCCTAACCGCGTAGCGGCGCAGGCTCGACGCGGTGGACGTGCTCGCGACGCAGCGTCGTGGACTGGCACTGCGTGTCACGGCATTCCTATCCGAAGGCGACGTCGGTCAGCTGCCCCGTAACCAATTACGTTACGACGTGCGGATCATTCATCCTGTGTCGCTTAGGTAAAGAGTCCAGCATTCATCTTGTCCTACGTTGTTGGATAGTCGATTGACCTTATGCAGGAGACCGCCAGCATCATCGACCGGTACAGCCGCCGAGACGACCGGGGTCGTTACAGTCTGCTGGCTGCCGATATGCTTTACGCGGTCCAGGAACGGCAACGCCTGTTGGCGAGGTGGCTTCGCCGCCGCCACCTGGATCCCCATCGGCTGACGGTCGTTGAAGTCGGATGCGGGAGCGGCGCGATTCTGTTGGAGTGGCTTCGATTCGGCATACGTCCCGAACACCTGTGTGGTATCGAATTGCAGGCGAATCTCGCAGAGGGAGCGAGGCGACAACTGCCGGAGCGCGTCGCCGTGATCACTGGCGACGCCTGTCAGGTGAACATCGTGCCGGAAAGCCGCGATCTCGTTTGCCAGTTTACGGTCTTTTCGTCGCTGCTGGACGATGGCTCTCAGGAGGAACTGGCCAGCAAGATGTGGCGTTGGGTGAAACCAGGCGGCGCGATCGTATGGTACGACTTCGTATATAGCAACCCGTGGAATCCTGACGTCCGCGGTGTGCCGATGAAGCGAATCCGGACGCTCTTTCCCAACAGTGAGATCACGTGGAGCCGGGTCACGTTGGCCCCCCTGCTGGCGCGGAGACTGCCAGCTCCATTGCTTGCCGTCGCGAATGGGATTCCGTGGCTGCGGACGCACGTTCTGGCTTGGATCGCGAAGCCGACGACAATCACGCCCGCCCGGACGAATAGCGATCTGATGCATACCTGATCCGAGCCGACGCGGATCAGTTCGGCCGATGGCTCCTTCTACGTATCGAACCAGGATAGGAGGAACGCCGACTGGAGCGCAGAATCGCAGACGCGATTCGCATGCAGTTGGTGAAGGACTAAACGAACAACGCGTCGATCTCCAGTACGTTACTTCCAGTCGAAAACAACGAGGCCGTCAATGAAGATCATTGTGTGGGGTATGGGATACGTCGGTACAGTGACCGCTGCCTGCCTGGCACATCGCGGGCATACCGTCGTCGGAGTGGAGCCGCAGGTCCCAAAGGTGGAAGCGCTGAATGCGGGCCGAGCTCCCGTCACGGAGCCCGGCCTTCACGAACTCGTTGCGCGGTGTGTGAGAGCGGGGCGACTGAGCGCGGTCACGGAAGGATCGTCGCACGTTGCTGACGCGGACGTGTCGCTCATCTGCGTCGGGACCCCCAGCGCTGCAGATGGCAGTCAGGTGGATGAGTACATTCGCCGGGTTGCTGTCGCGATCGGCAAAGGGCTACGCGATGCGTGCCACTACCACACCGTCGCGCTCCGCAGCACCGCGTTTCCAGGAACAACACGGAAGGTGCTGGTGCCGTTGCTGGAGGAGCATTCAGGGCGAAGAGCTGGTGACGGCTTCGGCGTTGTAAACAATCCAGAGTTTCTTCGGGAAGCCAGCGCCTTAGCTGATTTCGAGACGCCGCCCTACACCGTCATCGGCGAGTGGGACGTAAGGTCGGGCGCCGTCATCGAAGAACTTTATCGTCGTATCCGAGCGCCTCTGTATAAGGTCAGCCTGGAAGAAGCAGAGGTTGTGAAACTGGTGAACAACGCGTTCCACGCGTTGAAAATCGGGTTCGCGAACGAAATTGGCCGTCTCTGTGAGGGGCTCGGGATCGACGGTCATCGGGTGATGAAACTGGTGTCGGCGGACAAGAAGCTGAACATTTCATCCGCCTACCTGCGGCCTGGATTTGCATTTGGCGGATCCTGCCTGCCGAAGGATTTGCGCTCATTGACTGTCAATGCTCGTCGGCTCGGGCTGCAGTTGCCGATCATCGAGGCGGTCTTGCCCAGTAATCGACTCCAGGTTGAGGCTGTCCGGATGAAGGTGCACGAACTCGGAGCGCGAAGTGTGGCCGTGTTGGGTCTCAGTTTCAAGCCCGGGACCGATGATCTTCGTGAGAGCCCCGTGATCAATTTAATTCAGGATCTGTGGCAGGACGGCGTGGACATCGTCGTTCACGACCCAGACGTCTTTCCGGAGCGGATGCTTGGAAGTAACCGGGCGTACCTGGAGCGGCAGTTGCCCCAAATAGCGACCATCCTTCGGTCGTCGGTCCGAGATGCGCTAGATGGATGCGACGCAGTCGTGGTCACTCAGAACCGGCCGGAGTTTGCGACGGCGCTGCGGCACTTCGAGGATCGAGGGCGTGTGATCGATCTCGTACAAATCGGGGTCAGGGAATCTCACGTTGTGTCCACTCGTTCGGAGGAAGCTTGTCACGAGTCAGCCGGCGCTGGGTCATTCTGACGCAGTACTACGCACCTGAAATCGGTGCTCCGCAGATTCGTCTGCGGTGCCTCGCTCGTGAACTCACCCGGCACGGCATCGTAGTCGAGGTGCTGACGGGCATGCCAAATTATCCGGCCGGCAGAATCTTCCCAAGCTATGTCGGACGCAAGCGTATGCGGGAACGGATTGATGGCATTCTCGTACGGCGAACCTGGACGTATGGCGGTGCCGGACGTTCAGTTCGGATTCGCCTAGCGAACTATCTCAGTTTTACGCTTTCGTCACTATTCGAGGGACTGTTCGGTCCGAAACCCGACGTATTGTTTGTGGAGTCGCAACCACTCTCCCTGGGCGTCAATGCTCTGTTGATGAAGTGGCTGAGAGGAGTCCCGTACGTCTACAACGTGCCCGATCTGCAGATCGATGTAGCGCGTCAGCTCGGGTTCATGCCAAGCGAGATCGTCCTGTGGCTCGCCACACAACTCGAGAATCTCTGCTTGCGGCAGGCTTGGAAGGTATCGACGGTGACACGGGGGTTCATCGAACACTTTGAGAAACGCGGCATCGCTCGCGAGAAGATCACCTTTCTTCCAAATGGGGCCGATACAGGATTCCTCAAACCGGAACCGCCGTGCGAGGCGCTTTTGGATCGCTGGTGCCTGCACGGGAAAAAGGTGTTTGTATACGCCGGAACGCACGCGTTCTATCACGGCCTCGACACGCTGATCGATGCCGCCACGCAGCTTCGCCAGCGGCAGGACATCGCGATCTTGATGGTCGGAAGTGGTCCCGAGCGAGCGCGCCTGAAGCAATTGGTCTCCGATCGCGCGCTGGGAAACGTCGTGTTCGGTGAGTCGCCATACGAGGAAATGAGTCGTCTGTATTCGATAGCCTATGCATCCGTCGCGACACTGCGAAATATGCGGGTCGCAAGTGGCATGCGCTTATCGAAGATATTTCCCTCGCTCAGCTGCGGCGTGCCTGTAATCTACGCCGGCTTTGGAGAGGCAGCGGAGCTGATATCGGAAGAGCAATGCGGGATCGTGGTCCCGCCGGAATCTCCCGTTGCACTCGCTGCCGCGATGACACGCTTGGCGGCAGCCCCTGCCGAGCGCGATTCCCTGGGCAGCCGTGGAAGGAGCGTTGTGGAAGCTCGCTATAGTTGGTCCTACATCGTCCGCCAGTGGTTGGACGAAATCGGCGTGTACACCGAGCCAGAGGCATCGTCGGCCTGCGTTCCGCACGGAGTGGTTCCACCTTCGTAAGTTGGGTAACCTCATGCGGATTGTGTCGCAGTACTCCGCAGAAAGGCCGGGAAACGGTACGGAATCATGAGAGTGTGGTACATCTTGATGACGTTCCCCAGTCCGACAGAGACGTTCGTCGCCAACGACGTGAGGGCGCTGAGACGTCTTGGAATCGACGTGTCCGTTCACGCTCTTCGCAGCCCGCGTCACGATGCGGAACAATTGCTCCGCGAGAGAGGTCTCGCCGGTCTGGTCGTTACGCATGGAACGACAGTCAATGCAATGCGTGGTGTTGGTTCCATTTGTCGGCACCCGGTCCGGGCAGCTCGCACCCTCTGGTGGCTCGTCCGTCACAGCGCGCGCCCGATCCATCTCGTAAAAGGTTTAGTGCTGCTTCCGCGTATCTTCAACCTATGTGACCGCGTGGAACGCGATCGGCCGGAGGTTGTGCATCTGTATTGGGGGCATTATCCTTCGATTCTCGGATGGCTCGTGCTGGAGCAGGCGCCGGACGTGGTCGTGTCGTTGTCACTCTCCGCCTATGATCTGCTCCGAGGCTTTCCGGGCAGCGTCCCTGTAGCTAAGAGGGCCCATCTCGTTTCGACCTGGGCGGCTGCGAATGTGGGGGCGATTGCATCCAAGGGCGTGGCTGCCGAGGCGATCTACGTCTGCCGGCAGGGCGTCGATCTTGAACACTTGAAGTCTCGCCGCTTCGATAAGATTCCGCGGCGGCTGATCACCGCAGGTCGACTGATTAGCACAAAGGGGATGGATGACGTCCTGCGGGCGTTCGCGTTGCTTAGGAGCAAGTACCCCGATGCTACTCTCGTCGTTCTTGGTGACGGCGCCGACCGTCGACGTCTAGAGCGTCTCGCGAGTCATCTTGGAGTACATTCCGCCGTCTTGTTTCGCGGCCACGTCGCACATGACGAGGTATTCGAAGAAGTGGCACGGGCTGAGATTTTTCTTTTATTGTCGCGTGATCCTGACGAGCGTCTTCCAAACGTGGTCAAGGAAGCGATGGCATGCCGTTGTTTCGTCATAACAACTCAGACGCCGGGCATTGACGAGCTGATCCACGACGCTGTGCACGGCCGAGTCGTTCCTCAAGGTGATTGGGAAGGGGCGGCGAAGTGGGCGATGGCTGCGTTGGCTGATCCCTGCACCACCCACGGAATGGCGCTAGCGGCACAAAATCAGGTAATCGAGAGGTTTGATCTCGTTCGGCAGATGCAGGGAATGCTGGGTAGGTGGCAAGAATGCTACGCGCGCATTCCGTCGGAGATGACGGCGTCGAACCTTAAGCTGCAACATCCGCCCTCGGTCGCATTGGGCTCTACTGACCGGTGAATCTATAGCGGCCGGCTGGTTCTAGTTTGCTGACCCGTCGGCAGCAGTAGAAAGTCCGCCTGTAGCCAGATTTCATACCGCACGATACTTCCACTGCGGTCCAGACTTATCGGTAAGGCCTGCTGTTCCTGATACTTACGGGTGCTCAGGCCCAGCGCCCGATACGGAAGGCCCCTTGCTCGGCTTCCTCGATTGATCGTCTGAGACGGCCTACCCGAGCCTGTGAGCGCCGTCAATTCCTCCAGCCACACATGTGACTGACAGGGCGGAGCTCTGCGCTGTTCCGCCTCTGTCGCCTGAAGAGTCGTCGGCCATGCAGACACACTCGCCCATCCCCTTCCCCGCCCCGCAATCCCCAGCCGTCGAGGAAGCCGACGTGACCGTCGTCATTCCGATGAAAGACGAGGAAACGAACGTCGCCGCCGTCTGTGCCGAGCTCCAGGCGGTGCTCGACGCGCAGCCGCTCGACTATGAGGTCGTCGTCGTCAACGACGGCAGCACCGATCGAACCGCGCAGGAGCTGGAGCGCGCCGTTGGCGCCGACCCGCGCTTCACCGTCGTGGAGCTCGCGCGCAGCTTTGGCCAGTCCGCGGCGCTGGCCGCCGGCTTCCGCCTCGCGCGCGGCAGGGTCATCGTGGCCATGGACGGCGATCGGCAGAACGACCCGCACGACATCCCGAAGCTCGTCGCGCAGCTGGAGGAGCCACCCAGATTCGACGTCGTCAGCGGCTGGCGCCGGGACCGGAAGGACAAGTGGCTCAGCCGCCGCCTGCCGTCGCTCTGTGCGAACTACCTGATACGCCGCCGAACGTGGTGCCCCGAGGTGCACGACTTCGGCTGCACGCTGAAGGCGTATCGCCGCGAAGTCCTGAAGGACGTCCGCCTCTACGGGGAGATGCACCGATTCCTTCCTGCCATCTGCAAGTGGCGGGGAGCGCGCCTGTCGGAGGTCGTGGTCAACCATCGCCCGCGAGTCAGCGGACACACGAAGTACGGCATCGACCGGACGCTGAGGGTGCTGTTCGATCTGCTGACCGTGAAGTTCCTCGGCGACTACCTCACGAAGCCGCTCTACTTTTTCGGGAAGCTCGCGGTCGGAACGTTCGGAATCTCGCTCCTGGCTGTTGCGTTTGCCGTCGTCCAGAAGCTCGGCTACCTCACCGAGCACGGCGAGCCGGTCATGCTCAACAACAACGTGTTCGTGATCTTCGCCATGCTGGCGTTTCTCACGACCGTCTCACTCGTGATGATGGGGCTCATGTCCGAGCTCCTGATCCGCATCTATCACGAGAGCCAGGATCGGCCTCCCTACCGCATTCGCCGGATCCACCGATCCGCGGCGGTCGACACGGGCGCGGACCCGGTCGCCTCGTCGTACGGGGGCGGCCGCGAAGATGCGACGGAACTGCGGTGGTAGGAGAGACTGGCGCGCGTCTGCTCGCTGACACGCACGTGCACTTCCACCGGTGCTTCACCTGGGGCGCCTTCCTCGGCGCGGCGGCCGCGAATTTCGCCCGCGCGCGCCAGGGGCTGGGGACGGCTCTGGCGTCGCCGGGCTGCCTCATGTTCACCGAGAGCGCGGCCGCAGATACCTTCCGCGAGCTCGATGACAGGCCGTTCTTTCGATCGTTGGGCTGGTCCGTCGAGAGGGGCGACGAGGAGGCATCGCGAATTCTGATTCATCGCGGCGGCGATGTGATGCTTGTGATCGCCGGGCGCCAGATCGTGACGGCAGAGCACCTCGAGGTGCTCGCGCTCGGGTGCGTGGACGAACTTGCGGACGGCCGGCCGATTCGAGACGTGGTGCGCGCGGTGAGGGACCGCGGAGCGATTGCGGCAATCCCGTGGGGCGTCGGCAAGTGGTGGGGCCGCCGCGGGCGGCTGCTCCGCCACGTGATCGAGACGGAAAGCTCCGTGTACCTGAGCGACAATGGCGGCCGTGCCGGCGTGCTGCCGCGGTCACGCACGTTCGCCTGGGCCGAGCAACGGGGTATCCCCACATTGGCCGGCAGCGATCCGCTGCCGCTGCGATCGCATGAAACCCGCGCGGGAAGCTACGGGTGCATCCTCGACGACTGGCGCCCCACCGCAAGTCCCGCGAATGCCATCCTTGCGCGACTCCACGCGCTGACCCGGTCGCCGGCGACCTTCGGCCGACTCAGCTCCCTCCCCGCCATGATTCAATCGCAGGCTGCCCTGCGGCTGAAAGGCCGCCACGGCGCGCCCGCGCCCACGACCGCGCCTGTCTAGGCATGCGGATTCTCGGCATCTCCGACGGACAGACGAGCGGCGCGGCCGTCATCGAGGATGGCCGAATCCTCGCCGCGCTCAACGAAGAGCGAATTGCCCGCGTCAAGCTCGCGCGCGGGTTCCCATGGCAATCGGTTCAGGAGGTGCTGGCGCTGACCCGTACGGCGCCCGGGGAGATTGCCGCCGTCGCGGTCGCGCAGATCGACATGGAGTTCCGCGAGGAGGTCGCGGAGTGGCCGGGCTGGTTCGAGGCGCGCCGGAGCGACGTCAATCTGCACAGCCGCTTCTTTCGAATGGCCTCGCGGTTCGGCGGCCTCGCTCCCGCGGTGCCCGGGCTGCCATGGGCGTACTACAAGCTGCGCACGCCCGTCTATCGTCGCCGCCGGCACCGCATCGGCCAGATCCTCGCGGCGGAGTTCGGCATACACGCCCCGCTGCAGTTCGTCCACCACCACTACGCGCACGCCGCGTCCGCCTACTTCACGAGCAGCTTCGACGACGCGCTGGTCGTGAGCATGGACGGCGGGGGCGATGGCCACTGCGCCCACGTCTATAGCGTGCGCGGCGGCCGTTTCGAGCGTCTGGATGCCGCCGACAGCTACGATTCGCTCGGCAACTACTACGCCTACGTCACCGCGCTGTGCGGCTTCAAGGCCAAGCGGCACGAAGGGAAGATCACCGGCCTCGCTCCCCGCGGCGTGCCGGCTTACCGTCGGCTCCTCGAGTCGATGATCGCCTGCGAGAACGGTCGCCTGGTCAACCGGGGCCGCGTGCTCTTCGATCAGGCGCTCGAGACGATTCGTACTCGGCTCCCTGCCGACTGGGCGATGGAGGACCTGGCGGCGAGCATCCAGGTCGTGGCCGAGGACGTGTCGCGCGCATACATCAGCCACTGGGTGCGCAAGACGGGACACCGAAACGTGGCCCTGGCCGGGGGCCTGTTCGCGAACGTTCGCATCAACGAGGAGATCCATCGGCTTCCGGAGATTCAGCAGACCTTCGTGCATCCCGGCATGTCCGACGAGGGGCTGGCGGTCGGCGCCGCACTCGCCGTCGATGGCGATCGCCTGCTCCGGGACGGACGGCGCCGCCAGCCGCGGCCGCTCGAGACGGTCTACCTGGGGAATGAGTACACGGACCAGGAGATCGCCGATGTGATTGCCGCGGCCGGCCTGGAGACGCGCCACTGCCCACGCGATTTGGAAGGCGAGGTGGCCAGGAAGCTGGCAGAGGGCGCTGTCGTGGCGCGCTTCAGCGGCCGCATGGAGTACGGGCCCCGCGCGCTGGGCAACCGCAGCATCCTGTACCAGCCGGGCGACCCGTCGGTGAACGACTGGCTGAACGAGCTGCTGAAGCGCACGGAGTTCATGCCCTTTGCGCCGAGTGCCCTGTGGGAGGAGGCCGAGAGGCTGTTCGCCGGCTCGGACGGCGCCCGCGACACCGCGAGGTTCATGACGATGACGTTCCACTGCACGCCGTGGATGGCCGACCGCTGCGCCGGCGTCGTCCACGTCGACAACACGGCGCGGCCGCAGCTGGTGCGCCGCGACGACAACCCGAGCTACTACAGGGTCGTCGACGAATACCGGAAGCGCACGGGCGTGCCGGTCATCATCAACACCTCGTTCAACATGCACGAAGAGCCGATCGTCCGGTCGCCGCAGGACGCCGTCCGCGCCTTCCTGGACAGCGCGCTCGACTATCTGGCCATCGGCAGCTTTCTGGTGACGGGGCCGGTTGGGAGCGCGCCGACGCGGCGGAAATGGGAGGGGAGGAGCAAGTGGGGGCGCGCGCAATACGCCGCGACTGCCAGATGAGCGTGGCTCGCGACGAGACGGTCTCCGCGGTACGGTCGTACTGGGAGAGCCACACGCTGGGGCTGCAGTACGTCACAGATGGCAGCCTCATTCCGGGGACACCGGAGTTCTTCGCGCACATCCGGCCGTGGATGAATCCGTACAAGTTCCCGTGGATCATGGCGCGCATCGAGCAGGAAGCCGCGCAGCTTCGCGGGAAGCACCTGCTCGAGATCGGCTGCGGCATGGGCTACGACAGCCTCGAGTTCCTGAAGCGAGGCGTGCGGGTGACCGCGACCGACCTGACCGAAAACGCCGTGCGCCTCGCCCGCAGGCACTTCGAGCTGGAGGGCGTCGCCGCCGAATCGGTGCACATCGAGAACGCCCTGGGGCTGTCGTTCCCGGACGAGACATTCGACGCGGTGTGGTCCAACGGTGTACTTCATGCGACGGGCGACACCGGTCTGGCGATCCGGGAGGTGCGGCGCGTGCTGAAGCCCGGCGGGCGTGCCATCATCTCGCACTTCTACCGCAAGCCCTCGTGGATGTACACCGTGTTTCGCCTCGGCCGCGAGCCGATCGAGCATCACGAGGACGATCCGCCCGTGAACCAGTTCTACCGGGATGAGGAGATCCTGGCCTTCTTCCAGGGATTTCGGATCGTCGACGCCGTTCGCGAGCATCATCGCGCGCTGCCGGTCGCCAAGACCGGTCTCAAGGCGGGGCTCTATACCTACGGCTTCAGGCCGGTGTACAACCTGCTGCCGGAGCGCGTCGCGCTGAGATACGCGTACAAGCTCTCGGTGACGGCGATCAGGACTTGACTCCGAAGCCCATGCGCGTCGCGCTGATGCTGCGCTCGCTCGACGAGAAGGGGGGCATCGGGGTATACACGCGGAATCTGGTCGAGACGCTGCTCTCGATCGATCGAGACAACGAATACCTCCTGCTCTATCGCAACCCGGCGAACCTCGGCCGGTTCACACACCGCGCCAACGTCGTGGAGAAGATCGTCCGCGGCAGGAACAATGCGGTGTGGGATCAGATCGGCGTGCCGCTGGCGCTGTGGCGCGAGCACGTCGACGTGCTGCTGCACCCGAAGTTCACGGTACCGTTCCTCGCCCGCGCGCGAAGCGTGATGGTCCTGCACGGCGCCGACTGGTTCCTGCCCGAGGCGGCGCACTTCTATACACCTCTTGATCGGTTGTACATGCACGTCTTCATGCCGGCGTACCTCAAACGTGCCGCGCGCGTCCTGTCGGTGTCGGCGCTCACGACCGATCACTTCAATCGCATCTTCGGCCTTCCCGCCGGAAAGGTTCGCACCACCTACTTCGGTCCGGCGCCGCATTTCCGCCGTATCGACGATGCGGCCGTCCTGCACACGGTGAAGGCGCGCTACGGGCTGCCCGACCGATTCCTGCTCACGTTGTCAAAGGCCGCCGGAGGCGAACGAAAGAACATCCGGGGCGTCTTCCGCGCCTACGAGCGTCTTCACGGCACCATCCCGCACAAGCTCGTGGTGGTGGGAAAAGGGTGCGAGCTCTTTCGCGAGGCGTACGACGTTCCGGCTGACGGGTGGGGCGCCGACGTGCTGTTCCCGGGCTGGATCGATCAGGCGGACCTTCCTGCGGTGTACTCGCTCAGCGATCTGTTTCTCTATCCGTCCAACATGGAAGCGTTCCCGATCCCGATTACGGAGGCGATGGCCTGCGGGACGCCGATCGTGACCTCGTCCGCCAACGGTCTTCGCGAGATCGCCGGCGATGCGGCGTTGCTCGTCGACCCGTCGGATCCCGGCGGGGTGGCCGATGCCGTCCGCCTGGTCCTGGGAGACCCGGCAGTGCGCCGGAGGCTCGAACAGGCGGCGGTCGAGCGATCGCGCCGCTTCTCGTGGGAGTCCTGCGCCCGCCAGACGCTGGCCGTGTTGCAGGAAGTGGCGCAACGCAGGACGCTGGTGCCTGCCGGCGCCAGGTTCTGATCGGTGCCTGACTCCCGCCTCGCGAACCGGCTTCCGATCGACGATCTCGGACGGCCGATTCGGGTGGTCCTCTTCGGCGGCGCATTTCTGGAACCGGCGGCGCTCGAGTTCCTCGCACGGCTTCACGAGCACCCCGAGGTGGAGTTTCTCGGCGGCTTCTGCCAGAGCCGTGGCTTCGGGCTGCGGCACGTCGTCGCCGATGTCGTCCGCCGGCGGCGACTGCTCGCGCCCGCCGTGCTCGGGGTCGCGGCCGCTCACGCGCTCGCCCGCGCCGTGTGCCGGCCGCGAGCGACAGTGGCGCTTTGGCGCCGCGTCCGCAAGCCGCTTTCGCGCCTCGTCTGCGTGACGAACATCCATGCGCCGGTCGTCTTGGAACGGGTCCGAGCGCTGGCCCCGGATATCGGTGTCGCGTACGGCGCTCCGATCCTGAAGCCGCATCTCTTCGAGATTCCGGCGTTCGGCACGTTGGGGATTCATCACGGAAAGCTGCCCGAGTACCGCGGTAAGAAGACGACGTTCTGGGCGATGGTGAACGGCGAGGTTACGGCCGGCGTCGCCATTCAGCGCATCAACGCCGGCCTGGATACAGGAGAGGTGGTCCGGGCAGGGGAAGTCACGACGGCGGGAAAACGGTACGGGCGGGTCGACGCGGAAGTGCAGGCGCTGGGCGTGTCGCTCTATCTCGACGCCATTCTCGACGTCAAGCGGGGACGAGCGGTGTGCCGCCCGCAGAGCGGCGGCGACTCCGTCCTATACCGACAGCCGCACGCGCGGGACATCCTGCGGCTGTGGTGGCGCCAGCTCACCGGCGCCCCGCGGCGACGAACGGGCTCCAGCGAACTCAAGGCGCTGCCGTGAGGCAACGGGTCCCGACAGCCGCGGACGTCACGATCCTGATTCCAACCCTCGGCCGTGAAGTGCTGCGGGAATGCGTCGCGGCGATCGAGGCGGGCAGCCTGTGGCCGGCGTGCCTGATCGTCGTCGACCAGGGCTCGACGCCGGCCGTGCGCGCGCTGCTGAACGACGTGCGTGCCCGAAGCTTCGACACGAGATGGGTTCCCTCCACAACCATCGGGAAGTCGGCGGGCCTCAATCGCGGGTTCGGGCTCGCGTCCACCCGCTTCGTGGCGATCGTCGACGACGACTGCCTCGTGGCGGACGACTGGCTGGAGCGCATGGCCGATCGGCTCCGCCGGGATCCTGGCGTCATTGTCACCGGCCGTGTCGAAGCGGGCCGGGGTGAAGTGAACCTCGCGCTCTCGACCTCGCGCGAGCCGGCGGTGCAGCGGCGGCCCCGCCTGCAGTTCGATCGGCTCGTCGGCGGCAACATGGGCCTCTCCCTGGAAGTGTTCGAGAAGGTGGGTGGGTTCGACGAGCACCTCAGCGTCCGGAACGCCGAGGATCCGGAGTATGCGTATCGAGCGCTGCGGGCCGGCGTTCCGATCGTGTACGCGCCCGATGTTGCGGTATGGCATCTCGGGTGGCGCGGCGCGGACGAGCGCGCCGAGCAGTATCGCCGCTACGCGATCAGCCACGGCGGCTTCTACGGCAAGTACCTGCGGCGCGGCGATCTGTTCATCGCGCTTCGGGCGGCCGTCCATCTGGTGCGCGCGCTCCGCCGGTGGATGGGTGGCGTCGTCCGCAGGGAGCCCGACCTGGCCCGCAACGGACGCGCGTACGTGACCGGACTGCTTCCGGGAATCGTCGCCGGCTGGCGGCGCCGCGCCTCATGAGCGCCGTGGCTGCCGCGCGCAGGGCTCTTGGCTGGCGGGCCGCCGAGCAGGCGAGCGTCCAGGCGATCTACTTCGTCCGGATTCTCGTTCTCGCGCGGCTTCTCGTCCCCGAGGCGTTCGGCCTCGTGGCGATAGCGATGCTGGCGCTCAGCGTGCTCCTCAGTCTGAGCGATTTAGGCGTCGTGCCGGCGCTCGTCCAGCGCGCGGACGCGGATCGCGACGACTACGATGCCGCGTGGACGATTCGTCTGTGTCGCGCCGCCCTCATTGCCGCGGCGCTCGTCGTTGCCGCACCGGTCATTGCCGCGATGTTCGGCGACGAGCGTGCCGCGGCCGTCATCCGGCTGCTGGCGCTCAGGCCGGTGCTGGAGGCGTTGGGCAGCATCGGCGTCGCGCGGCTCACGCGCGAATTTCGATTCCGCGACCTGGCGTTCATTCAGGTTCCGGCCGCGCTGATCGATGCCGGCGTGGCCATCGCGCTGGCCGGCACCCTGGGTGTGTGGGCGCTCGTGGCCGGCTCGCTTGCAGGAGCCGCAGGCGGCTCGCTGCTCTCCTATGCCGTCGCGCCGCATCGGCCGCGCCTGCTGTTCGGACGGCGGACGGCCGAGCCGCTCGTCCGCTTTGGTGGGTGGGTCCTCGCGACCAGCGTCGTCGGCCTGATCGCGACGAGCGGCATCCAGCTCGTCATCTCGCGCGAGCTCGGCGTCGCGGAGCTCGGTCTCTACTTCCTGGCCACGAAAGTGGCGTTTCTGCCGGCCGACGCGGCGAGCCACGTCGCTGGAACGGTGGCCTTTCCGCTCTATGCGTCCATGAGGCACGACGAAGCGGGGACCGCCGCGACCCTCCGATCGCTCCTGATCGCGCAGGCGCTCGTGCTGTTTCCCGGCTACGCCCTCGTCGCGGCGCTCGCTCCATCGCTGACCGAAATGTTGGGGGCCGAATGGGCCGGTAGTGCTCCACTCATCCAGATCATCAGCGTGGCCGCCGTCGGCGGACTCTATGCCGACACCGTGCTGCCGCTCCTGATGGGCCGCGGGAGACCCGACCGGGTGACGATGATCATCGGCGCGCAGACGGCGGTGCTGTTCCTGGCGCTGTTCCCCCTGATTGCCTGGTTCGGGCTGATTGGGGTCGCGACTGCCTGGGTCCCTGCGTATGCCGCGGCGCTGGCGGCGAGTCTGGCATTCGTCGGTCGCGAAATCTCGCGCCCGCTTGCCGGCGCGGGGCGGCGGCTGCTCGCGCTGTTCGGCGTCGCGCTCGCCACCGCGGCGATCGCCGCCGTGGCGCAGTTGTGGCTGCACGGCGCGGCCGCGCTCGTCGCCGGCGGCGTGCTCGGCGTGATGTGTGCCGGCGCGCTTCTGGGCGCCCTCAACCGGCGCATGAACCTGGGGATTCGAGAGCTGCTCAGCGGGCGGGTCGCGCCGGTGTCGCTGGGGTCGGCGGTCCGGGTCTGAGACGCGCGTGCCGACAGGGTCGAACGTCTCGCGCGCGCTGGACTGGATCATGCCCCGAACGGCCAGGCGCGTGTTCATGCGCCGCGTCAGGCGGTGGACCGCGTGGCCCCCGGTGGGGCACGTCGACTTCGGCGACCTGCGCCGCCCGTCGCCCATCTGCGCCGACTGGGGGTACAGCCGCGGTACGCCGATCGATCGCCACTATATCGGCCGATTCGTGGCGCGGCACGCCGCCGTCATCCACGGCCGCGTCCTCGAAATCGGGACGAATGAGCTCACGGTGCGCTACGGCGGGAGCCGCGTCACCCGTGCGGATGTGCTGCACGTCGCGAGCGCCGAGCCTCCGGTGACAATCGTGGGCGATCTGACCGATGGGGCCGGACTCGCGAGCGATGCGTTCGACTGCATCATCGCCACGCAGACACTTCAGTTCATCTACGACGTGCACGCCGTCGTTCGCACCCTCCACAGGATCCTGAAACCCGGCGGAGCGGTGCTGGTGACCACGCCCGGGATTTCCAAGATTTCTCCGGAGGACATGGACCGGTGGGGGCACTACTGGTCGTTCACCAGCCGGTCGGCGAGGCGGTTGTTCGAGGAGGCATTTCCGCCGCGCGCGGTGAGTGTCGAGGCCTGCGGCAACCCGTTGGCCGCCACGGCCTTCCTGCAGGGAGTCGCGGCAGAGGAGCTGACGGAGGCCGAGCTCGATTACGTCGACGCACAATTCGAGATGCTGATCGGCGTACGCGCCGAGAAGCCGGCGCGGTGAGATGCGGCTGCCCGGACAGAAGCTCGCCGTTCGCTCTTTCAGATGGACGCGCAGCCGCATCCTCGGCGGCGTCGTCGTGCTCGGCTATCACCGGCTGCACCATGGAGGCGAAGACCCCTACGGTCTCGCGATTCCTCTCGACCTGTTCGAGGCTCAGATCGCCCTCATCGCGCGCCGGGCGAGACCGATTCGGCTGACCGAGGCGGTCGAGGCGCTCGCAAGCGGCCGCCTGCCTTCGCGCGGCATCGTGATCACGTTCGACGACGGCTACGCCGACACGGTGGAAGAGGCGCTTCCGGTGCTGGAACGCAGCGGCGTTCCCGCCACCGTGTTCGTCACGACCGGATCGCCGGGGCGCCACTTCTGGTGGGACGAGCTCGCGGACATCGTGCTGGGACCGCCCTCATTGCCCGCCCGTCTGGACCTGGAGGTTGGCGGCGCGCGCCACGGCTGGTCCATCGCCTCGACCCCCGACGGGCAGGCACCGAACGGACGCACAGCCCTCCTGCACTCGCTCGCGTCCGTCCTGCGCGGCTTGAACGCCGCGGACCGATGCGCGACGCTGCGCCGGCTCCGCACATGGTCGGCGCGGGAGCCGAGCCAACCGTCGCCGCATCGGGCGCTCACGCCCGATGAGATCCGCCGCCTCGCCGCAAGCCCGCTCATCGAGATTGGCGCGCATTCCGTGTCGCACCCCGCCCTGACATTTCTGCCCGACGCGGAGCAGCGTGAGGAGATTGCGGAGAGCCGCGCGCGCCTCGAGGCGATTACGGAGCGTCGGGTGACGAGCTTCTCGTATCCGCACGGATCCTATGCGGGCTCGACGATCTCCGCGGTGCGCGACGCCGGGTTCACCGCCGCGTGCTGCAGCACGCCCGATGTGATGACCGTGCGATCGAACGTGTACGCGCTGCCGCGACTGTGGGTCGAGCCACAGGACCCCGGGCGCTTCGAGCGGTGGCTCGACCGATGGCTCGCAGACTGAGGCGATGAGCGAAGCCCGGAAAGCGACGGTCGCCGTCGTCATGCTCACGCACAATCAGCGGGAGAGCACGCTGCGGGCATTGGACAGCTTCACGCCGGCGGAGCGTGCGGCCGCACACTTCCTGCTCTGGGACAACGGATCGACCGACGGCACGGTGGATGCCGTGCGGCAGCGTTTCCCGGAGGTCCATGCGCACTGGTGCGAGACGAATCTCGGGGTCGCCTCGGGCCGCAATGCCGGCGCGGCGCTTGCGATGGAACTGTTCCGCCCCACGCATCTGCTGTTCCTCGACAACGACATCGTGGTCAGACCCGGCTTCACGGCGGCGCTGCTCGACGCGTTCGCGGGCATCCCGCAGCTCGGCCAGGCGCAGGCCAAGCTGCGATCGCTGAAGGAGCCGGATCGCATCAACGACGGTGGTGGATGCCGAATCAGCTTCTGGCTCGGCAGCACCCGTCCGGTCGGCCACGGCGACGTGGACCGCGGCCAGTACGACGAGCCGGCACCCTGCGTCGCGTGCGGCGGCGCGATGATGGTTCGCGCCGACGTCTTTCACGAGCTGGGCGGCTTCGACCCGACGTTCGATCCGTTCGGACCCGAGGATCTCGATTTCTCACTCCGGCTCCAGCAGCGAGGGTACCGAGCCATGTACGTCCCGCGAGCCCTCGCGTATCACGAGGTCAGCCACACATTCGGCGGCGGCCGGTACACGGCCGATTACGCCCGTGTGAAGGCGCGCCACTGGATGCGTTTCATCGGCAGGCATGGCTCGCTCCTGCAGAAGCTCGGTTTCGCTCTGATCGGCGCTCCACTGATCGCGTTGCGCATGGCGTTCCGCGAACTGCGGAAGGGGAATCCAGGGGCGCTGCTCGGTTCCGTGCGCGGAGCGCTGGCCGGACTGACCACCCAGCGCGGTTCCTGAGCCTCACGGCGTGATGCAGCCACCGATGCCGACGCGGCAGCCCGTTTCATTCGGTACGGGTGAACCATGGAATGCCGGTCTTTGGGTGGTCGTGCCTGCGTTCAATGAGGCGAGCGTCATCGGCGACGTCGTTCGCAGCGTGCGCGACCGATGCCCCAACGTGGTGGTGGTGGACGATGGCTCGGATGACACCACGGAAGCGGAAGCGCTGGCGGCCGGAGCCGCCGTGGTGCGGCACGTGATCAACCTCGGCCAGGGCGCCGCGCTGCAGACCGGCATCGAGTACGCGCTTCGGCGCGGCGCCGCCTGCATCGCCACGTTCGATGCCGATGGCCAGCATCATGCGGACGACCTGGTCCGCATGGTGGCCGCGCTCCGCAGCCAGGACGTAGACGTCGTGCTCGGCAGCCGGTTTCTCGGTCGAAGCGAGAACATGCCGCCCGGCCGCCGGCTCATGCTGCATGCCGCGGTCGTCCTCACGCGCCTCACCGCCGGCGTGAAGCTGACGGATGCCCACAACGGCCTGCGCGTGATGACGGCCGCAACCGCGCGGCGGCTGCGCATCGTGCAGGACCAGATGGCGCACGCATCGGAGCTCGTATCGCAGATCGGCCGCCTCGGGCTGCGAGTGGCGGAGGTGCCGGTGACCGTCTCCTACACGCGCTACAGCATCCACAAGGGGCAGCGGCTCACCAACAGTGTCCGCATTCTCACCGACCTCGTGGTCGGGTGGCTCCTGCGATGATCATTCAGTTCTTCCTCACGGGCCTGCTGCTTGGGGTCGCGCTGCTGGTCGCGGCGCAGAACGCCACGCCGCGCCTGATGCGCGCCGGCATTCTCGCCGTCCTCGCTGCCGGCGCGTTCTTCGTCTGGGCGCCCGAGACGACGAACGCCATCGCCCACGTCCTCGGCGTGGGGCGCGGCGCGGACCTGATCCTGTATCTCTGGGTGGTCATCACGCTCGCGCTCATGCTGCTTCTCTACCTGAAACTGACACGGATGGCGCGCCGAATCACGCAGCTCACGCGCGCCATCGCCCTGATGCAGGCCTCCGCACCCGACGCGGATCGATGAGCACCGCCGTCGTTCGTCCTGCCGCCGTCGGCGCTCGCGCCGGCCGCCCTGGCGCGGCGCAATCGCTCGCGTGGTGGGCAATCACGTCGCGCACCCGCCAGTGGACGCTCCGGCTCATCGCGCTCGGAATGGCTGCCGTGCACACGTTCGTGGCCATTCGGCGCCAGTCGATGAACGAGGACGGAATCAACTACCTCGACGTCGGCACAGCGTTCATGACCGGCGAGTGGGCGACGTCGATCAACGCGATCTGGAGCCCGCTCTATGCCTGGACGCTCGGCGCGGTCGTCGCCGTCGCGCGTCCATCGACCCACTGGGAGTTCCCGGTCGTTCATGTGACCAATTTCGCCATCTTCGCGGCCACGCTGGCGTCCTTCGAATTCTTCTGGCGACAGCTCACGCGGCGGTATTACGACGGCGCGCCCTCCGCGCCCGACGTGCGGTGGCCGCCGGCGGTCTGGGACCTGGTCGGGTATTCGCTCTTCCTCTGGTCGTCGCTGAACCTGATCGAGATCTGGGCGGTCACGCCCGACATGATGGTCGCGGCAGTCGTCTATCTGGCCGCCGGCCTGCTCCTGCGAGCCAGCGTGACGCGCGATGCAACGGCCAGTCTCGTCCTGCTGGGCGTCGTGCTCGGCGTCGGCTACCTCGCCAAGGCGGCGCTGTTTCCGCTGGGTCTCGCGGGCATCGCGCTCGCCGGCATCAGCGGCAGCGGGTCGACGGCCATCGCGCGGAGGATTGTGCTGGCTGCGGCGCCATTTGCGCTGGTGGCAGCACCGCTGGTCGTCGTGCTGTCGATGACTGCGGGCCGGGTGACCTTCGGCGATGTCGGCCGATTCACGTACCTCAAGCATGTGAACGAGTTGAGGTACCCGCACTGGGGCGAATCGGTGAACCGGGTCGACGGACGGGCCGAACACCCGCCCCGGCGCGTGTTCGAAGATCCGGATGTCTACGAGTTTGCCCGTCCGGTGGGCGGCTCCTATCCGCTGTCGTTCGATCCCGGCTACTGGACAGAAGGGCTGTCGCCGAGATTCGACCTTCGGCAGCAGCTCCGCGCCGTCTCGAGCAACGCGCGGTTCTACTTCGACCTGTTCGTCCGCGAGCTCGGGGCATTCACGGCGGTCGCGCTGCTGCTGGCGGCCGTGGCCCTCCGTCGGGGCGCGCGCGCCCGGCGTATCTCCGCCGAGGTCGCTCTCGTCGCGTGGGCCGCGTGCGCGTTCGTCATGTATCTCCCTGTGTTCGTCACGGGGCGGTACGTTGCCCCGTTCGTTGTACTGTTCTGGGCCGGCATCCTCGCCCGTCTGACATTTCCTGACACGCGGCCCTACACGCGTATCTCTATTGCGGGCGGCCTCGTTCTGGCCCTCGCGCTCTGGGTCGACATCGGTGCGCGCCATCTCGAGGCCGCGGCCGCCCTGTCAGGCTTCTCCGTCGGGCTGCCTGCGGACCCGTCGCCAGTGGCGGCGGTATCGGAGCAGTTTTCGGATGGCCCTGCCGGAAATCCGGCGGACATCGCCGATGGTCTGCTGCGGATTGGCATAACGCGGGGAAGTCAGGTTGGCGTCATCGGCGAGTCGTTCACCGCGTTCTGGGCGCGGCTGGCAGGACTTCGCATCGTTGCCGAGATCGCACCCGAGCACGCCGGCACCTTCTGGAACGCCGACCCCGCCAGGCAGGCATCGGTCCTCGAGGCGTTTGCGGCGGCAGGCGCGACGGCCGTGATCGCTCAGCCTGCGGCTGCGGCGATTACACCCGAATGGCAGCCGATTGGCGAAACGGGCTACCTGGTTAGGTTCCTCCGATGACGGTATTCAAGACGGGATGGCCCATTTCGAGAATTGGGACCGTTCTCGTCCTCGTGATCGTGGTCGCCGGCACGCTGCTCACGATCGAGCTTCGGCGTCGCCACAAACTGTATTGGTACGACGTAAGCCAGTCGTACGAGTTCTCGTTTACCGGACGCGTCGCGTCGGTACCCGTCGAAATCTCCCCGGATGGCTTCGTCTTCCCCGAGGCGACGGCGTCGTGGGACACGGCGCTCCTTCGGCTGCACGTATCGTCGACGTGGGCCGGCCGCTGGTCCGAGCCCTCGGTCGCCATTGGCACAGGACGCGAGGTGGACAGGCAATTCTTCGAGAGGGGCGCGGAGGGCGCCCGATATCTCGTGCTGACGCCGGAGGTCGCGCGGCCCGGCGAATCCGTGCGCCTCCACGGGAACCATCTCCGATGGCCGGTGCAGAGGAGTGAGCTGCTGCTCTTCGGGAATGCGGCTCCGGCGGCGGGACGCGTGCTCGTGCTGGCACCCCATCCGGATGACGCGGAGATTGCGGCTTTTGGGCTGTACTCCTCGCACGATTCGTTCGTGGTCACGATTACCGCAGGGAACTACGTGGACGGGAGATATGCCCATCTGGTGTCGGACGATCACAAAGAGGACACGCTGAAGGCCCATGTCCGTACGTGGGACAGCCTGGTGGTGCCGTCGTGGGGAGGTGTTCCGCCCGATCGGACGGCCAACCTCGGTTACCTCGGAACGTCTCTCGATCGGCTCTATGCCGAGCGCCACGAGGCGCGCGCCGATCATCGTCCATCGGATCCCCGATTCGGGCTTTATCGCCGCGGGGCGATAGGGGCGCTCCTCGAAGGGCGCAAGGCAGCACCGACGTGGACGAGTCTCGTCGAGGACCTCGCGACGCTCGTGCGAACCGTTCGACCGTCGATCGTCGTCGCTCCCCATCCCATCCTCGACGGGGGCGTCGACCACGCGCTGACGACGACAGCTCTGCTCGAAGCGCTCCAGCGCCCCGGAGGCGAGGACGTCACGCTGCTTCTCTACACCAACCATCACCCGCTGTCCGAGTACTTCCCGTTTGGGCCTGCGGATTCGACCGTCACGCTGCCGCCGTGGTTCGACGCGACGGTCTCGTTCGGCGGTATCTACTCCCACCGTCTCGACGCGGATCGCCAGTTGGACAAGCTGTTCGCCCTCGATGCCATGCACGACCTCCGAGCGGCGCCGCGGCGCCTGCTGGGAACTCCCGAGCACCGGTTCGTGCTCCGCTTCGGCGAGTCTGTGGCGGACCTGCTTCGCGATCCCGTGGCCGACCACAGCTACTACCGGCGAGCCGTGCGGCCGAACGAGCTGTTTTTCGTCTATGCGCCAGCCGATCGGGCAGCGCTCGGGATCCGCGATCGCCGAGACACCCGCACGGGTAGTCGGAACGGGCGCGCCGAAACCCGGCGGGCATCGACCATCGGTACCGTGCCGCGATGATGCAGGTGTGGTCTCCGTCATGGCCGGGCGTCAGCGCGATCGAGCCGGATGACGTGTTCCGCGGCAGGCTGCTCATCGCTGTTCCGCACATGGACGACGAAGCGCTGGCATGTGGGGGCACGATCGCGAGGCTTTCCCGGAAAGAACGTATTCATCTCGTCTATGCCGGCGATGGATCGCGGGCGCCAGAGCCAGTGGTGCCGTGGCTCGACGCCGTGTCTCCGGATCTCGGCGCCATACGGCGGGACGAATCAGTGGCGGCGATGCGACGGCTTGGCGTTCCTGAGCACAACTTGCACTTCCTGGACTTCCCGGAGGCGCGGCTCGAGCAGCACCTGCAGGCATTGTCGACTCGGATCTGGGAATTAATGGTGCGGATCGCGCCGGATCACGTCCTGGCTCCATTTCGCTTCGACCGCCATCGCGACCACGTCGCGCTCAATCGCGTTGTGACGGATGCCTGCCGCGCGTTCGGCGGTCTGCCGCTCACGGAGTACTTCGTGTATCACCGTTGGAAGCTGCTGCCCGGCGGAGACGTGCGGCGATACCTCCGTCCGTCGGAGCTGCTCCTCGTGGACACACGCGAGGTGGCCGACGCGAAGAGGGCCGCGCTGGAGTGCTTCAGGACGCAGACGACACGCTTCTATCCGTGGCAGTCGCGTCCGAATCTGACGCCGACGCTGCTCGATGGCGTGAGCATGGAACCGGAGCTGTTTCTCCGGTACCGCGCCGCACTGCCCGGTGCCACGGTCTTTACGGGTTCGGCGGCCTGGATTCAGGTCGCCCACCGGCTGGAGTCGCCTCTGAAGCGAGTCAAGGACCGCGCGGTGGCGCTGGCGCGGCGAGCCTTCGCGCTGCGGCTTCGCTATTCGTGAGCACTTCCGCAGACCGCACACCGGCGGCTCGACCCCCACGAGTCTGCATACTGACGGAAACGTACCTTCCCGTCGTCGGCGGTGGCGAAAGACAGGCGCAGATGCTGGCCGCGGATCTCGCGGCGGCCGGCTTCGAGGCGTTCGTCGTGACGCGTCGCTCCGATGCGGCGCTCGCGTCAACGGACGTGGTCGATGGCGTACGGGTGTACCGCATCGCGCCAGGCGGGCCTGGACGCTGGAGCCGATGGTTCATGGTGCCCTCGGCGTTTCGCGTCCTCGCGCGGATGCGGCGGCGCTACGACCTCATCTTCGTCTCCGGATTCAAGGCTCTCGGCGTGCCAGCGGTCCTCGCGAGCCGGTTGTTCGGGAAGGTCTGCATCTTGAAGGCCGACAGTAATGGGGAGATGTCGGGCGCCTTCTTCAGAGATGGGTTGAGCGCGGTCGGGCTGGCGCCGCACTCGCGGGTGTTTCGGACGTTCCTGGCGGTGCGCAACTGCGTTCTTCGTCGGGCCGACGCGTTCGTTGCGATTACCTCGCGCATCGCCGAGGAGTTCGGCGCCGGCGGCGTTCGGCGCGAAATCGTCCACGTCGTGACGAACGCGGTCGACACGAACACCTACCGTCCGGCGGGGAATGACGACAAGTCCGCATTGAGGCGTCGCCTCAGGCTGCCGCAGAGAAGGATTCTCATCACCTATGCCGGGCGGCTCGTCACCTACAAGGGACTTCCGCTCCTGCTGCGTGTCGTGGAACGGCTGCAGCACGATCACGACGTCGGACTCGTGCTCGTCGGCTCCGGGGGGCTCGACATCCACAACTGCGAGGCCGACCTCAGGGCGTATGTCGACGGACGCGGCCTGAGCGCGGGCATTCACTTCGCGGGCGAGGTCGGCAACGTTCACGAGTACCTGCAGGCGTCGGACATCTTCGTCCTGCCCACGGAGGAAGACGCGTTTCCGCTGGCGCTCATCGAAGCGATGGCGTGCGGCCTGCCGGTCGTATCCACGCCCATCGGAGGAATCCCCGAGATCGTCACCCACGGAAAGAACGGCCTCTTGGTGCAGCCGCGCGACTTCGATCAGCTCCGCGACGCTCTGCGCGACCTGATCGCGAATCGAGACCGAGCAGCGTCTCTGGGACAGGCGGCGGCGCGAACGGTGCGCGCCCGCTATTCACGTGAGGCGATCGCAAAGGAGTACGTGGAGCTGTTTAACCGCGCCGCCGGGTTCCGTGAAGCGGAGCCGTCTCGTGCGGGAGTAACGCGAGTGCCCGAGCCCGAATCGGAATACCGCCAGGCACTATGAACGGGACGGCGCAGGAGCTGAACCTTCGAGTGGACGCCGGCGCCTCAGGGGCCGTGCTGCTGGCGCGTCTCGGACGGGTCGGCATTGGCACCGGACTGGTCTTTGCGGCGGGCCTCGGGATCTTCGGCCGATTCAGCGGGCTCGGCAGCTTTCCGCTGGCGGTGGACGAGTACTACTTCGTTCAGAGCGTGAAAGCGATCCTGGAGCACGGCGTGCCGGCGTTCGAGACCGGCGGCTATTACAGCCGAGCGCTCCTGGTGCAGTACCTGACCGCCGCATCGATCTGGCTGTTCGGCGACGGCGGATTTGCGTATCGCGTTCCCGCTGCGCTCTTCAGCCTCGCCACCATTCCGCTCGCGTATTTCTACGGACAGAAGCGCCTCGGGTCGAGCGGCGGCGTGGTCCTCGCGGTACTCCTGCTGGTCTCGGCGTGGGAGATCGAGTTCGGCCGCTTTGCCCGGATGTACTCGGCGCTGCAGTTCTTTACGTTGCTCTTCTTCGTTGCGACGGACAAGGCTGCCGACCAGAAGCACTCGCGGTGGTCCTACGCGCCGCACGTGACCCTGCTGGTCGCGATGCTCGTGCACGAATTCGCGATCCTGCTGGTTCCGTTTCTCGTCCTGGCCGCCATCGAAACGCACGTGAACGAGGCGCATGGACGCTTGCGGCTTCGATGGGGCTATCTGCTCGTCACGTCGGGCGTCGCACTGCTCTGTTATTTCATCTTCGCAAACGATCTTCGCAACGTGGGGGTCGTAAATCGACTGCCGGCGGATTACGTGCCTCCGCCAAGACCCCCGACTGCGGATTCGCCCTGGCGCCTTCCGATCCTGCAGTTCTTTCCAGAGAGTGTGGCCGAGATGGTTCCCGTCCTGATCGCTCTTCTATCCGCCGCCGCGGCCGGTGGGTTCGTCCTGCTGAAACGGTTGAGCGTATCGGTCGAAGAGAGCGACCTGCTCGGGGCGTTGCTGCTGATCGCGGCCGTCTTCCATCAGTTCCTGTTTGCCGCGCTGGTCGCGGTTCTGATGGCGGCGCGCGGTCATCTCCTCGGGACGGAGCCGGCGAAGCGCCGAGCCCGTGTCGTGCTGGCGCTGGCGTTCGGATTGGGAGCATGCTGGCTCGCCTATGCGGTGTCGTCGCAGGCGTGGATTCCCGACACGTTCCGGCCCGAGTACGGCTACAGCCCGAACTACACCCTGCCGAAGGCTCTCATCCGGACGTTCCTCGGCTGGCCGGATGTCATCGATTCTGTCGTTCTTCCATGGATGCGCGACCTGCCTGTGACCGGTGCAGCGGCGATTGCGGCAGGCGCGTATCAGCTCGCGAGCAGGGGCCGTGCACCTCTGATGACCTGGGCACGACACCCTGCAGTGATTCTCGTGGCCGTGGCGATGGCCTTCGGCGTGCACGTCACGGACTACTCGAGCATCAGGTACTCGTTTTTCATCTACCCGTTCGTACTCGCGTTGATCCTGCTTTCGGGCACGGAAGCGGCCACAGCGCTGGTGCGCAGGTTCAAGGGAGACGCGCGGTTCGGGCGAGCGGCTGGCCTCGCCGGGTGTCTCGTCCTGTTCACGGTCAGCTCCGATCTGCATTTGCGACAGATTGTGGGCGTCGCGACGGCACCGGTGCGTTTCAGGCTCGACGAGTTCCAGCGGTACGAGAGCATCTGGTACGAGCGGTGGGATTACGAATCGCCCGCGGTCTTCCTCAACAATCGTGCGGGCCTTTCCAACGGCGACAAGGTGATCGTCGTCGAGCAACAGCCGGTGTCTTTCTATCTGGAGGTCCCGCACGCGGTCTACTACAGCCGGACCAGCAACCTGTACTGGGATCACAGTCGTGCCGAAGGAACGGTGGACCTCTGGTCGAACCAGCCGCTCCTGAGCACTCCGGCGGATCTGCGGAAGTACGCACGGTGCGCCTCGAACGTGTGGATCGTCGAGGCCGCGTCCCCCGTGCACCAGCCTGTCGAGATCGACCAGGTGTGGGAATCACAGATGGTGAGTGCGACGCCGGTGTTTCGCAGCGTCGATAATCGTCTCACCGTCCTGCACGTACGACTGAAACCCGAAGCCACCTGCTGAAGGAGATGCCTTCGCCAGTCGCTCACATCCTTGGCGGCGCGGCCGTCTATCTCGGCGGAACCCGTCCATCGACGCGATCCGTATTCCTGCTGGGTGCCACGCTGTTGGGCAGTCTCGCGCCAGATTTCGATTTCATCCCGGGGATCGTGATCGGGGACATGCGGGTGTTCCACCACGGCATCAGCCATAGCGCGGCGTTTGCGCTCGTGTTCGCCGGGCTGATCTATGCGTTGGCGCGCCATGTGGACGCGGCCGCCGCCGTGCGTGCGGCGGTGCTCGGCGCGCTCGCCTACGCATCGCACGTCGTGCTCGATTTCGTCACCGTCAACGAGGGGACGCGCGGACTGCCGGTGCTGTGGCCGCTCTCGGACGAGCGCTTCGGCGTCAACCTCGGCGTGTTCGGCCATTTCCGCTATACCGATATCCGCGACGGCATCTGGAGTGTCGTTCGCCCGGCCAACATAGCACCCGTTTTCCGTGAGCTCCTGATCCTCGGGGCCGTGGTGGCGCTCCTCCTCCGAAAAGAACAGCTCGGCCGCTGGCTTGTCGGGTTCCGGCGCGGACCGCAGCGCAGCCAGCCGTACGACAAGCTCAGGCTTGCCAATAGCGCACCGTTGCTGGTCTGGATGTTCTGGGTGGCGATCCTGACCCTGTATCCGTTCGAGTTCGCGCCCCCCGTGCACTGGACGATGCTGCTCGATGACGACAGCCTCGTTCGGCGGGGCCCCGACGTGATTTCGAACGTCATGCTGTTCGTGCCGTTCGGGATCTGGGTCCACGCCGAGGGACGGCGCCGCGCGGTTCCAGTCGGGCGCATCCTCATCGTCACCGCCGCGGCAGGCGCCGCGATTTCATTCGTGCTCGAATGGCTGCAACTCTCCCTGCCGAGCCGGTTCCCCTCCCTTCTCGATGTGGCGTCCAACACCGCAGGTGCCGTTACCGGTGTCGCCCTCCACCGCGGATGGGCGTCGCTCGCCGTCGCGACGGTCGCGCGGCTGCGCGACCGCCTGACGCCGCCCCGGATGCTGGTGCTCATGGGTGGTTACACGCTCGCGGCGCTTCTGGTGTCGGTGCTGCTCCAGACGCAGACGCGCCTGAGCAACTGGGACGAGCGCTATCCGCTGCTGGTCGGCAACGAGCGCACCGGCGACCGCCCGTGGCGCGGACGCGTCTTTGCGCTGCAGCTGACGGACGCCGCGACGCCGGCAGCCGCGCTGCGCCGGTTTGCCGAAGAGGGCTCGCGCGCGTTTGCGGGAGCACGTGTCGCCGAATTCGATTTTTCGAACGGTGGCCCTTACGGCGACGCGAGTGGACACATGCCGGCGCTAGGCTGGACGCGGCATTCGGATCGCGAAGCCGCGCATGGCGCCGTGGTATCCGGACGGACGTGGCTCGAGACCGACGGCGCGGCGTCGACGCTGGTGCGCCGACTCCGTGAGACCAACGCGTTCACGCTCTACGTACGGTGTGCCACCGAAGACGTCGATCAGCGGGGCCCCGCGCGGATCGTGTCCAATTCCCTCGATCCGTTTCATCGGAACTTCACGGTCGGCCAGTGGGGTCGCAGCCTGGTCGTCCGCGTCCGAACGCCGCACACGGGAGAAAACGGGCTCAGGCCGGAGCTGGTCATTCCCAACGTGTTTACCGACGAACAGCCGCGCGACATTCTCGTGACCTACGACGGAGCCGTTCTGCAGGCAGTCATAGGCGGCTCGCCCGGTGCGTTCCGGTTCGAGCTCGGCCCCGGCTCTGCGCTCGCGGCCATGGCGGTCTCGTATCTCTCCGCGGTCGATCTCGAGATGTACGCGGTCGTGTATCTCGTCGTGCTGTTCGTACCGCCGGCGGTGTTCATCGCCGTAGCGGGCAAGACTCGCCGCGACCGCCTGTACTGGAGCGCTGCCTGGATCGCTTCGTTCGCCGCGCTGCTCGAAGCCGCGATCGCTTTGACGATCGGGCGCTCCGTCGAGTGGGGCGAGCCGTTGAGGACCGCCGCCGTGGGCGCCGTGGTATGCCTCGGCGCCATCGTGATTCCCTCGGGACCGGTGCCCAGGATTTCGCACGCCTGGACGGCCGGTCACGTCGAATACCGCGCGCGTTAGACGCGCACCGCAGGGACAAAAGACCACCAGTCGGCTGACTTCCGCCGCAGCTGTCCGCGTCCCGCGGGGGCATGCACTGGCGAGCAAGTTGCGTGATCGCCTCACCACGGTTGCCACACCATCTGCCATGAAAGCGCTCGTCGTTGCGCCGCAGCCCTTCTTCACGCCTCGAGGCACGCCATTGAGCGTGTACTACCGCACGCTCGTCACCGCGCAGCTCGGGGTCGACGTCGATCTGCTGACGTACGGGCAGGGATACGACGTCGACATTCCCGGCGTCCGCATCATCCGCATCCCGAAGTTTGCGTTCCTCGGTTCCGTGAAGGTCGGCCCTTCGCTGCTGAAGCTGTTTCTCGACGCGCTGCTGACGCTGTGGACCATCGCGCTGGCGCTCAAGCATCGGTACGATTTCGTGCACGCGCACGAGGAGGCGGTGTTCTGGTGCTGGCCGCTCAAGCCACTCTTCGGTTTCAGGCTCGTGTACGACATGCACTCGAGCCTTCCGCAGCAGCTCACCAACTTCAGGTTCACCACCTCGCAGGCGCTCATCGGCGTCTTCGGCTGGCTCGAGCGCGTGTCGCTGCGGAAGGCCGACGCCGTGATCACGATCTGCCCCGACCTTCGGGACTATGCGCTGGCCGTGGGGATCGAGCGCCAGCGGCTTCTGCTCATCGAGAATTCGATCTTCGATGAAGTGCGGGTGAATGGCGGGGGCCAGAGCCGCGCCGATCTCGTCGACGTCGAGGGTGACGACGCCGTCGATCGGATCATCGCGTCGGGAGGTCCCGTCGTGGCGTATGCAGGCACGTTCGAGCCGTACCAGGGACTCGACCTGCTCCTGTCGGCATTCGTGCACGTCCTCAAACACCGGCCCGACGCGAGGCTGCTGCTGATCGGGGGGACGCCGGGGCAGGTCCGGGAGAAGCGGCGACTCGCGGCCCGCTTCGGCATCGAGAACGCCTGCGTGCTCACCGGGCAGGTCAGCAAGACGCGGGCGAAGGAGCTCACGGCGCGGGCGAACGTGCTCGTTTCGCCGCGCATCGAGGGAACCAATACGCCGCTCAAGATCTACGAGCAGCTCGCCAGCGGCAAGCCGCTGGTTGCCACGCGTATCTGGTCCCACACGCAGGTGTTGAACGACGAGGTCTGCATCCTCGTCGAGCCGGAGCCCCGCGCGATGGCGGACGGCCTCCTGAAGGCGATTGCCGAGGAGGCCCGGCTGCCGCACGTCGAGCGGGCGAGGGCGCTGTACGAGCTCGCCTACTCCAGACCCGCGTACGAAGCGAAGCTGCGCCGCCTCCTCGAGATTCTTCCATGATGTGCGGTGCGCCATCGACGATCTGTGGCTTCGCAGGACGAACTGGACAAATCACCGCGCGTGATCCTGACGCGCTGCGTCAGCGTGTGCGCGACCCACTGCAGCGATCCACCGAGGGGGCACGTCTCGAAGCCGACCGCACCACGCCTGTGGAGGTGATCGGATGATCGGGACGGCGGTCGTGACCGGCGCTGGAGGCTTCATCGGCTATCAGCTGGCCAACGCGCTGGCGGGCGACGGGGATCGCGTCATCGGCGTGGATCTGCGCTTTCCCGACCCCCGGGGAGTGCTGGGACCGGCCCTGTTCTCGCCCGTTGCGGGCGATTTCAGGAATGCCGAGTTGATGCGAGAGGTGCTGGCCGGCGCGCAGGTGGTGTTTCACCTGGCGGGCATCCACCTTCAGGTCGGCGCCTCCGATACGGTCTATTGGGACACGAACGTGCACAGCCTGTCCCGCCTGCTGCAGCTGGCGCACGAGGCGCGCATCTCGCGGTTCGTGCACGTCAGCTCCGTGGGCGTCTATGGCGACATCGGTTCGACTGCGGCAGACGAGACAACTCTGCCGCGTCCGCAGTCGATCTACGGTGAAACCAAGCTCGCGGGCGAAAAGGTGGTGCTCGATTTCGCCAGGTGCTCCGGCCTGGATGTCGTCGTCTTGCGTCCGGCCTGGGTGTACGGGCCGGGCTGCCCGAGAACCGAGAAGCTGTGCCGCGCGTTGCGCCGACGACGATTTCCGATCGTCGGGTCGGGACGCAATCTGCGCCACCCGCTGTTCATAGCCGACCTGATCGAGGCGTTTCGGCTCGCCGCGACCGTTCGCGGGGCCGCAGGACAGATCTTCGTCATTGCGGGAGAACGCGCCGTGACGACGCGAGAGCTGATCGATGCGGTCTGCACGGTGTTCGATCTTCCACAGCCGTCGGTGCGCGTTCCGTACGCGGTTGGCGCCTCGATCGCCGCGTGCGTGGAGTCACTGTTCGGGCTGCTCGGCAAGGAGCCGCCCATCTCGCGGCGAACGCTCGAGTTCTTCGACACGAGCAACGCGTTCGACACCTCGCATGCCCGCGCGGTGCTGGGCTTTGCACCTCGCCACTCGTTGATGGCTGGACTGACGGCAACTCGCGATCAGCTCGAGCGAAGGACTCGCTACGCCGCATAGCACGATGACTGCGGCTACGCGAGTTCTCGTAACGGGTGCGACCGGCTTTATCGGCGGACATCTGTGCAGACGGCTCATCGAGAACGGGTACACCGTGCGCGCTCTCGTCCGCGAGTCAGGCCGGTGCGAGCATCTGACCAGCGCCGGTGTGGAGCTCGCGGTGGGCGACGTGCGCGACAGCGCCTCGCTGCGACGGGCGGTCCGGGACGTCGATGTGGTCTATCACCTCGCCGCCGTCTTCCGCAAAGGGAACGTCTCCGCCCGCGACATGTGGGCGGTGCACGTTGACGGGACGAAGGCGCTGCTCGAAGCGGCCGCGGAGGCGCGCGTCGCACGGTTCGTGCACTGCAGCACGGCCGGCGTCCACGGCGAGATCAAGAATCCGCCGGCCACCGAGGAAACGCCGTACGGCCCGGGCGACCCCTATCAGAACTCGAAGACGGCAGGAGAGCGTCTGGCGCTGCACTACATGACGGAAGGGCGTCTCCCGGTCGTGATTGTCCGCCCGGCTGGGGTGTATGGCCCGGGCGACCTGCGGTTTCGGAAGCTGATCAAGGCCATCAACACGCGCACGTTCGTCATGCTGGGGCGCGGAACAATCCAATATCAGCTGGTGTTCATCGACGATTTGATCGATGGGATCATCCGCTGCGGCACTCACGAGAATGCGGTCGGCAACGTCTACCTCCTGACCGGCGACGCTCCCGTTACGTTGAACGACCTGGTCAGACTGATTGCCAACGTCCTGCAGGTGCCCCCGCCGCGATGGCGCTTCCCGGTGGCCCCGGTGTACGCGGCAGGGTTCCTCTGCGAACTGCTGTGCAAGCCGCTGAAGATCGATCCACCGCTTCACCGCCGCCGCGTTGACTTCTTCAGAAAGACCCGAGCCTTCGATATCTCCAAGGCGAAACGCGAGCTCGGCTATCAACCGCGATTCGGGCTGCCGTGCGGCCTCATGCGGACGGTCGAGTGGTACAGAAGTACAGGTCTTCTATGAACATCCTTGGAATCACCGACAGCATCACCAGTGGAGCGGCCGTCGTGGTTGACGGCGTCCTCGTCGCCGCGGTCAGCGAGGAGCGACTCAACCGCAAGAAGATGTCGATCGGATTTCCAGTCCTGAGCATTCCGGAGGTGCTCCGTATCGCCGGCCTCGAGCCGCGCCAGATCGACGCGGTTGTGGTCGCCACCGAGCACCTGTTTTGGCGTCCACACCCGCTTCCGTTCCGGGACTACTTCCGCGCGAAACGAGGAGGACTCCGCGATCTGTACCTGTCGACGGCTGCCTCGGTGGCGACCATCGCCGGCAACTCGGGGCTGGCGCGCCAGACCTATTACGGGCTGAAGTCGGCGGTGACGCGAACGAGGCGCCAGCATATCAAGACCATCCTGAAGGGCCGGTTCGCCATCGACGCACCGGTGTCCTTTCTCGATCACCATCTGTGTCATGCCGCGTCCGCGTACTTTACGAGCGGTTTCGAGGATGCGGTCGTCATCACGCAGGACGGGTCCGGCGACGGGAAATGCTCGAGGGTGTACGAGGTATCGAAAGGCGTGTTCCGGCATCTCCACGCGCTCGACAGCTACGACTCGGTCGGCAACTACTATGCGTACGTCACCCACCTGTGTGGATTCCAGGCGCACAAGCACGAAGGGAAGATTACCGGCCTCGCGGCGTACGGCCAGCCGACCTACATCGAGCTGCTTCGCCGCTACGTCTCGTACGCGGATGGACAGATCGTCAACCGCGGGCGCTGCTTCGATCATTCGGCTGTCCGAAAATTGAAACGCGACCTGGGCGACACCTTCTCGCCCGAAGACCTGAGCGCGAGCGTCCAGCTCCTTCTGGAGGAAGCGGTCACCGGCTACTGCGACTATTGGGTGCGGAAGTCGGGAATCAGGAATCTCGCGCTCGCCGGGGGCGTGTTCGCCAACGTGAAGCTGAACCAGCGCGTGCACGAGCTCGACGCCGTCGACAACACGTTCGTCCACCCGGGCATGGGAGACGAAGGGCTGGCTGTCGGCGCGGCGCTGCTCGAGGCGAGTCGGCGCGAGGGATACCGGCGCCGGCCGGTGATCCGTGATGTCTACCTGGGCGGGGATTGCGCGGACGCCGACTGCCTCCGCGCCATCCAGGCAAACCACCTCAGAATCCTGTGGGAAGGCGAAGGCATCGAGCGCCAGGCCGCGGAGTTGATTGCCGACGGCAAGATCGTCGCCCGCTGCGCCGGCCGGATGGAGTACGGTCCGCGCGCGCTCGGAAACCGGAGCATTCTGTACCAGGCGACCGACCGCTCGGTCAACAAATGGCTGAACGAGCGCCTGAAGCGGACCGAGTTCATGCCGTTCGCCCCGGTCGTCTTGTGGGAGGAGCGCGACTGCTGCTTCAAGCACGTCGACGGTGCGGCGGAGACCGCGCGCTTCATGACGATGACATTCGACTGCCGGGCGGAGCTGTCAGCGCAGTGTCCTGCCATCTGCCACGTCGACGGCACCGCGCGCCCGCAGTTGATTCGTGAGCGCGACAATCCGGAGTACTACCGCCTCCTCAAGGAATATCAGTCGCTGACCGGGTTGCCGTGCATCGTCAACACCAGCTTCAACATGCACGAGGAGCCGATCGTCAATACGCCGGCGGAGGCCGTGAAATCGTTCCTGCAAAGCCAGCTCGACGCCATGATTCTGGGCAAGTATCTCGTCGCGGGACCGTGTCCGGAGAAGCCCCATCCGCGATGACGACGGCTCCGGCGATTGCCGCCCCGCGAACGCACCCGAACGGCCGAACGGACGCGAGCCGAGAGCGGCCCATCCGCGTCGTCTTCGTCAACGATCACCTCGGATACGGTGACGGCGTCGTTCACGGCGTCACTCGCTACTTTCTCAACGTGATTCCCCGGTTCGACCCGCGAGTCGTGCACGCGCAGGCATGCTTCGTGCGCGGGCCGCATCCGGCGGCCCAGCAGCTGCGCGATGCCGGGATCGACGTGAGCTTCCTCGCTCGACGCAAGCTCGATCCGCGGGCGCTCGGCGATCTGGTCTCGCTCGTGCGCCGGCGTCGAATCGACATCCTGCACCTGGCGGGGCTGAAATCGATGCTTCTGGGGCGTGTCGCGGCGCGGTGCGCCGGCTGCTGCGCCGTCATCCATGTTCACGACACGCAACCGCTGGGTCCGGCGCTCGGATTTCTGCAGCGCCGGCTCGCGCGGTGGACCGACGCGGCAGTGGGCGTGTCAGACGCCGTCACGAGCCTCGTGACCGGGCAGTTCGGCATCCCGCCGCGCGTCGCCCTGACTCTTCACAACGGCGTACCGACCGACGAGTTCGCATCGCCCCCTGCAGATGCACGGCAGGCGGTCAGGCGCGAGCTCCACATCGCGTCCGACGCCACTGTCGTGGGGATGCTCGGGCGGCTGTCCGCGGAGAAGCAGCCAACGCTGCTCGTTTCGGCGTTCCCCCGTCTCCTGACCGCGCATCCTCGCGCGATCCTGTTGGTCGTCGGCGATGGACCGCTCAGAGCCGCGTGCCAGGATCTCGCCACCCGCCTCGGCATTGCGCCCTCCGTGCGGTTCGCCGGCCAGCGCCGCGATGTGTCGCACATGCTGGCGGCGATGGATCTCGTGGCGATTCCGAGCGAACGCGAAGGCTTCGGCTACGTCGCGGCGGAGGCGTGCGCGGCCGGCAAACCCGTGGTGGGATTTCACGTTGGCGGATTGAAAGAGGTCGTTCTCCACGGCGAAACAGGTCTTCTCGCCGATCCGCAGGACGTGGCCGGGTTCGTGGCTGCGATTCGGACGCTCATGGACGACCCGCTGCTGCTGGCGCGTCTCGGTGAAGGAGCGAAGCGCCGCGCTCCGGCCTTCGGCATCGAGAGGCATGTTCGCAGTCTCGAGGCTCTGTATTGCCGCATTGTCGGCCTTGAAGAGCCCGCGGTCGACGTTGCCGAATCAGGGTGAGCCCGGAATGCGTCAGGGTCTGCGCGACGCGTGGCGAAAGAACGTGCCCGAGCTCGTGGCGGCGCTCACCCGCGGATTGCCCGAGTTCGTGATGAGCCGCGCGCCTCGTGAGCTCGAGGGAGTCCCGGTCTTCTGCTATCACGCGGTCGCCGCCGGCGTCTTCGAGTCGCACCTGCGTTTCCTCCGCGACAACGGTTACCAGACGCTCACGGCGGACGAACTGCTCACGACCCTGCGGCCTGCGGCCGTTGACGATGCGGATCGGAGACCGATCGGCCGTCGTATTGTCGTCACGTTCGATGACGGCCTGGTGAACCTGCACGACACGGTGTTTCCACTCCTCCAGCAGTACTCCGCACGCGTCGTCGCCTTCATCGCGCCGGCGTTCCACGCCTCCGGGCGTTCGCGCGACGGTGGTGATGCATCGAACCGCCTGTTGACGTGCTCATGGGAGCAGATCGAGGCGATGCATGCCTCGGGCCTGGTGGACTTTCAATCGCACACGCTCGAACATCGCCTGGTGTACGACTGGCCGCGCGGGGCACCGCTGAGCGGCACGAGCAGCGCCGCATGCGAGCGGCTGCGGGGTCGGGTTCTGTCGATCGAGGACGACCTCGCCCGCGCCCGCGAGCTCATCGAGCGTCGCCTCGGCAAGCAGGTTCGTCATCTTGCGTTCCCCCAATACGACGGCACGCCCGATGCCGTTCGCATCGGGCGGGCGTGCGGGTACGAGGCGTTCTACTGGGGGACCCGGCCGCGCAAAGCGCTGAACAAGCGCGGCGACGAGCTGTCGTGCATCGTCCGCCTCAGCGGTGAATTTCTGCCGCGGCTGCCCGGCCGGGGGCGGAGACCGCTTCGCACGGTCCTGCAGGAACGCTATCTGACGAATGCGAGGCGGTGGCGGCAGGCGATGGCGCGTCGCCCCTGAGCGGACCGTTCGGACCGTGACTGCACACGTGCCGGTTCAAGGCATCACTTCCGAGGAAGCGTTCGGCGGGACGGCGCAGGATGATGGCGATCCGCGGCGTCGGGCCCGACGCGTCGGGTACTTCCGAGCGGTGGTCAGCGTTGGGCTGCTGGCATGGGTGGGCTGGACCATCGACTGGAGCGAGCTCGCCGCCCTTCCGCGCTCGTTTCATGCCGGGTGGCTCCTTCTTGCGGCGGCCTTCGTCGCAGCCAACGGCCTGATGTCGGCTGCGAGATGGAACGTGCTGCTCGAGGCCAAGCGAATCTTCTTCTCCTTTCGCCAGCTGCTTCACGTGGTCTGCGTCACGAACTTTTTCGGAGACTTCCTGCCCGCATCCGTCGGCGTAGACGCGCTGCGGATAGCCGCCATTACGCGTGGCACTCCGCGCGCGCCGCAGGCGGCGTCCACGGTGTTCGTCGATCGCCTGCTGGGTGTTCTGGCTCTCGGGATCATTGCGGCCCTCGGGGGGCTATGGGCCGCGGTTCGGTGGGATATGTGGGACGTCCTGCTTGCCCTGCTGCTGCCGGTCGGAGTCGTGCTGGCGGTTCCCTATCTCTTTTGGAGTGTGCAAGGCCGCCGGCTGTTGTCGGTGATGCTGAAGCGACTGCAGTGGCTCCCCGGTCGGCGGGTCACGGGGCGGCTCCACGCCGCCATTCGATCGTACCGGCACGCTCGCAGGCCGCTCGCCGTCGCTGGCGGGTTTGCCATTCTCACGCAGCTCAGCCGAATCTTCTTCTTCGTGGCTCTCGCGTACGGCCTCGGCGTACCGCTGCGTGTTGCGGATGCTTTCGTACTCGTGCCTCCGATTTGGTTCATTCTGATGCTGCCGATCACCGTGGCCGGCCTGGGCCTGCAGGAAGGAGCATTCGTGCTGCTGCTCGGCCGCGCAGGCGTGGATCCGGCGGCGGCATTCGGCTTGTCGGTCGCCTCCCGCATCATCACGTTTGCCGTCTTTCTTCCGGGCGCGGCACTTTTCCTCCGTTATGGGCTCCTACCGGGTCAAGCAGGTCGCCGCTCGCTGAGCCGGGCCGTCTGAGACGATGCGGCAGCGTCACACCCGCTGATCGGCGGGCACTTGCGCACGAGTGAGAGGAGACGAAATGCTGACCTACTTCAAGCGGCAGTTGGCGACCCGGCACAGCGTCCTTGCCGAGCTTCTCGCGATTGGTGGCGAAGCGGTGACCAATCACGCCGTCAAGCACTTCCGGACGCTGAAGCCGACCGTCTTCCAGCTCAACGTCAATGCACGCTGCAACGCGCGGTGCCAGATGTGCAACATCTGGCGGACCGTGGACAAGACCCAGCTCAGTCTCGAGCACATGGACCGCATCTTTTCCGATCCGGTCTTTCGCAAGGTCGAATACATCATCCTGGCCGGCGGCGAGCCCACCTTGCGACGGGACCTTCCCGAGGTCGTGGATCTTCTGCTCAAGCACATGCCGAAGCTTCGCAAGATCTCCATCCCGACGACGGGCGTCTCCAAGGTTCTGTCGGTACAGCACTTCGGGCCGATCGCGAGGGCCTGCCTGCAACGAAAGGTCTTCCTGTCGATCGGCATCTCTCTCGACGGCGTCGGTGAGGTGTACGATCGGGTGCGAGGACTGCCCGGCGGGTTTCAGAAGGTGCTCGAGACGCTGGCGGCGCTCAAGGAACTCAACAAAGAAGTTGAATTCCAGCTCGGCATCGGCAGCACCATCAGCGCGCTCAACGTCTACGACGTGCACAACATCGTTCGTCTCAGCGAGGAGCTCGAACTGGGCGTCAGCTTCGTGGTGGCGGCGTTTTCCGAGAGCTACTTCAACAACCTGAATCTTGCCGAGAACATCACGCTGACGCCCGAGGCGAAGGAGTTCCTGCGGACGTTCCTGCGGGAGCGGATCGCGCACGGGCCCGTGCTGAGCGAAATGCCCTTTTACTACGAAAAGGCGCTGGAGATGCTGGACGGCGCGAAGCGGGCGATTCCATGTCCCTTCCAGGATCAGGGCCTCGTGCTAAACGCCTCCGGCGACCTGCACTACTGCACGAACAGCCGCGCCATCGGGAACGTGCATCAGGGATCGGCGGCCGAGTTCTACTACAACAAGGACAACCTCGCGTATCGGAAGCAGGTCACTCGCGATGTGTGTCCGGGCTGCAGCATCTCCTGCTTCGTGGGGGTCGGCCTGCGGAAGACCATGTTCCCATTTCTCGGCTTCGTTGCGCGACAGCAGATTCGGCGGTTCACGTCGCGGTTGTATCCGTCGGCTGCTCCAGGCAATGGGGTAGGACGCGGAGGTATGGCGTGAAGAAGGGCCTGGCGCTCGCTCTCGGCGCTTCCGGGGTGCTGCTGCTTGCCTGGGGAATATCCCTGGACCAGTCCGTGGTGGGGAAGTATCGGTTCTACGCGGTCAGCGCAGGGTACATGCTGGGTGCGGCAGCAGTCCTGAGTGGCGCGAGGCGTCGGACATCGATGCTGCTTGCTCCTCTCGTCCTCGGTTACCTGCTCGTTGCATACACCTTCTACGTTCGCGCACGATTTCCGGACAATCTCATCTTCCGGCCCTCGGGATACGTGACGCTCTGGCACGTGCTCATGGGGAACACGATCGCGCTGACCGCGTATGAGCCGCGCCCTTCGCTAACCGTGCAGCACCAGGAGGTCATGCGCGCCAGGTACCCGGCCATTGACATGCATTTTCATCTCGGTTCCCTGGTAAATGTGGATGCGGACGCGTTGGTCAAGGCCATGGATGCAGCTGGCATCGCCAAGGTCGTCAACCTGGACGGCCTCCCCGGGGATCTTGCGAAGTTCAGGAGAGAGTTTCACGACAAGTATCCCGATCGATTCGTGATGTTCGCACGACTCGATCTGACGAGGCTCTTCGCGACGGCTGACGGCATCGAGAAGGAGGCTGCCGCCCTGGAACGCGCCGTCCGGTCAGGAGCCGCCGGACTGAAGGTGACAAAGGAGCTGGGCCTGAAGCTCAGGGACGGAGCCGGACAACTGGTCGCGATCGACGATCCTCGTCTCGACCCGATCTGGACCGCCGCAGGTGACCTCGGCGTTCCGGTACTCCTTCACGTGGTCGATCCCACGCCCTTCTTCGACCCTGTGGATCGGTTCAACGAGCGCTATGTGGAGCTGAAACAGTTTCCTGAATGGAGCTACTACGGCCCGGCATTCCCGAGGAAAGAGCCCCTGCTCGCTCAACGCGAAAACCTGCTGCAACGGCATCCAAGCACCATCATCATCGGCGCGCATCTGGGACAGAACCCCGACAATCTTGCCTATACGGGCAAGCTCCTCGATCGATATCCCAACTACTACGTGGACATCGCTGCCGTGCTGCCGGAACTGGGGCGGCAACCGTTTACAGCGCGAGAGTTCTTCGTGAAGTACCAGGATCGAATACTTTTCGCCAGCGACGGCGGTTTCGGCCTCGGCGGTAGGCGCTGGCCGGTCGAAAGGTTCTTCAGGACGTATTTCGTGTTCCTGGAAACACGCAATGAATACTTTGAATACCCGTTATGGGGTATCCAGAAGCAAGGAGACTGGCGCATTTACGGCCTAGACCTGCCTGACGACGTGCTGCAAAAGATCTACTACAGGAACGCCGCACATATTCTGCGGCTGGATCCATGACGGACGACGCAGCGTCCTTTGCGGCGAGCTCGTCGCTCGTGGCCGGCCGCGAGGCATCGGAGCCGAGACGATTGTCCGCCGCGAGGGCCCGCACTGGCACGCTGGCGATCGTCACGCTGGCATTGTCATGCGTCGCGTTCCTCGTGATCGGCATCGTGAGGATCAACGAGTCGCCAAGCGCATCGTTCGAGGACACCGGACCGTACCTGCAAGGCGCCTTGATCATCAAGGAAAATGGCGGATTTCTCACGTTCATTCGACAGTGCGTCGACGGAACGTTCCGGGTCGCAGAGCAGCAGCCCGCGTACCTGATGATGCTCTCCACGGTCGCCGCTCGCGACAGCGGTTTCATCCGCCGGGCTCAGCTTGCCAGCCTGCTGATTGGTCTGGCAGTGGTGCTAGCGCTGTTCGCGGCGGCGAAGGATCGCTTTGGGGAGCTCACCGCGGCGTCGTCGAGCCTTCTCCTCGCGCTCAACGGCGCGTTCCTCGTCAGGGCGTCCCACGTTGCAGTCGAGACGCTGCTGATGTTCTTCGTGGTCCTGATGTGGTGGTTCACGACCAGGGGCCGCGACAACCCTCGGTATTGGCTGGCCGCCGGACTTGCCGCGGGGTGCGCTTTTATGACGAAGGCCACTGCCTTGGTGCTGGTACCGGCATTCGCGGCATTTGCGCTCCTGCAACTGAGGACCGCAGCCGTGCGCCATCGGCATGTATGGCTGTTCTTCGCGATGTTTCTCCTCCCGTGCGTGCCCTGGATCATTCGCAATCTGATCGTGTACCAGACACCGCTATACGGCGGGATCAACGACCACGCTCCGTGGCTGGACCGATGGTCGCAGGTGTCGGATCCGCGATATGGGCTGGTGCTCGATTGGAAGCAGCTGACCTACACGTGGACGGGGCTACCGACGCTGACTACTTATCTCGCGGACCACTCCGCCGCTGACATCTGGCGGCGTCTGGCGGTGGGTACGATAGGTGAGGCTCGGCTCATGGTCGCTGCTCTGACAATGAGCATCTCACCCCTGACAAGCCCGGTCGTCGGTCTCTGTCTCCTGCTCGCGGCCGCGGTCGGCGTGCTGTTGGACGTCAGAAGCGCCAGGGGACAGTTCACCCTGATGCTCGCTGCCGCCTTCGCTCTCCCGTATGCCTGGTATTACCAAGTCGTTCCCGCGGATCGTTTTGTCGTGCCGATGGTTCCTGTCGCGCTCGTGTATGCCGGTTACGCGTTCGGGAGGATCGCCGACTCATTAGCGAGGTCTCCGCTGATCACGGCGCGGCGACGGCTCGACATCTGGCGAATCGCAGCGGGATGTCTTGCCGGTTCGGCAGCGGTGGCTTGCGCGGTGGTTCTCGCGACAGCAGGTGGAGTGCCCACGATCGCGCAGGCTGGACTGGAACAGGATCAAGAAGAGTTGTTCCAGTACCTGCGAGAGAGTACCGGCGAGAGGGACGGACTGTTCATGGCGCCGACAACCCGGTACTTCGGGTACTTGTGGT
>Ga0073934_10001395_pt1 | contig 58557 bp, 51 predicted proteins | sample LarsenN4metaG_FD_76834 | JGI IMG/M metagenome (GOLD analysis project Ga0073934, IMG submission 76834) | Hot spring sediment bacterial and archeal communities from British Columbia, Canada, to study Microbial Dark Matter (Phase II) - Larsen... ...
CCGGCACGGCCTAACTCCTGCCCCAAGCGCGCCAGTTGGCGCGCTTGGGGCAGCTTCCCAGATCGAATTTGCATGGCGACACTCTATATCCAAGTGTCACCAATCATTCTGAACGAGCACAAGGATGCCGACCCGCCGAGCAGGGCCGACCTCACATCACGCCACCTTGCGGTGCGCCAGGCTGCGCGTGAAGACCGGCTTCAGGCCGAATTCCTCCTCGAACAGCCCGGCTTTGCGCTGCGCGCCCCAGACGGGCGCATGAGAGGCGTTGCGGGTCTGCACGCGGAAGACGGCCTCGCGGCGATGGGTCTCCACGTCCACGCGCAGAACAGCCTGCTTGTGGCCGTCCTCCAGCCCTTCGGCGATGCGCAGCAGCGCAGCCAGCGCGCGCAGGTGCGCCCGCTGCTGCGGCTCGAGCGATGCGTACACCTTGTGCTGCATCTCAGGCTCGGACTGCTTGTTGTGGTAGCGCACCAGGCAAGCCAGCATGGCACGGCGCCAGCCGCGTAGCCCCGGCAGGTCGGCGTTCCGGACAAGGTATTCGCCGTGCTTGTGATGCGCTTTCGCGTGGACCACGCGCCCAATGTCGTGCAGCCGTGCGCCCAACTCCAGGACCAAACGCATCTCCGGCCCCATGCCGTGAATCGAGCGGAGTTGGTCAAACAGAGAAAGCGCCAAGCGGGCCACCTGTCGGGAATGGTCTGCGTCGTCTCCCAGCCGCGCGGCGAATCGCTCGACGGCAGCGCGCTGCGCAGCGGCCTGCGCTTCGTCGTGGCCCACGGGCGCGCGCGCGAAATGTTCGCGCAGCAGATCGTGCAGGATTCCCTCGCGCACGCCCACACCCGGCACCAGAAAACGCCCCACGTTGAACCAGCGGGCCAGCATGCTGAAGACGATCGCGGCCACCGGCAGCACATCGGCGCGGTCTGCGCGCAAGCGAAAGACCTTCATGCGCTTGGGCACGCTGAGGCTGATGATTTCCCACAGCCGTTCGCGCAGCAGGCGGACATTGAGCGTAGGGATGCCGCGCAGCATCGGCCCGGGGGCGAGTTGCGCCAGCGCCTCGGCGTTGCCTCCGCAAGCCACGGCGATGCCCTCGGAAAGATTGAGGCGCGCACGGAGGTGCGCCCGGAGCACGGTCACGACGTGCGCGCGCAGCTTGCGGGTCTCTTCTTCGCCGATGGCGCCGCGCAGCCTGTAGGTCTCCATCAAGCGCACCGCGCCAAGCGGCAGGCCCAGACTGCGCGGGGCCGCGCCCTCCTGGAGTAAGTCCAGGTCTAGGCTCCCCCCGCCCAGGTCGAGAATTAGGCGCGGCGTCATCTCCTCGCCCAAGGCGGCCAGCACCGCGGTGCGCACCAGGCGTGCTTCTTCGCCGCTGTCAATCACCTCCAGGCGGATGTGCGCCTCGCGTCGCGCGCGATCCAGCAAGCGCCCCCGGTTCAGGGCCTCGCGCGTAGCGCTCGTGGCAACCGCGCGATACCGCGTGACGCCATGGCCATCCATCAACCGGCGAAAGTGGCGCAGCGCTTCGATACCCTTCTCGATTGTCTTCGGCTCGAAACGGTGATGCAGGAAAACGTTATGGCCCAGGCGCACGGCGCAGCGCTCGGTCTTCAGAAGCTCGCTGTGTGTGGGAGAGAAAGCGCGGGCGATGACCAGCCGAATGGCGTTGGATCCGGCGTCAATCGCAGCGAAATGGAGCAGTGCGGGCAAAGTTCAGCGCCACAGGTGCGCCAGGGCGTTGGAAGGCACGTAGCGCGTGTTGCGGATGCGCAGATGCGCCGCGATGCGTTTCCTCAGCTCGCGGTTGATCTCCCGCACTCCGCCTTCGCCATCCAACCGTGTGAACGCGTAGCGCCGGGCGAGAAAATCAAACTCCTTGCGGATCATGGACTGATAACGGACAAAGGACTGATAGAGATCGCTGGAAAGAAACATGTCGCGGCCGGCCTCCCAATAGCTGATGGCCTGGGACTTCTTGAACAGGCGCTCGAAGGCCAACTCCGGTCGGACGTCGAGCCAGAAGGTGAGGTCGGGGCGGAGGGCTTTCTCGTAGATGCCGTGGAGATAGTCGCGGTGCAGGCCGCGCACCACGCCGCGCGCAATCAGCGTATAGATGTAGCGGTCCGCAAGCACGAGCAGGCCGGAGCGCAGCGCCGGCACGATGCGGTTCTCCACCTGGTCGTAAAAGTCGGTGGCGTACATCAGCGCCAGAGTCAGGCGCGTGACCGTGTTTTCACCCAGAAGCACGTCAATGTCCTTGGCCAGCAGCGTCGAGCGGCGCAGTCCCATCGTCTGCACGGCAAAGCCCTGCGCCTCGAGCCACTCGGTGAGCAGAGCGATCTGCGTGGAGCGTCCCGAGCCGTCCATACCCTCCAGCACGAAGAGCGCGCCGCCCAGATTCTCGCTCACCTCCTGCGTGGGCTTCATCGGCGCGCGCGGGGCCGTCGGAGCTTCCGCGGCGGCCTGCGGGCCGGCGCCATCGGGGGAAACGCCCGGGTTCGGCTTTTTGCGGTTGCGCTTCATTTGTCCGGCAGAAAGCGTTTCAGATCAATGCGCGCTTGCAGCACTTCGCGCATCTCCTTCTGTAGATGGTTCACCGGTTTCGTGCCGTCCATGAGCACAAAGCCGTCCGAATCCACCATGTGGTCGTAAGCGTCCAGGATCATTCCCTGGAAAATGCGGAAGCTTTCCGCCCGGTCGTAGGCCAGGGCCATGTCCATGCCGGCTTCGTAGTATTTCAGTTTCGGCCGCCCACCCAGGATGCGCTGGACGGAAACTTCAAGCGGCGCGCGGAAGTAAAAGGTCACGTCGGGGACGGGCGCGAAGCTGTAGAGGTTGCGCAACCATTCCGGCGAGCAGCCGCGGGCCGAGTCGCGGGCGAAAGCGGTGTAGATGTAGCGATCCGCCAGAACCAAGTAGCCGCCCTGAAGCAGGGGAAAGATCTGACGCTCGTAGCGGTCGGCGAAGTCGGCGGCGTGGATCAGCGAGAAGGTGGTCGGCGTGAGCATGCGCCGCTGTTTGCCGCGCTTGGTGGCGGACTTCACCAGCGGCGACGAGTTCCACTCCGTAAAGTGCAGCCGGTAGCCGCTGATTTCGAGCCAGCGCTTCAGCAGGTAGAGCTGCGTGCTTTTGCCTGAGCCGTCAATGCCCTCGACAACCACCAGCGCGCCCGGCCAGCGGCGCTTGGGAAAATGCGCCCCCGAATCAGCCCGTTCTCTTGTCCTGGCACCCGGCGCTTTTGTGTCGGTCGCAATGGACGATGATTTCAAGTGCGCCACTCTGAGTCGAATCAGCAACTGTGCGCAAAGGACTGCCGCCGGCACGCCTGCGGAAGCCCGCCGGACTTCCCACGGATTATACCCCGGACTTCAGACCGGAGTAGCTGAGGAAACCCGAACATTCCGCGCCGGCCTGAGGGCCGGCCCCAGGACACCTAGAAAATGGAGAACTTCACGCGCAGGAATTTCTTCGGGTTCTGTCGGAATTCGCTGATCAACAGGCGCATGTCTCCGGCCAGGCCGGTCATATTGTCGTAGAACTCGGGGTCGGTAAACATCTTGCCGGCGGTGCCGGCGTTGGAATTGAGCTTCGCCGTGGCGCTTTCAAGATTCTCGCCGGTGTTGCGCCACTTGGTGTACAGCGTATCGTCGGTGAAGAGCTTGCCGGCCGTACCCTTGCCTGCCTTCACGTCGGAAATCAACGCATTGCCTTTCTCGAAAAATTGTTTGGCTTCCTCGTAACCCGTCGGGTCATAGATGACTTTACCGAGTGTGCCTTTCTGCGCCTGGACGTCGGCGAGAACCGTGTCCACGCGGCCAGCGGCGGAGTTGAACTTGTTGTACAGCTCGTCGGAGGCGACCAGCTTCCCCAGGCTGCCCTGCCCGGCCTGTACATCGGTAACGATCTGTTGGCTGCGGGAGAGGATATCGTTCAGGCGGTTGTAGGCGGTCTCGTCCACCAGCAGCTTGCCGAGGTTGCCGCGACCCTTCTCCACGCCTTCAACGATTTCGTTGAAGCGCTGCGAGAGTACGTTCAGGTTCTGCACCAGGTCGGCACCACGCTCCACGATGGCTTTGATGGCGGCCTCCTCGCGTCCCTCGAGTTCGCCGCCGGGCTGGATGGGCGTGCCGGTAAAGCCGCGCTTGACGCTGACGTAGCGGTTGCCCAGTAGGCCCTCGGTGATGAGGTTGGCGTAGGAATCGGTGCGGATGTCGTCTTTGTAGCGCGTGTCAATGCTCATGCGGATTTCAATGTTTTTCGTGCGGTCCGCGGGCTTGGGGTTCATACGGATAGACTCCACGTTACCAATCTCCACCCCGTCCAGGCGCACTGGTGCGCCGATGGTGAGGCCTTCCACCTCAGGGAGATACGTCACCATGCGGTACTTCGCGGCCAAGATGCCCGCGCCGGTCACGTAGAAAATCCCCACCGCAATGATGAACAGCCCGACAAGAACGAGCAGTCCCACGCGGAGTTCCGACCAGGTCAGTTGCTTTCTCTGCGGCATGTCCCACCCTCCTCAGTGATTCAAGAACACTGCTTCGCCTGTCCCGAGGCTTCGGGACGAGTCCAAGATGACAGCAATGCAAATCGCCAGCTAGATCAGAAACTTCTGCACATATGCGTCGCGCGAATCAGCGATGGCGCGGTGATCGCCCTGGAAGTGAACCACGCCATCGCGCAACACCACAAAATTCGTGGCCGGACCGGGTGCAGTGCCGTTCTGCGCCGCGGGCACCACGCGGCCGGAGTCCACCTCGAAACGATAGTGCGCCAGCGCGAAGGCGTCCTGGATGCGGTGCGTGGCCAGCAGCGCGGTCACGCCGTGCGTATCGCGCAGGCGCAGGATCAGCGTGATGATGGTCTGCGCGGTGACCGGGTCGAGTCCTGCCGTAGGTGAATCGTAGAGTACGATGGGCGGCGCGGTGATGATAGCCCGCGCAATTGAGACACGACGCCGCATGCCACCGGATAGCTCGCCGGGCAGCTTATCCATGGCCTCATCCAGTTCCACGAAGCGCAGCGCCTGGCGCACGCGCTGCTCCATTTCCCCCTCGTCCACTCCTTCTTCGCGCAGGCGATAGGCCACGTTTTCGGCTACGCTCAGCGAGTCAAACAGCGCGCCTTCCTGGAAGACGAAGCCCACCTGCGCGCGGAAGGCCAGCAGCTCGCGCTCGGGCATGGCGGAGACTTCCCGGCCCAGAACAGCGATGCGTCCGGCATCGGGGCGCAACAATCCCGCGGCCAGCTTGAGGAGAAGGGTCTTGCCGGAACCGGTCTCGCCGACCAGGATTTTGGTTTCGCCGGGCGCAACGCTGAAGCTCACGCCGCGGAGGACATCGCCCGCGTCGAAGCGGATGCGCACGCCTTCGAACGCAATCGCCGGCTCGCTCGGAGCGGAGAGGCTCATCGGCGAATCATTTCGCCCGGGGCAGCCACTTGTGGCTCATACTCACCGCTGATTATAGATGCAAAAGGCGCGCCTGAGGAGGCCAGGAAAGCCGGAAGCCGGCGGGCCGCGGGCAGAGGATCGTCAATGGTGATTAGAAGAGCCAGAGCAAGAGGCGGGTGAGGAAGAAGTTGACGACCAGAATAAGCACCGAAGCGACGACCACCGCTTCCGTGGTGGCGCGGCCGACGCCCTGCGTGCCCCCGCGCACGGTGAGGCCCTGATAGCAGCCGACGGTGGCAAGGATGAAGGCGAAGACGAAGGGCTTGGTCAGCCCCTGCATCAGGTCGCCGAATTCCAGCGCGTCAATCGCGCGCGTCCAGTACTGCACCGGGTTAAGGCGCAACTCAAGGTTGGAAACCAGAAAGCCGCCCACCAGACCGACGAAGTCTGCCACAGCCGTCAGCAATGGAAGCATCAGGATGGTTGCCACCACACGCGGAGTCACTAGCTTGCGGATGGGGTCCGTGCCCATGGCGCGCATGGCGTCCACTTGCTCGGTGACCACCATCGAGCCCAGCTCCGAAGCGATCCCGGAGGCGTTGCGCCCGGCCACCAGCAGCGCGGAGATGCTGGGCCCGAGTTCGCGCACCAAGGCGATGGCCACCACGTCGCCAGTCAGGGCCGTCTGCCCGAAGCGCTCAAACTGCGAGGAGGTTTGCAGCACCATGACCGCGCCGATGAAGAAGCCGGTAAGCATGACGATGGGCAGCGAGCCCACGCCGATGATGTCCATCTGATCCAGCGTGTCGGCCAGATAGCGCGGAGGCGTGGCGATGTTGGCCATCGCGCGAAAGCAGAGAATGGAGTAGTTCTGCACCGCGAGAAGGCGGCGCTTCACGAATTCGGAGAGGAACTCCAGCGGCGATAGTTCGGCGGCTTCCTGCATGCGGGGAAAGCCTAGCCCCGCTGTGCGAGGGCGTCAAGCGATGAACGCGGCGATTTTCACCAAGGCTTCGAAGTGGGCTGTGCCCGGCATGACAGACTCGCGCGCTTCCGGTAGAATGCGATGCTTTGTGCCCTTTGGACAGAGGCCGCTGAAACCATGTTGAGATTTGTCACCGCCGGAGAATCCCACGGGCAAGCGCTGATGGCCTGGATTTCCGGGCTGCCGGCCGGCCTCGCCGTGAACTTCGAGTTCGTGAACCGCGAACTTCACCGGCGGCAGCTCGGCTACGGGCGCGGTGGGCGGCAGAAAATCGAGAAAGACGTTGTCGAGCCGATCGCCGGAGTGCGCCATGGGCGAACCATCGGCGCGCCCATCGCGCTGCAGATTGACAACCTGGACTGGAAAAACTGGGAGAAGGCCCTGCCCGTGGAAGACGCGGAAGGCGCCAACGACCGGCAGCGCAAAATGACTGCGCCGCGTCCGGGACACGTGGACCTGGCTGGCGCGCTGAAGTTCAACTGGCACGACGCGCGCTACGCGCTGGAACGCGCCTCGGCGCGGGAGACGGCCGCGCGGGTGGCGGCGGGCGCGATTGCCAAACTTTTCCTGCGTGAGTTTGGCGTTGAAGTGCTCTCCCACGTCATCGCCGTGGGGAAAGTGAAGATGGAGCGCGTGGCGGCGTGGGAGGAGATCGTCGCCGCGTGCGCGGACCTGGACTCGCCCCTGCGCTGCGTGGATGCGGCGACGCAAACGAAAATGACCGCCGAAGTGGATGCCCTGCTCCGCGCCGGCGATTCGGCCGGCGGCATCTTCGAAGTGGTCGCGCATAACGTGCCCCCGGGCCTGGGCAGCCACGCGCAGTGGGACGAAAAGCTGGACGCCAAGCTGGCCCAAGCGGTGATGTCCATCCAGGCGGTTAAAGCCGTCGAGATCGGCAGCGGCGTGGCTAATGCCACGTCCTACGGCTCCGAGGTGCAGGACGAGATCCGCTACGATGCCACGCGAAAGAGATTTTCGCGGCCCACCAACCGCGCCGGCGGCCTCGAGGGCGGCATCACCAACGGTGAAGACGTGATTCTCCGCGGCTACCTGAAGCCCATCTCCACGTTGCGGCAGCCGCTGACCACGGCCGACCTGGTGACGAAACAGGGAGTGAAGGCCGCTTACGAGCGATCGGATATTTGCGTGGTTCCGGCGGCAGGAGTGGCTGGTGAGGCTATGGTCGCGCTGACCTTGGCCGACGCCTTCCTGGCCAAATTCGGCGGGGATTCCATCGAAGAAACGCGCCGGAATTTTCAGGCGTACCAAAAACAATTGGATGAGTTCTGAACTAGGAGCCCTTCCGTTGTTGGCCCTCAGAAACGCGGAAAGCAGGACGACTGAACAGCGATGATCTATAGCGTGGTGAAATTCGGCAACCCAGTCCTGGAACAGCCGGCCGCCCGCGTCGAAAAGTTTGACGACGAACTGAAGAAGCTGGTGGAGGACATGTTCGAGTCCATGTACGCGGCGCAGGGCGTCGGCCTGGCGGCACCGCAGATTGGCCTCCCGCTCCATCTGGCGGTGATTGACGTCAGCTCGGGAAAAAACCCGGAGGCGAGAATTGTGATCGCCAATCCGCAGATCATTCACCTCGAGGGCGAACAGCGCGAGGAAGAAGGCTGCCTGTCGCTTCCGGGTTTCCGCGGGAGCGTGGTCCGGCCGCAGTTCGTCACTGTGCGCGCGCAGGACGCGACCGGCAAGACCTTCGAGATGCGTGGCGAGGGACTCCTGGCGCGGGCCTTCTGCCACGAGACCGACCACTTGAACGGCGTCCTTTTCATCCACCACCTGAGCATGCTGAAGCGCGATTTGATTAAGCGGAAGATCAAAAAGCTCCGCAAGGCCGGAGACTGGTAAGAACTTCGCAATACACCCCATGCGCATCGTATTCTGCGGCACGCCTGAATTCGCCCTGCCCACCCTTGCGCGGCTGATGGCCGAGCCGGATTTCCAGATCGAAGCCGTGGTGACGCAGCCGGACCGCCCCCGCGGGCGCGGGCAGCACGTGGCCGCCTCGCCCGTCAAGGACGCGGCGCTTGCGGCGGGCATCCACGTCTATCAGCCGGAGAAAATCAAATCGGATTCGGCGTACGAGTTCTTCAAGCGCGTGGCACCGGACGCAGTGGTGATCATCGCTTACGGGCAGATTGTCCCGGCCCGGCTGCTGGACATCCCGCGGCTCGGCTGGATTAACCTGCACGCCTCGCTGCTGCCGAAATACCGCGGAGCCGCGCCGATCAACTGGGCCATCGTCCGCGGCGAAACGCGCACCGGACTGACCTCCATGCGCATTGATCCCGGCATGGACACCGGCCCGACGCTGCTGCGCTGGGAAACGGACATCGGCCCGCACGAGACTGCTCCGGAACTCGCCCAGCGCCTGGCGGCCGCGGGACCCGAGTTGATGGTCGAGACGCTGCGGAAATACGACCGCGGGGGGATCGTTCCCATGCCGCAGGAGCATTCCCAAGCGTCGCTGGCACCCATGCTCAAGAAGGAAGACGGCCGCATTGACTGGTTGCAGCCGGCCACGCAGATCTACAACCGCATCCGCGGGCTGCAACCGTGGCCAGGCGCGTACACCGCGTTCCGCGGGCAGATGTGCCACGTGTGGGGCCGGCCGGAGGCGCAAGCCGAGCTGGCTGAGCCGGGCACCCTTGTCGCACACGGCAACGAAGTGCGCGTGGCCTGCGGCGGCGGGACGTGGCTGCGTCTCGAACACGTCCAGGTGGAGGGCAAGAAGCGGCTGGCCGCGCGCGAGTGGGCCAACGGAGCGCGGTTGAAGGCCACTGAAACTTTTGACCGGTGATGAGAGTTGAATGTGAACCGTCCGTCTTTTACTCGTACCGCCGGCGAGAAGGGATAGGACACACTCCCCAATCAAGAAGGTCAAATAAGCGACACTTACGCCACCATATGTTGCGAACTGAAGGCCCTTTCCCACTTCCACTTAAACACTTCTCTTTGCAGCTACACTTTGCGCTATGGATGTAAGCCTAGCACGGCGCATTGCGTATGACATCTTGCTCCGCGTGGAGGCGGAGCAAGCCTACGCGGGGGAGCTGCTGTACGCGCGGTTGAATGACCCGGCCGCTCGCATCAAGTCCGAAGATGCCGCGTTGACCACCGAGCTCGTGCTCGGCTTGCTCCGCTGGCAGCGCCAGCTCGATTTCCTGATCGAGCGGCAAACCGGCAGGTCCGTGGGGCAACTCGACCTCGAGGTGCTGCTGGCGTTGCGGCTTGGCCTGTACCAGCTTCGCTTCCTGACGCGCGTGCCCTCCTCGGCCGCAGTGAACGAATCGGTTGAGCTGGTAAAGCGCGCGCGGAAACGCTCCGCCGCAGCGCTGGTAAACGCCGTGCTGCGTCACGCGCCGAGCGGCCCGGTGGAGACTCTTCTCCCCGCCACACTCCCGGCCGCCGCGCGGCTTGGCATCCTGCATTCGCACACCGACTGGATGATCGAGCGGTGGCTCGCGCGCTTCGGCGAGGCGCAGACCCTGGCGCTGCTGGAAGCCAACAACCGTCCGCCGCGGCTGGCCTGCGCGATCCTGGACGAATCCCGCCGCGAACAGATCCTGCGCGAACTCGAGCAGAAGCGGATGCAGCCCGAGCCGGGGCGATGGCTGAAATCAGCGCTGACGCTTCGCGGCGGCAACCCTGCCATCACGGAGGCGTTCCGCCGCGGATGGATTTCCATCCAGGATGAAGCCTCCCAGATTGTCCCTCACCTGCTCGACGTCCGCCCGGGCCAGCGCGTGCTGGATCTGTGCGCGGCGCCAGGCGGCAAGACAGCGCTTCTGGCCCGCGCCGCGGGCGAAGCTGGCCGCGTGGTTGCCGGTGACGTGCACGCCCATCGTTTACGGGCCATGACGGCCACACTGAAGCGGCTCGGCGCGGGCGGGGTGCAGTGCATCGTGCTCGATGGCACGTCTCCCCTGCCCTTCCTCGCCGTATTCGACCGCATACTGGTGGACGCGCCGTGCTCCGGCACGGGCACGCTGGCGCGCAATCCGGAAATCCGCTGGCGACTGAAGCTCGAGGATCTGGACGATCTCCACCGGCGGCAGTTTGCCCTGCTGGCGAATGCGCTGGGCGTGCTCGCTCCAGGAGGAAAACTTGTCTATTCCACGTGCTCACTCGAAGCGGAAGAGAACGAGCAGGTGGTGGACGGGGTGTTGCACAACCGCGAAGACGTGCGCCCCGTCAGCGGTCTCCAGGCCATCCAGCCGCATTTGCGGGAGGGCGTGCACGCGGCGGAGTTCATCGGCCAGAACGGCGTCTTCCGAACCATGCCGGGCCAACACGGCACCGACGGTTTCTTTGCCGTTGTGATGGAGAGCAGGAGGTGAAACGCCATGACGCGGCGGAAAGCAGGCCGTCGCTGCACGGCACCAGAGTTGCGCTACAATCACGGCGATGATGACGCGAGAAAAGATCGAGCGGCTAACCCGGATGGCCTTCCAGCTTTTCATACTTCTAGCCGTGGCCTTTTTGAGCGCCATCACCACCATGCGCCTGGCCATTCAGGGCCGCGAGGTGGCGGTGCCCAGGGTGACCGGACTCAGAGCCGGAGACGCACAAGCCACGCTGGCCTCGCGCAGCCTGGGGATGAAGATTGCCGACCGGGTGTACAGCGACCTCCCGCCGGACTTCGTTGTGCGGCAAAGCCCGCCCGTGGGATCACGCGTGAAGGTTCATCAGCGGGCGCACGTGGTGCTGAGCCTGGGACCGCAGAAAGTATCCGTACCCGCGTTGGTGGGGGAGACGTTGCGCGCGGCGCGCATCAAACTCCTGCGCGCCGGTCTGCAAGTGGGCGAGATTAGCAGCGTACACCTGCCGGAGCACGAGGCCGACCAGGTGATCCAGCAGAACCCTCCGCCGGCGGCTACGAATACGGGCAGCCCGCGGGTGAACCTGCTGGTGTCGCAGGGCCCAGCGACTCTGGAATACGTAATGCCGGACTTGGTGGGGCTTACTTTACCCGATGCGCAGAAACGGATTTCCGCGGCCGGGTTGCGGCTGGCGAAGATCACATTTTCACCGGCGCCCGGCCAGAGCAGGGGCAGCGTCCAGGCGCACACGCCGCCCCCGGGCGGCAAGGTTGCTTCCGGCGCAACCGTGGAACTGCAGGTTGTGGAATAAACTGCGCGCCCAGCTGTGTTAAGATTCCACTGCAAAACATGAGCCTTCCCAACATCGAGATTGCTCCCTCCATTCTGGCCGCCGATTTCGCGCGTCTGGGGGAACAGATCGAGTCCGTGGAGCGCGGCGGCGCGCGCATCCTGCATGTGGACGTCATGGACGGCCACTTCGTCCCGAATATTTCCATCGGAGTGCCGGTGGTGGCCGCTCTGCGCAAGGCAACCAGCCTGTTACTGGATGTGCATCTCATGATTTCAGAGCCGGACCGCTATGTCGGGGCGTTTGCGGATGCCGGGGCGGACATGATTTCGGTGCATCAGGAAGCGGCCGCACATCTGGACCGCGTGCTGGCGGCCATCCGCGAACGCGACCTGGAGGCCGGTGTGGTGCTCAACCCGGCCACACCGGTGACCACGTTGAGCGAGGTTCTGCCGAACACGGACTTTGTGCTGTTGATGAGCGTGAACCCCGGCTTCGGCGGTCAGAAATTTATCCCCGGCACGCTCGAGAAAATGCGGCAACTGAAGGAGCTGCGCACACGCTATAATTATTCCTATCGCATTGAGGTGGACGGGGGGATAGGGCTGGAAAACGTCGGCGACGCCGTCCGGGCGGGGGCAGAGATTCTCGTCGCGGGCACGTCTATCTTCCATACGCCCGACCCGGCGAAAGCCGTCCGCCGGATGCGACAAGTGGCCAGCGAGGCGCTGGCGCAGAAAGTCTGATGGTCAAAAACCTGAAGCCCAGCACGAGATTGCTTTACGGGATGCTCCTGGGGTGTCTCCTTCTTTTTGGTTGCGGAAGGAAAGATGTGAGGAACGCGCTGGACGTCAGCCAGTCGGCGGAGCCGGACAAGGTCCTCTACGAAAACGCGATGAAGGACCTCCAGAAAAACCGCCACGACATCGCGCGCCTGACCCTGCAAACCCTGATCAACACCTATCCGGACAGCGAGTACCTGGCTAAGGCCAAACTGGCCATCGCCGATTCCTTCTATGACGAAGGCGGAACCTCCGGCCTGACCCAGGCCGTCGCCGAGTACAGGGATTTCATCACCTTCTTCCCGTTCCTCGACGAGGCCGCTTACGCGCAGTTGCGCATCGGCATGGCCCACTTCCGCCGCATGGAGAAACCCGACCGCGACGCCTCACATGCCCAACTGGCCGAGCAGGAATTCCAGACGTTTCTCCTCAAGTACCCCGACCACAAGCTGGCCCCCGAAGCGGAACAGCGCCTGCGCGAAGTTCAAGAAGTGAGGGCGGAAGGCAACTTCCGCATCGGGTTGTTCTACTCGAGAAGGGATACGCCGAACGGGCGACGCGCGGCCATCTACCGGCTTTCCGAGCTGGTGGATCGCTACCCGCTCTACAGCCAGGCCGATCGAGCGCTGTGGATGCTCGGCCAGAACCTCGAACGCGTGGAACAGCCGCAGTTGGCCGGCAAGTATTACTCGCGGATTGTGCGCGAGTATCCGCTTTCTTCCTACGTTCCCGAAACCAAGGTGCGCCTGGAAAAGCTAGGCATTCCCGTGCCGCAACCGAACCCTGAAGCGCTGGCGCGGATGCAGAAGGAACTAGAGCTGGGCCGGCAGAAGCCAGGCTTGGCGCGGCGCGCGCTGGGCATGTTCAAGACCGGACCGGACGTAACCACCGCGGCCCGCGTGGGGTCGCCCAACCTGACCCCGCCCAGCGAGGCCATGGCCGGTGAAACGCTGACCGCCGGGCTCAACCTGAACGTTTCGGGAACGGCTACTGGCCCCGGTGGCGCGGTATCCACCGTGACGACCGCTCCGGGCGGCGCGACGGTGTCTCAGCCTTCCACGACGGAGCCAAAGCCAGGCGACGCCTCGGCCTCCAAGCCGGTGGACCCCAAGCAACAGGCCAAGGAAAAGAAGGAAAAGGAAAAAGCCAAGAAGGAAGCCGAAAAGAAAGAGAAAGAGAAGAAAGAGAAAGAAAAGAAAGAGCAAGAATCCTCCAGCAAGAAGAAGAAAGGCATACGCAAGCTCATCCCCTGGTAGCCTGCGGCTGCAAGACCTGGCCGCTGCCTCCGGGAGCCGTGACCCGCTTTCCTCTCTTGTGTCATCTGCGACGCTGCTTTCGGTTGACTCCCCCGCAGTATGGTGTTACCAATAACCGGTAAATCTGCGGGCGTGCCCAGCGTCGCGCATGAGCCGAGGAAACGCCGGGTGAAAATACTCGTCGCGGACGATAACCGCTCCATCCCAAAGAAGATCGAAGAACTTCTGAAGGATCAGGGCATCGAAGTGGTGGGGGTGGGCCACGGCGAAGCAGCCGTCAAGAAGCTCCCCGAGGTTCAGCCCGATTTGGTGCTGGCCGACGTGTTCATGCCGGTGCGCAACGGCTACGAAGTCTGCGAATTCGTGAAGAACGACCAGCGCTTCTCGCACATCCCGGTGGTCCTGCTGGTAGGTGCCTTCGATCCGGTGGACCAGCACGAAGTGAAGCGCGTGAAGGCCGACGGTCTCCTGAAGAAACCCTTCGAGCCGCCGGACGATCTGCTGAAGATGGTCGAAGCGATGCGCGGAAAGGCGGCGGAGAACTTGGCCGCTCCGACGTTGAAGGCCGCCGGACCGAAGGTTGCCGACACGCTCGAACTCTCCGCAGCCGAAATGGAGGAACTGGTCAGCCCGGAAAAAGCTGCCGCGGCGCCCGCCGTGCCGGTGGACACTGAACCGGAGGAGTACGCCGTCCGGCCGGCACGGATCGAGTTTGAAGCGGGCGAGGAGCCGTTGGCTTTCGGCGAGATGCTTTCCGGACCAGTGGAAGCGGAGGAGGAAGGAGAGAAGGTCGAAGGAGAAGAAAAACCCCGCGCTGTAATCTCCGGGTTCCGCGCGTCCGCCGTGCCGGATATCGAGTTCATCGGCGAGAAAGAATTGGAGGAAGAAGAGGCAGTGCAGGAAGAACCGGTTGCGAGAGAAGAAGCCGCAGCGCCAGCATGGGGCGCGCTGGACGTCGCGCCGGAAGAGGCCGCCGTTGCTGCCGCTCCGGCGGAAGCTGAAGTAGCTGCCCCAGAAGCGCCACAATGGGGCGGCATCGAAACGCCGCCGCGCGAGCCTTCGCCGGAAGAGCCACCTATCCCCGTGGAATTCGGGGCCGCCGAAACACTGGAACTCGTTACAGAAGAAAGCGCGCCCGCGCCGTCCATTGTGGAAGCGGGCCCGCTGCCTGAGTTGGCTGCAACGCCAACGGAGTTTGTCGAAGCCGCTGTCCCACCTGCACCGCCAGCCGAGGCGCCCGTATCGCGGCTACCCGTTGTGGAAGTCTCCGAAGCGCCGGTGGAAGAATTCGGTATCCCGATGATGGAAGAAATGGCAGAGGCGTCCGTAGTGGCCGAGGCCGCGCCGCTGCCTTTCGCCCAGGCGCCGGCGGCCCCGAGTGCACCGGCGCCGCTCGTGCCGCAGGCGATTAGCATTCCCGCCGTGGCCCCGGCGGTGGAGGCCGCCGCGGCGGCACAGACCAGCGCGCCGATTTCCACAGGTGGCACGGATGCCTTCGCGCGGGCGCACGTGGACGCCGCCACGCTCGATGCCGTGGTCGAAAAAGTCATCGAGCGGTTGCAGAAGGGCGTGCTGGACCAGATTACGCGTGACATCCTGCGGCCCATCGTGGAGGCCCTTGTCGCGCGGGAGATTCAAGACACCAAGAAGTAGTCTTGCCGCTAATCCCGCTCACGGCGGCCTTTCCATCCTCCCTGAAGAACTGCGCGCATCGCAGAATTGACGCTCTGAAGCCTTGCCCCCTATAGTAAAGAGTTTATGGGCGATGCAGGAAAGCATTCCTGCGCGGCTGGCGGGCCACTGAGGCAACATGACCAGAGAAATCCCCAAGGCGTACGAACCGCAGGAGATTGAGAAGCGCTGGGCGCAAGCGTGGTTTGAGCAGCAGTTGTTCCGCGTGGACGCGCCAGGGTCCGGCCCGACGTTCTCCATTGTCATCCCCCCGCCCAACGTGACCGGTTCGATCCACATCGGCCACATGCTCGAGCACACGCAGATAGACGTGCTGGTGCGCTGGCACCGCATGCGCGGCGAGCGCACCCTTTGGCTGCCCGGGATGGACCATGCCGGCATCGCCACGCAGGTGGTGGTCGAGCGCGAACTGGCCAAGGAGAACCTGACCCGCAAAGGGCTTGGACGGGAAGAGTTCGAGCGCCGCGTCTGGCAGTGGAAAGTGCACAGCGGCGGCACAATCAAGAAGCAGATGATCCGCCTGGGCGCCTCCTGCGACTGGTCGCGCGAGCGCTTCACCCTGGACCCGCCGCTCTACCGCGCGGTGCTGGAAGCTTTCCTGCGCCTCTACCGCGAGGGCCTCATCTACCGCGGGCGCTACCTGGTGAACTGGTGCCCGCGCTGCATGACCGCTTTGAGCGACCTCGAAACCGTCCACCAGGAGCGCCAGGGGCATCTCTGGTTCATCCGTTATCCCATCGTGGGCTCGAACGAGTTCGTCGTCGTCGCCACCACGCGCCCGGAGACCATGCTGGGCGATACCGCGGTCGCCGTCCACCCGGAGGACGAGCACTACAAGCACCTCATCGGCAAAAAGGCCTTGCTGCCGTTGATGAACCGCGAAATCCCGCTTATCGCCGACGCCGTTGTGGATCGCGAATTCGGCACCGGCGCGGTAAAAGTTACCCCGGCCCACGATCCCAACGATTTTGAGATGGGCAGGCGGCACAAGCTGCCCGAAGTGGACGTGATGAGCGACGACGGCCACATGAGCGAAGCAGCCGGCGACTACGCCGGCCTTGAGCGCTTCGCCGCGCGCAAGGAGGTGGTGGCCGCCCTGACGGCGCAGGGCTTGCTCGAAAAGAGCGTGAACCACACGCATGCGGTAGGCATTTGCGACCGCTGCAAGACCGTAGTCGAGCCTCGCGTTTCTGTACAGTGGTTCTGCAAGATGAAGCCTTTAGCCGAGCCGGCCATGCGGGTGGTTCGCGACGGTTTGATCCCCATCGTTCCCGAAAACCAGAGAAGCATCTACCTCAACTGGATGGAAAACATCCGCGACTGGTGCATCTCCAGGCAACTCTGGTGGGGCCACCGCATCCCCGTGTGGCACTGCGCCGATTGCCAGGGCATGACCCCGGCCCGCGATTCCCGAGTCGAAATCGTGGATGGCCGCGCGGCAGCCGCCAGTGCGCCGGAGAAGTGCGCGATCTGCACGGGCCCCAACATCACGCAGGACTCCGACGTGCTCGACACGTGGTTCAGCTCCGCGTTGTGGCCCTTCTCCACGCTGGGTTGGCCCGACGAGACCGAAGACCTGCGCGCCTTTTATCCCACCTCCCTGCTAATCAGCGGGTACGACATCCTCTTCTTCTGGGATGCGCGCATGATCATGATGGGCCTGAAACTGATGTCGCGGCCCAAGATCGAAGAGCGCATTCCCTTCCGGGCGCTGTACCTCCACGCGCTGGTGCGCGACCCGGAGGGGCTGAAGATGTCCAAGACGCGCGGGAATGTGGTGGACCCGCTCGAAGTCATCGAGAAGTATGGCACCGATGCGTTGCGCTTCACCCTGGCCATTATGGCCGCGCCGGGCACCGATATCGCCCTGAGCGAAGACCGCATCCTCAGCTACCGCGCCTTCGCCAATAAGATCTGGAACGCCGCGCGATTCCTCTTCCTGAACCTGGAGAGGGCTGAAGCTCGCGGCATCACGCTCGATGAGCTGGCCGCACCGGAAATTCGCGCCGGCGCGCCGTACGCTGCGAATGGCAAGCAGCTCCTCGTCAATCGCTGGATCTTCTCGCGGTTGGCTGCGGTGACCTCGCAGGTGAACGACGCGCTCGCTGAATTCCGCTTCCACGAGGCCGCGCATCTGGTCTATCACTTCTTCTGGGGCGACTTCTGCGACTGGTACATCGAGTGGGTAAAACCACATCTGGCGTCGGAAGACCGCGCGGCGGCGGTGGTCGCCTGGCGAAACATTTTCGCCGTTTTCGAGGCCGCGCTCCGGCTGCTCCATCCCTTCATGCCCTTCCTCACCGAAGAGCTGTGGAAGAAGCTACCGCAACGCGCCGGGGCAAAATCCATCGCGCTGGAGCGCTTCCCGGAAGCCCACGCCGAGTGGGCTGACCCTGGGGCGGAACGTGATGTGGCGTTGTTACAGGAAATCGTCGTCGCGGCACGCAATATCCGCGCCGAGCTGAAGTTGGATCCCAAGAAAAAGGCCGCCGCGGATTTCGCCAGCCATGACGTGGCAGTGCGGCAGCTCGTCGAGGCCAACCGTGAACCCGTTCTGCGCCTGGGCACTCTCAGCGACGTGAAGTTCGCGACAGGACACCTCGACGCCTCCGGCGGCGTGGTGCGTTCCGGCGCGCAGTTCGACCTACGCATCCGGTACGGTGAAGCCATCGACGTCCGGGCCGAAGTGGCCAAATTGCGCAAGGAAATCGAGCGCGTCGCGCAGGACATCGCGAACAAACAGAAGAATCTTGCTGACGAGACCTTCCGCAGTCGCGCGCCGCAAAATGTGGTGAAATCAATGGAGAGCAAGCTGGCGGAGCGCGCGGTCGAACATCAGAAGCTGAGCGAGCGGCTTGCACAGTTGGAGAAAGCGGCGTCGGCGTAGCATTCCGTAGGGGCACGATATATCGTGCCCTGCGGTCCCCCCATGAAGGTCACAGCGAAACCCGTCGAGATGAACTGGGACGCGGAGGAAATTGCCGCGCTGGTGCGCTACGCGCTGGCCGAAGACCTGGTCGAGGGGACCGGCATGGCCGCCATGGACCACACCGCGCATGCGATTGTGGCTGCTGACGCAACGGCGCGCGCGAAGATCGTCGCCAGGCAGAATCTCGTGCTGGCGGGGATGCCGCTGGTGGAACGCGCGTTCCGGAGTCTCGATCCAACAATTCGCGTGGAAGCGAAGTTCCACGAAGGGGCACAAGTCCCATCCGGCGCGACGCTGGCCGTGGTAGAAGGCAAGGCACGGGCAATTCTGGCCGTGGAGCGCACCGCGCTGAATTTCCTGGCGCATCTCTCGGGCATCGCCACGCTAACGCGACAGTTTGTGGACGCCATCGCCGGCACGAGGGCGCGCATCCGCGACACGCGCAAAACCACTCCCCTGCTGCGCAGTCTCGAAAAATACGCCGTCCGCGTGGGCGGTGGCGTGAACCACCGCATGGGGCTCTACGACGCCATGCTCATCAAGGAGAACCACATCGTGCTGGCCGGCAGCGTCACGGAAGCCATTCGCCGCGCGCATGAGCACCAGTTGAGCTACCGCGAGACGTCCCCCTACGAGTCCTTCCAGCCCGCCGCTGCAAAAGAGCTGCCCCCCATCCAGGTCGAAGTGCGCAACGAAGCCGAATTGCGCGAGGCCCTGGCCGCCGGTGCGGATTCAGTGCTGCTGGACAACGTGACTCCGATGCAGGCTGTTCAGCTTGTCAGCATCGTCCGCCAGCAGCGGCCGGAGTGCGTGGTGGAGATCTCCGGAGGCGTGAAGCTCTCCAATGTGCGCGCCTTCGCTGAGGCGGGCGCCGATTTCATTGCCATCGGCGCGCTTACGCATTCCGCGCCGGCAGCAGACCTGTCGTTAATGGTCGAGTAGGGCCGGCGCAGTACGCTGCGCCCCTGCAAGCGAACCCACAGCGCTTGTGCAAATTCCATCCACAAAGTAAGCTTTCCGCACAAATTGAGAGGCGGTCTGAAGGCCGCCCCTACAGAGAGACTCCTTGCTGCGGACGGTTCCAGGAACAACGGACCGAAGGATTGACGCGCTGCTGGCGCTGCTGGCCGACAACGCGTTGATGGTGATCAGCGGCGCCAAGATCGCCAAGGAAATCGGGGTTACGCGCTCCACCGTGTGGCGCTGGGTGGAAAAGTTGCGCTCGCTGGGGGTGCGCGTGAAGGGCCACCCGCGCAGCGGCTACCAGGTGGAGCGCCTGCCGGACGTGCTGGTGCCGCAACTCCTGCGCCGCCGTCTCCAGGGCACGCCGTTCGCCAAGCGCATCCATCATTTCTTCAGGACCGATTCGACGAACACCCAGGCCATGCGCCTAGGCCACGAGGAGGAGCCGCACGGGGCGGTGATCGTCGCCGAAGAGCAGACCGCCGGGCGCGGTCGCGCCGGGCGCTCATGGCATTCCGAGAAGTCCAGCGGCATCTATCTCTCTGTTCTCCTCCGGCCGCCGATTTCCCCCATGCAAGCGCCGCTGTTGACGTTGCTGGCGGGCCTAGCCGCGCGTGACGCCGTGCTCGAGCAGACCGGCATGTCCGCCGACGTACGCTGGCCGAATGACCTCCTGCTGAACAGAAAAAAGTTCTGCGGCATCCTGACGGAAATGCACGCGGAACCTGACCGCGTACGCTTCGTGATTGTGGGCATCGGGATGAACGTCAACCAGGCGCGCATGCCGGAGGAACTGGCGGCCATGGCCACTTCCCTGCGCATGGAAACCGGTCGGCAGCATTCGCGTCTTGACCTCACCGTAAAGTTGCTGCACCAGCTCGACCGCTACTACAATGAGCTTATGCGCGAGGGTGCCGCCCCCTTGCTCAAACGGTTCGCAGAAGTCTCCAGCTACGCGCAGGGGAAGCGCGTGAGCATCACCACTCCGACGGAGACCTTCACCGGCGTCACGGCGGGGCTGGAGCCGAACGGGTTGCTGCGCGTGGTGCGCGATGCGGGCGGCAGCGCGGAAGTGGTCATCTCCGGAGACGTGACGGAGGCCAATTGATGCTGCTCACCATTGACGTCGGCAACACAAACACTGTCCTGGGCGTTTTCCAAGAACGCCAACTCGCCGCGCACTGGCGGCTGACCACCTCCCGCGAACAGACCGTGGACGAATACGGTATCCTGACCCGCAACCTTTTTTCTCTCGCCGGCCTCGAGCCCAAGGCCATTGGCGGCATCATCATCAGCTCGGTGGTTCCGCCGCTCAATTCCACGCTGGCGGAAATGGCCGAGCGCTATTTCCACCTGAAGGCGCTGTTCGTGGAGCCGGGCATAAAGACGGGCATGCCCGTGCTCTACGACAACCCCCAGGAAGTGGGCGCGGACCGCGTGGTGAACGGAGTGGCCGCGTTTGAGAAGTTCGGCGGGCCGTGCATCGTGGTGGACTTCGGAACCGCCATCACCTTCGACGCGATTTCCGTGAGGGGCGAATACCTGGGCGGGGTGATCGTCCCTGGCATCGGCATCGGGTCCGAGGCGCTTTTCGAACGCACCGCGCGCCTGCCCCGTGTGGAAGTGCGCGACCCAGGAAAAATCATCGGCACGAATACCGTGGCCTCTATTCAGGCGGGACTGTTCTACGGTTACGTGGACATGGTGGACGGTATTCTCCAGCGCATGAAGGAAGTGCTCGGGCCGGAAACAAAAGTCGTGGCTACAGGAGGCCAGGCGGCGCTGGTCGCGCGCGGCTCGCGGCACATTGAGTACACCGACGATTATCTGACGCTCGAAGGACTGCGCATCATCTGGGAACGCAACCGCATGCCGCGCAACACGTCCGCCGCCCGGCCGGGCGTGGTGCAGGCCCCGCCACCCCGCAGCGTCATCCCGCGTCGCCGATAAGCTGCATCCGCCGCACCTGCCACATGTACCAGGTCCCCACGCTGCGGTATGGCCTCCACGGCTCAGCGATCTTCTGCATTCTTTCCGGCGAAGGCAGCGTGCGCATTGCGTAGGCTTTGCGGAAGCCGTAGCGCAAACCCAGGTCGTCCACCGGCAGCACGTCCAGCCGTCCCAGGCTGAAAATCAGGAACATTTCGCTCGTCCAGCGGCCGATGCCCTTCACCTGCGTCAAGTTCTCAATTACCTGTTCGTCCGTCATGCTCCCAAAGCGCCCCAGCTGCAACGTGCCGTCACATGCTTTGTGCGCCAGATCGCGCATGTAGCTCATTTTTTGGCGGGAAATTCCCACTGCGCGCAGCCGGCGCGCCGGAGTGTCCAACAATTCCTCGGGAGTGGGAAGCCTTCCGCCGCCGCCTCGGCCGTACAATTGACGAAAACGCTGTGAAATTGTTTGGGCCGCTCGGTAGGCGAGTTGTTGATAGATGAACGCATCCAGCAGCGCGCCAAACTGGCTGCGCTCGCATTCCCGGCGCAGCTCGCACGGGCCAGCGCGGCTAATAACTTCGCGCAGGACGGGATCGCAGTGGCGCAGATGCCGAACGGCCGGAGCATATGGGTTCATGGCCCGAAAACAATACGCAGTCCCGCGCGAAATCGCAACTTCAGCGTATGCCCGGCGCGGGCGCCCGAGGTGCTAAAATGGCGCGTCATGCCCGCGGACTACAACTACTTCAACTACTTCACGGAAATCGAGGAATATTTCTGGAAGAAGCGCGGGGTGCACATCCTCGTATCGCCGCTGGACTGGGCCATCGTGGAGACATGGCAGAAGGCCGGCATCCCGCTCCAGGCGGTACTAAAGGGAATTGACCGCGCGTTTGAAAGCTGGCGGCGCTCGCGCCGCGGCGCCGCCGGACGCGCCATGAAGAGCTTGGCCTATTGTGTGGATTCCGTGCTCGAGGCCGCCACCGAAGAGCGGGAAGCCGCCGCCGGAAAAGGTCCCGACGACGGCGCTGGAAGGGCGCCAGCGGAGACGTTTTCGCGCGACGAAGTGCGTGCCTATCTGGCGCGCAACTCCGAGCGCCTGGCTCAGGCCGCTCGGAAACTCACGCCCGGCGCGCCGCAAATCGCCACTCGCCTCCAGGAAACCGCCGAGAAACTGAAAGAGATCCTGCCGCTGGCGGACACCCCTGGACGGTTCGACCTCGAAGACCTGGAACGGCGGCTGGCTGTTTTCGAAGAAAAGCTGACCGCGACACTCACCGCCAACGCCGGCGATGAGACGCTGCTCAGCATCCGCCGAGAAATGGACCGCGCGCTGGCCGCCTACCGGCGGAAGATGACGGCGGAACAATTGATCCTGCTCGAACGGCAGTACACACAGAAGCGATTGTTCGAGACCTACGACGTGCCGCGATTGAGTCTTTTCTACATGGCGTGAAACGGGACGGCGGAAGATGATCTACTCTTACAGGCCACGATCAACGGCGGGATGAATCCGCCGCCACGCACAGACGCATGGACGTGAAGATCGAAAAACTCGTGTACGGCGGAGAAGGCCTGGGCCACCAGGATGGCCACACGGTGTTTGTGCCCTACGTGCTGCCCGAGGAAGTTGTGCGGGTGCGCGAGGTCGAACGGAAAAAGAAATTCGTGCGAGGGCGAGTGGAGCAGGTGGTCACGCCGTCGCCGAAGCGCGCAACTCCGCCATGCGCACACTTCACGCGCTGCGGCGGCTGCCACTATCAGCACATACCGTACGATGCGCAGGTGAACTACAAGGCCGCCATCCTGCGTGAAACGCTTTCGCGCCTCGGCCGTGTGCAGTGGGAGGGCCCCATTCACACGCACGCTTCGCCGCCGCTGCACTACCGCAACCGCGCTCAGTGGAAGATACGTCCCGCGGGCGAGCGTCTCGCCATCGGTTATTTCCAGGCCGGCTCGACAGCTCTCTTCCCCGTGGACCTGTGTCCTATCCTCTCGCCGCACCTCCAGGCCGTGCTCGGTGCGCTGCGCGAATTGCTCGCCGCGGAAGCGCTGCCCCGCTCGCTGCGCGAAGTTGAAGCGTTCGTGGACGACGCCGATGAGAAAGTGCTGCTGAACGTTGCGCTCGAGTCGTTCTTGATTTCGCCGTCTGCGCTGGCGGAAAAGCTGCACGACGCTCTGTCCGGCGTGGCCACCGTGCTGTTGCACGAAATGTCTCGCGACCGCTTCGAACTGCTCGGGCCTGGTCATCTCGACTACCGCGTGGGCGAGACATCCTTTCGCGTGGGGCACCTCTCCTTTTTCCAAGCCAACCGCTTTTTGCTCGACGCCGTGGTGCGCGAGGCGACTGCGGGCGCGGAAGACAGCCTCGCGCTGGACCTTTTCGCAGGCGTCGGATTGTTCACTGTCCCGCTAGCGCGGCGCGTGCCGCGCGTGGTTGCAGTCGAATCGAACGAAGCGGCCGCGCGCGACCTCGAGGAAAACATCGCGCGAGCTCGCAGCCCGGCACAGGCGGTGAACAGCGACGTGGAGAAACTCTTGCTCGATTGGCAGGAGCGCCCGGACCTGGTAGTGCTCGACCCGCCGCGCTCGGGAGCCTCGCCAGCGACGCTCGAACGCCTCCTTGCACTGGCCCCGCCGCGCATTCATTATCTCTCCTGCGATCCGGCCACGCTGGCCCGCGATCTGGCTCTGCTCGTGCGCGAAAAATATCGGATCGCAGAGATTCGACTGTTCGACATGTTTCCGCAAACGTTTCATATCGAGACGCTAGTCAAGCTGGATCGCCGAAGCTAGCACGATGCCCGCCCCGCGGAGCGGGCCGGGCGCTACACATGAAGCAACCTGCGCTATGGCTTGCGGGGGCCTTTGCCGCGGGGATTCTCCTCGGCACGCAGGCCGGGGCGCCGCCGGCCACGTGGGTCGGTGCGGCGCTGCTCGCGATACTGCTGGGGCTCGCCTTTGTGCGACGCCGACGAATTGGGACGGCGTGGTTCCTCGCGTTCGTTGCTTGGCTATCGCTCGGTGCTCTGGCCGCCGCACTGGAGAGCGCCGCGGTTCCCGCGCATCATGTCTCCCATCTCCTCACCCAGCCCTGGTTCGACAGCAGCGAGCCGCTCCGCTGGCGCGGACAGCTACGCAGTGACCCGGTGCGCCTGCCCTGGGGTTTCCGTTGCGAGATTGACTTGGACGAAGTGGAAATCGCCGGCCGATCCGTGCCCGTCGCCGGCGGCCTGCGCCTGAGCCATTTCTTTCGGGAGGGTGAAGCGCAACAAGTACCTTCGCTGCGCGCAGGCCACCGCGTCGAGGCTCTGGCCCGGGCGCGGCCGCCGCGCAATTTTCTGAATCCCGGCGCGTTTGACGCGCGCGCCCACCTCGCTCGCCAAGACATTCATCTGACCGCCTCGCTGCGCTCGCCGGAGCTGCTCCGAACGATGGGCGACGCGTCCTCAATTCTCTCGCATCGCTTGGCGCGCGTTCGCGGGCATTTCCTTTCGCGCGTGGACACGCTTTTCTCCGCGGCGCCCGACCGCGCAGCCGTGCTCCGCGCCATGCTGCTGGGCGACTACAACTTCCTGGACCGCGAAGTCTCTGAGGCATTTCAGAAAACGGCTGTCTATCACGTGCTGGTGATTTCCGGGCTGCACGTGGCGGCTCTGGCCGCGTTTGTCTGGTGGGCTGCGCGGCGCATGCGGCTCTCGCTGCCCTTCACCGTGGTGCTCATTCTGTTGGTGGTGGGAAGTTTCGTCGCCGTGGTGGAAGACCGCCCGCCGGTGGAACGCGCGGCGCTGATGGCCGCCATTGTTCTGGTCGCACAGTTGATGTTTCGCCGCGTGGCGTTACTGAACACAGTGGCCGTGGCGGCGCTGGGCGTGCTTCTCTTTCGGCCTTCGTCGCTCGTGGACCCCAGCTTCCAGCTCTCTTTTCTGGCCGCGACGGTGATTGCGGGGGCTGCCGTGCCGCTGGTGGACGCCACCAGCGGCCCCTATCGGCGCGCATTGCAGCATCTGAGCGATGTGACGCGCGACGCCGCTCACGCTCCACGTGCGGCGCAGTTCCGACTTGATCTGCGCAGCACGGCGTTGTGGATTTCGCTTCGACTGCCTGCCCGGCTCGCGCCCCGCGCCGCGTCCCTGGTAACTGCGCCCTGCGGCGTGACCATGCGGCTGTGGGAGGCGTTCGTGGTCTCGTTGACCATCCAGATCGCCATGGCGCCGATGATGGCGCACTACTTCCATCGCGTCAGCCTGTCCGGCCCGCTGGCAAATATTCCTGCGGCCATGCTTTCCGGGCTGATTGTGCCGTTCGGTTTCCTGGCGCTGGTGCTGGATGCCGTGTGGGACTGGTTCGGCGCCGTTTTCGCCGCTGTCGCCGGCCTGCTGACGCAGTTACTGCTCGGCAGCGTGGAGGCCCTGAGCACGTGGCGCTGGGCGGCCTATCGCGTCCCTGGGCTTCCGGACTGGCTACTCGCGGCCTTCTACGTCTCGCTCGCTCTTTTCATGTTGCTACCGGCGCCCCGCCGACGGTGGAAGGCGCTCTGTGCGGCGTTTTTGTTGGCGCTGGCGCTGCTGAGCTCGACGCATCCTTTCGCGCCCCGCCTCACGCCCGGCACGCTCGAAGTCACCGTGCTGGACGTCGGCCAGGGCGATGCCATCTTCATAGCCTTCCCGGACGGGCGCACGCTGCTCTTCGACGGTGGCGGCTCCTACGGCGCCGGCCGCGTCGGCGGTGTACGCACCGGGCTGGACATCGGCGAGCAGGTTGTCTCGCAGTACCTCTGGGAGCGCGGCATCAAGCGGCTGGATGCCATTGCCCTTTCGCACGCGCACCTGGACCACCTGGAAGGACTTAACGCCGTGCTGGATAACTTCCGCGTGCAGGAACTCTGGGTTGGCCGTGCAGTTCAGTCCCCCGCCTACCGCGCACTTGTGGATCACGCGCGACTGCGCGGCACGCGTGTGGTAAACCGCACGCGCGGCGAGAGTTTCCAGTGGGGTGGCGTCACCGCGCTGGTGCTGTGGCCCGAAGAACAAGCCAGCGCCGAGCAGGTCTCCAACAACGATTCGCTCGTGCTGCGCTTGGAACACGGCACGCAGGCGCTCCTGCTCCCCGGTGACATCGAAAAGCCGGTGGAAAGCGAACTGGTCGCCCGCGGCGATCCGTTAAGCGCGGCGATGTTGAAGGTGCCTCATCACGGCAGCCGCACCTCCACGGTGGATGAGTTCCTCGCGGCCATCGCCCCGCGGTTTGTTGTGGTGTCTGTCGGCGAAACGAACCCCTTTGGGCACCCGCACAGCCTGGTGCTCGAGCGCCTCAACACACCCGTCATACGCCTCTTCCGCACTGACCTCGACGGTGCTGTTACCTTCCTTTCCGACGGGCACACCCTGCGCGCATGGAGCTATGCCCAGAACCATTCTCTGCATCAGCAAAAGCCAAATTGGTGATGGTGGAGAATTACCCTCAGGCAGGATTCTCCGGGTCGTCAGGAGCAGGCGATTCCTCGATCTGAACAGCCTCGCTGCTGGTCAGGTATTCTGCGATGATGCGCCGCGCATCCTCGGCCTGCGATTCCAGCACGACGATGTCCGTGTCGAGGAAGCCCTCGGGCGGCTCGCGCATCGGAAACGGTTCGGCGGACACAAAGCCGGGCGAGCTGATACCCGCGCTCTCCAGCAGGCTGCGGATGACTACGGCTTCGGTGGCCGTTCCGGCCTGGTGCACGGTGACCACGCGTTCACGGGTGCGCTCTTGGCTCACTTGCCGCCTCTGCCGGCTCACTCTATACTAGCTTGTGGGTTAGAGCAATGAACCCCGACGGCGAATGCAGGCCGAGTCAGGCCGAGATAGACGAGGAAAGTAGACGCACCCGCCGCTTGCGCATCGTAGTAAACCTCACCCTGAACGTCATTAGCCAGGGAAACTTGCCCTATGTGGAAGCCCTTGAACTCGTCGCCGCCACGCGCCGCGTGGCCCTGCAGCTGTTCCCAGACAAAGCGGAAACATACGACCTGATTTACGCGCCGAAGCTCGCCCGCATCATGCGTGAGGTCTATCGCGTGCAGTAGCGGGGCATTACTAGCCGAAGCGCAATCTCAGAACAAGAAAAACCAGCACGGCGGCGAAGCCCAGCGCTGCCTGGTATTCGCGATTGCGCCGGTAGCTCGCCCACGAAAAGCCCGCTGCTGACGCTCTTCCACCCTTGAGCCGTGGCCAGAACAGTGGAACCCGCGCCGCGTATCCTTCGAAGGCCGTTCCGTAGCGCGCGCGCAGTTCGGACTCTTCGCCGCGCATCACCGCTCCGTAGAACACCGCAAAATAAATAGCCACCAGAAGTGCCGCAATCCAAGAGCGGCCGGCGACCAGAAATCCCGCCGCGAGCAGCGCACTGCCAAAGTAGAGCGGGTTGCGTGTGAACGCGTAAGGGCCGCTGGTGGCGAGTTCCTCGTGCTTGCGCAGGTGACCCGCGGCCGCGCCCCGCACCAGCAATCCCGCCAGCCCGATAGCTCCGCCGCACACAAGTGAAAGCCATGTCGGATGCGCCAGCCACAAGCAGAGCACCGCCAGCGGATAGCCCAACCGCACCCGCCAGCGCATCGCCAGTTCCCGCGCGGAGCTCATGTGGCCACACCCAGTCGCTTCCCCACCGCCGTCACCACCTGCTCTACGGTGATGGAAAGCATGGAAGGCGCTGGGGCATCGCCGCGTTTGTAGGTCGTCTCCTCAGGCTGCGCGTTGCGCACGACGACGTCCGAAGTGCCGTAGGGACCGTTCCGCGCGGGGTCCGTCGGTCCGTAGAGCCCGACCACCGGCGTCCTCAGCGCCACGGCCAGATGCAGCGGCCCCGAATCGCCGCCCACAAAGAGTTTCGCCCGGCGGATAAGCGCCATCATCTGCGGCAGGTCAAGCGGCAGGAGCACCGGCGCTGGTTCTCCGGCCACCAGCCGCACCGCCTCCGCGAGTTTCTTTTCTCGGGGACCGAAATTCACCACGCTGTTCCAGTCTGCGAACGCAGGTAGCGAGAGCAATCTCCGGTGTAAATGGCCGTAGCGCTCCGCCGGCCAGCACTTGGAAAGCCAGCCGCCGCCTGGACTGAGCACAAAGAATTCGCGCACACCGCGCGTGCCAAGCTGCTTCTCAACTGCGGCGTCCGCTTCTGGCGAAACGTGGATGGGAAAGCGCGCGGCAGCCTTGCCGGCTCCCACGGCCTCGGCGAGCGCAAGGTTGTGCTCGACCACGTGCGCACCAACGGGGGCGATTCGCTTGGTGTAAAAGAACGCCGCGCCGCCTTCCCGCAGGTAGCCGCGCTCGAAGCCCACCCGCTCTCGCGCACCCGCCAGCGCTGCCAGCATGGCTGACTTGTAGAGTCCCTGGAAATCCAGCGCGCAGGTGTACCGCGCCGCGCGCAGCCGCCGCACGCAAGTGCTCATGCCGGAAAGCGAGGAACGATCCAGCGGAACGACTTCGTCCACGTCGGGGTTGCCCTGCAGCAGCGGTGTCCACTTGCTCTCCACGACCCAGTCTATCCGCGCCCGTGGGAACGCTTCGCGCAGGGCGGCCACGGCGGGGAGCGCGTGGATGATGTCGCCCATCGAGCCCAGCCGGACGAGCAGGAAGCGCGCCTCAGCCATCGCGGCGCCCCGCCACAGGATTGCGCACACGCGCGAGAACGCCACGCGTCGAGTGGTCTTTCGCATCGCCCACAATGGCTACGCGGATGCCCAGCCGCGCGGCCTGCTCGCGCTCGGGCACGCTCTCTGCGGTGTAGTCAGTGCCCTTGGCGTGCACGTGCGGGCGCAATTCTTCCAGCAGCGGCTCGACATTCAGCTCGTCGAAAAGCAGCACATAGTCCACCGCCCCAACCGCGGCGACCAGCTCTGCCCGCGCTTGTTCGTCCAGAATCGGCCGGTTCGCGCCCTTCAACTGCCGTGTGCTGGCGTCGGAGTTGACGCCCACGACGAGCACATCTCCCTCGTGCCTGGCGCCTTCGAGATAACGCACGTGGCCCACGTGGAGGATGTCGAAGCAGCCGTTGGCGAGGACAATGCGCTGGCCCCGCCGGCGGTGTTCTTCCAGGCGGGCGCGGAGGAAATCGCGCCGGACGATTTTGGCGCGCGTGTCGGTCGTCTTCGGATCGCTCATTTGGCCGGGGAGGAGGTAAGGTCGCTGTGAATGGCTGCGCGCAATTCGTCGCGCGTGACGGTGGCCGTGCCGCGCTTCATCACCACGATGCCGCCGGCGTAGTTGGCCAGGTGTGCGGCTTCGGCGAATGTGGCCCCGGCCGCCACGGCCAGCGTGAACGCGGCGATCACCGTGTCGCCCGCGCCGGTGACGTCCAAGGCTTGGTCCGTGCCGTAGATAGGAATGTAGAGCGGCTTGTGGCCGCGCTCGAAGAGCACCATGCCGTCCTTGCCCCGCGTGACCAGCAGCGCCTGGAGCCTCATCGCGCGCAGCGTGCGCCTGCCTAACTCCTCCAAGCGCTCCGTGTCCGTACCGATGCGTGTGTGGTAGAGCGCTTCCAGTTCGGGCTCGTTCGGACTTGCCGCGGCAGCGCCCGCCGTACGGTAATCCAACAGCGCAAACCGCGAATCGAGCGTGAGTGGCTTGCCGCGCAGCGCCCGCACCAGCGCCGGAGAGACCACCCCGAGCCCATAGTCGGAGACGAGCACCGCATTGGCCCGCCGTAGTCGTTCGCGGGCCTTCTTCAACAGCGTAGCACGCACCTTTGCCGGCAGACCTCCCGGTGAAGGTTCGCGATCCACGCGCAGCACCTGCTGCCGCGAGGTGTGCGTGAAGCCTGCGAGATACCGCGTCTTCGTCGTGGTGTTCCAGCCGGGCACGCGCACGATGCCGGAGGCGTCCACGCCCTTCTCGCGGAAATAGTCCAGCAGTCCGGCCCCCGCGGCATCGTCACCCACGACGCCCACCGGCAGCACACGCGCGCCCAAGTCAGCGAGGTTGTTCGCCGCGTTGGCTCCTCCGCCAGGCACACGCTGCGTTTCGCGATGGCGAAGGATGAGCACCGGCGCTTCACGCGATACACGCGAAATCTCGCCGAACACGAACTCATCGGCCACCAGGTCCCCTACCACCATGACGGTCTGCCGCGAAAACGCGTCAAGCAGATCCGCCAGACGGCTAAGGTCCGCGCTCACTTCTGCTCCTTCAGCACTGTGTCCACTGCTTCCGTCAGGGATTCCACCACATAGGCGGGCTGCCGCGTCCAGCGCATTCGGTTCCATTCATATTCTCCGCGCCCGTAGCCGCTCAGGACTAGCACGCTGCGGCAACCCACTGCATGCGCCATCTCCAGGTCGTCGTAGCGGTCGCCGATCATCCACGAACCGTTCAGTTCCAGCCGATGCTCGCGCGCTGCGCGGATCAGCATACCGGGCCGCGGTTTCCGGCAGGCGCAGTTGTCCGCCGTGGAATGGGGACAGTAATACACCGCGTCCAGGTGCGCGCCAGCGCCGGCCAGCTCGCGGATCATCTTCTCATTCGCGCGCTGCACAAGTTCCTCGGGGAAGAAGCCGCGCGCCACACCGGATTGATTGGTGACCACAATGACGGGCAGGCCGGCCGCGTTCAACCGGCGGATCGCCGCGCCGGCGAATGGGTAAAGTTGGAAGCGGCTCAGGTGGTTCAAATAGCCGACCTCTTCGGCGATGGTACCATCCCGATCCAGGAACACTGCTTTTCTTGCGGGACGTTGGCTAGACAAGCGCGGTCTTCCCCCTGTGGATCCATTCGCGCGCCGCGGCGAACACCGCCCCCACTTCGACGCGCGTCATGCAGCGGTGGTCAATCGGACAGTGCCGCAAGAAACACGGGCTGCACGCCACGCGCTGCTGTAACAGTGTCTTCCGCGGCGTGACTGGCGCGGTGCCGTCCGCATCCGTGGGGCCGAAGATGGCCACCACCGGCAGCCCCACGGCTGCCGCCACGTGCATCGCTCCCGAATCGTTGCCGATGAACAGGTCGCAGGCGGCAAACAGCGCGGGCAGGTCGCCAATTGCCGTTTCACCCGCAAGCTGGGTGGGACGCCTTCGCATGGCCGCCGCGATGCGCCCGGCAACGTCGCGCTCCGCCGCCGAGCCGAAAAGTATAACATCCGCCCCGAAGTCGGCAATCAGCCGGTCGGCCAGCGCGGCGAAACGCTCCACCGGCCAGCACTTCGCCGAGCCGTACGCGGCTCCGGGAGCGATGGCCACGCGGACCGTGCGTGGTGCGCCGGGCACGCCGACGCGCTCCAGCATTTCCTCGGCACGCTGCAAGGCTTCGGGGACAACGCGCACCCGGATGTGGTCGAGCTGCGGAAGCTGTTTCAACCACCCCGCGCGGCGCAGCAGTTCCAGATAGTAGTAGCTCTCGTGGAGAGGCGTCTCGCCCGGCTCGGGCAGCGGGATGGCTTGCGTCAGAAGCCAGGAGCGAGCGTCACGCGCGTAGCCGATGCGCTCGACAATTCCTGCGCGCCAGGTCAGCCACGCAGCCTGGAAGGCGTTCTGGAACAGCACGGCGCAATCGAAGTGCTCCCGCCGCAATTCCGCAGCCAGCCTTTCCACCCCGTACATCCCGCGGTGGCGGCCCGCGTGGTCAAAGACCAGCAGGCGATCGGCAATTCCCTGCCCCTCGAACAGCCCCGCGACCCAGGCCCGCCCCAGGACGGCGATCTCCTCTTCGCGCCAGCGCTCGCGGATTGCTTCCAGCGCCGGCAGGCACATCACCGCGTCGCCCACCCAGTTGGGCACGCGCACCAGGATCTTCATCGCGCCCGCCCCGGCCGTTTGCGCTCGACGGCGACTTTCACTGCTTTCCAGAACGCGTCCGGATCAGACAGTTGCAGGCGGATCTGGCAGTAGTAGATGGGCAGCGACCAGTGGCGCAGATTCCGGAAATTGAAGATGTCTTTCTCCGTGCAAATCAGCGCTTCCGCCCCGGCTTCTCTTGCGCGGCCTTCGATTTCCTGCACGTCGGAATGCGTGTACGCGTGGTGGTCGGGAAAGGCGCGCTGTCCCGCCAAGCGCAGGCCCCAGTGCTGCAGGTCTTCGAAGAATGCTTCGCTGTTGGCGATGGCGCAGAAGGCGAAGAACGACCGCTTCTGCCAATCCAGCATCTCCGGGCCGATCATCAGCGCCTGGGCATGGAAAATTCCGTCTGGTCGGGTCTTGGCGTAAAAGACAGGCGCCAGAGTCTCCCTGCGGATGGCCGCTTCTACTTCGGGCGAGAGATCGCTGCGCGTGATCACCACCACGTCCGCGCGGCGCAGTGCAGAGCGCGGTTCGCGCAGGCGACCGGCGGGCAGCAGGAAGTCGCCACCGAAGGGGTCCGTGGCATCCACCAGCACGATGTCTGCGTCGCGCGCAAGGCGCAGGTGCTGAAAGCCATCGTCCAGGATGAACCAGTCCACTCCGTCGCGTTCGAGCTTGCAGCCCCAGGCGGCGCGGTTCGCTCCCACGCCGAAGCGGACTTTGTCGCCCAGCCGCCGCCACATCAGCCACACCTCGTCGCTGAAGATCTGCGGCATGAACTGGTCGTTGCGCGCCGCGCCCGGCGTCACGGATGCCTGCGCCCATCGTGCTGCGCCGCGGTAGCCGCGCGTGAGGATTCCCACGCGGCGGCCCTCCGCGATGGATCGCTCCGCCAGCCAGATGGCCATCGGTGTCTTTCCCGTCCCGCCGGTGGTCAGGTTACCGACGCTGATTACCACGCCACCCAACCGCTTTGCCCGGAGAATGCCGCGGCGGTAAAGCCATGCGCGCAGGCGCACGGCCGCATGGAATAGAAGCGAGAACGGCCACAGCAGCGGCAGAAGCACGCGCCGCGGATTCATCTGCGGCCCCCGACGGCGCGCGTATTAGCGTCCAGGGCGGCGGCAATGCGCTCCAGCGAGCGTTCCGTGGCCCCGCGATTTCTTTCCACCAGCGCCCGCGCCGCTTGGCCCATGCGTTTGCTCTGCATTTCTCCTTCGATCAGCTTTACCCACGCTACGCCCAGTTCGTGTTCGTTGGCCACCTGCACGGCTGCGTCCGCGGAGAGGAATTCCGCGGCCATCTCGCGGAAGTTCTGCATGTGCGGGCCGAAGACCGGCGGCCGCGCGAACCAGGCCGGCTCGAGGATGTTGTGCCCGCCCGCGGGCACCAGCGAACCGCCCACAAACACGGCGTCCGCAAGGCTATACATCGCCGCCAGTTCGCCCATCGAATCCAGCAGCAGCAGGTCGGCATCTTCCTCCAGCGGCGCGTCGAGTGAGATTCGGCTGCGACGCGCCACTTTCCAGCCGCGCTCTTCCGCGATGCGCGCGGCGGCATCGAAGCGCTCCGGTTTGCGCGGCGCCAGGACCAACAGGGCATGGCGCCACCGGCGCTCGACCACGTCGAAGGCGGCCAGCACGGGCTCTTCCTCGTCTTCCACCACGCTGCCCGCAACGATGAGCGGCCAGCGCTCTTGCTCCGCGCTCTGCTTCCCGAGCCAGTCCGCTACCGGACTCCACTGCGGCGGTGCCACGTCGTATTTGAGATTGCCCGTGACCTCCACGCGCTCCTCCGGCGCGCCCAGCGCGAGCAGCCGCTGCGCGTCGGCCTCGCTCTGCATCAAGAAGAGCGCCGCATCATCCATCACGCGCGCAAGAAACCCGCCCAGAAAGGCATCGAGTGCCCGGTATCGCCCGAACGATTTCTCGGAGATGCGCCCGTTGACGAAGAGCACCGGCACGTTTGCCTGCCGTGCCTCGCGGAGAAGATTCGGCCAGATCTCCGTTTCTAGGACGACGATGGCCGCAGGCTTGAGCTGCTTCAACACGCGGCGCACGGATGCGGCGAAGTCTAGCGGGAAGTAGAACATTCCATCGGCAAAGCTCATGCGCTCGCGGGCCAAGCGCTGCCCCGTGGGTGTCGTGGTGGAGACGAACAGCTTGCGCCCCGGAAAGCGCTCCTTCAGCCGGCGGGCCAGCGGCAGCCCAGCGAGCACTTCTCCGACGGAAACGGCGTGCACCCAGATCGTCCCACCGGTGCCGCCCGCGGCGGAAAGAATGGCGCACGGCAGTGTGCCCAGGCGTTCGCGTAGATGGAACTCCGCTTTGCCGCGCAGCCAACCGCGCAGGGCAAACAGTGGCAGCAGGAGCAGCGTCAGGAAGCTATAAAGAAGATACATTCGACCCCGCCAGGCGGGGGCGGCTATTATAGTGGCTGGCATGGCGAGATACAGCAGGCAACCAAAGCGGTCGCCCGGTACCCTTCAACCCAACATGACCTCCTCTGCCCTCCCAGCGATGCTTCGAGGACTTATCAGCGTTTTCGTGCTTTTGGTGCTCCTGGTGTTGCCTGCCTTTGCGCAGCAGAAGGACCCGGCCTCGCTGCCCGCGCGCGAGGAACATGCAGGATTGCTTGTCGCGGCGGACCCCTACGACGATGCGCAGCGCTCCAAGGAGCGTTTCGGCAAGAAGCATCCGTTCGAGGCCGGCATCCTCGCCCTGGAGGTCTATTTCCGCAACGACACGGACAAGGCCATCCGCGTGGACCTTTCGCTCATCCGCTTGGTGCTGGAAATCCCCGACGAGGGTCGCCAGCGGCTGATGCCGCTGTCCGTCGAGGACGTGGTCAACGCCATTGTGTACAAGGAGGGCATCAAGCCGACGGTGCCGCGCAAGCCCCGGCCCTCACCCCTGCCCCGCAGTACCGGCCGCAAGGATAAAGAGGTGAAACAGGTGGACGACGTGTTGCGCCCGCTCGCCTTCGAGATGGATGTTCTCCCGCCGCGCGCCATACTCCACGGGTTGTTCTTTTTCCACCTCGACCACCGCTTCGACTTGCTCCGCTACGCGCAGCTCTATATCCCCGACCTTAAATTCCTGCCGGACGACAAGCCCCTCATGTTCTTTGAAGTTGACCTCTCCAAGACCCCGCGGAAGTGACGCGAATTCACCGTCGCGCTGCGGATGGATTCCCCTCCCGAAGCCGGTTTGCCCAAACCCCGGCCCTCGGATAGAATCTTTCGCGGGCAAATCGTCCTCTTCCGATGCGCCTTCACCCATGGGCCTCCTCGACGAGCTGAACCCGCAGCAGCGCGCCACCGTCCTTGCCACCGAAGGACCCGTGCTGGTGCTGGCCGGCGCCGGCAGCGGCAAGACGCGTGTGATCACCTACCGCGTGGCGCACCTCATCGCGCAGGGCACGCCGGCGGCCTCCATCCTGGCGGTCACTTTCACCAACAAAGCGGCCGACCAGATGAAGGAACGCGTGGCCGCCTTGCTGGCACGCACGGGACGCGCCACCTCTCACCCCTGGGTTTCCACCTTCCATTCGTTCTGCGCCCGCCTGCTGCGCCGCGAGGCGCCCGCGCTCGGCCTGCGCCGTGATTTCGCCATCTACGATGAGGACGACCAGATCGCCGCCGTAAAGATGGCCCTGCGGGAAATAAACGAGGAAGAGAAAAGCGTCACGCCGCGCGGCCTCCTGGAAAAAATCAGCGCCGCAAAGAACCGCGGCACTACTGCCGAACAGATGGCCGCCGCAGCCATGGACCAGCGCGCGGGGTACGTGGCTGAAGTCTATCGCCGCTATGCGGAGATCCTGCGCCGCGCCGGCGCGCTCGACTTCGACGACCTGCTGCTTCGCGCCGTGGATGCCCTCCGCGAGCACGCAGACATCCGCGCTCGCTGGAACGAGCGCTTCCATTACATCCTGGTGGACGAATACCAGGACACCAACCCCATCCAGTATGAGCTGGTACATCTGCTCAGCGGCCAGCGCAGAAACCTTTTCGTCGTCGGCGACGAAGACCAGTCCATCTACGGCTGGCGCGGCGCCGACGTGGGCAACATCCTCCGTTTCGAGCAGGATTTTCCAGGCGCCAAGGTCTTCCGCCTGGAAGAAAACTACCGTTCGACACAATTTATCCTCGATGCGGCGCTCGGCGTGGTGCAAAACAACGTGCGTCGCCTCGGCAAGGCCCTGCACGCCACGCGCGGCGAGGGATCCAGGCTCCGCTACTTCGAATCGCGCGACGCGACCGCCGAGGCCGAATATGTAACCGACGAGATTTTCCAGATCCAGCGCCGCGAACTGGACAGCCATTGCGCTGTGCTCTACCGCACCAACGCGCAGTCACGCCCCTTTGAAGAGGCGTTGCGACGGATCGGGGTGCGTTACCGTGTGGTGGGCGGCTTCAGCTTCTACCAGCGCGCGGAGGTGAAGGACGCGCTGGCCTATCTCCGCCTGGTGCTCAACCCCGATGACGACGTGGCCCTGCTCCGCGTGCTGAACACGCCTCCGCGCGGCATCGGCAAAACCACAGAAAACGCCCTGCGCGATCTGGCCGAGCAGAAAGGGATCTCACTCTGGGCCGCGCTGGAAGAAATGGCCGCGGGTAAGGCGCCGCTGCGCGATTTTCATGCCTTGATCACCGACCTCCGCAGCGAATTGGGACGCGCTTCGCCTCTCGAACTGCTCCACCAAATCCTCGACCGCACCGGCTACATTGGCCTGCTCGAGCAGCGCGACAACGTGGAAGATACGGCCCGTGCCGAAAACCTCCGCGAACTGGCCAACGCACTGGCCGAGCACCTCGAGCGCGGCGAGGAGCTTTCCGACTTTCTCGACCAGGCTTCGTTGGTAAGCGACGCCGACGATTATGACGAGCGCGCGCCCGTCACGCTGATGACCTTGCACAGCGCCAAGGGTCTCGAATTCGAGCACGTCTTCCTGGCTGGCATGGAGGAAGGCCTCTTCCCGCACAGCCGGTCGGCTACGAACGAAGAGCAGCTTGAGGAAGAGCGCCGGCTCTGCTACGTGGGCATGACGCGCGCCAAGGAAACGCTCACGCTGACCCGCGCCGTTTTCCGCCGCACCTACGCCAGCGAGCGCATGCTGCGCTCCCAGCCGTCGCGTTTCCTACTGGAAATCCCGGGCGAGTTGATCGAAACCGCTGCCGGCTCGCTCGCCGCGCCGGGCGAGACGCGCCGCTATGAACCGGACCCGGAATATGAAACCGATGAGTTTCACCACCGGCGTACGTCTGCACGCGAAGCGCCGGCGCGATTACGAACGAGATCCGCGCCACGAAGCAATGGCGAACCTGATAATCCCCTCGTCGGCGTGCGCGTGCGCCATCCGATGTACGGAGTGGGCACTATCGTCCGCGTCGAGGGCGACGAATGTGACCGCAAGCTCACCGTCAGCTTCCGCGACCACGGCGTGAAGAAACTCATGGAACGCTTTGCGAATTTGACCCCGGCCTAAAGTTGTTGGGGCGGCCGGCAGGGGCGGGTTTCAGCCCCGGCCCATGTCGCTGCCCTCGCGTCAAGGTGGTTGCACAACGGCACAGAGCAGGGTAGATTTTCCCCACTTTTGATCTGGGGGGATTGTGGGTTCACAACTCTTTCGCACCAAGAGCATTGACCAGCTGATCGCTGACGCGGACGCACCGGACCGCCGCCTGAAGAGGACACTGGGCGTGCTTAGCCTGACCGCCCTGGGCATCGGCGCGATCATCGGCACAGGAATTTTCATCCTTACGGGCACCGCCGCAGCAGGGGAGGCGGTGCAATATCCTTCCCTGCTGAAGGCGCCGCTGCTCGATGTGCTACTGCACGGCTCGGCGGCGTTGAGCACAGCCGGACGGCCGGGAGCCGGGCCGGCGATTGCTCTTTCGTTCTTCGGCGTGGCCTTGGTGTGCGGCTTGGCCGGGCTCTGTTACGCGGAGCTGGCGTCCATGATCCCCATCGCCGGCAGCGCCTACACTTACACCTACGCCACGCTGGGAGAACTGGTGGCGTGGATTATCGGCTGGGACCTGATCCTGGAGTACGCCGTCTCCAACATGGCCGTGGCAGTGGGCTTCTCCGCCTACTTGGACAGCCTGCTGCACACGTTCGGCATCCATCTGCCGACGTGGCTGGTGACGCCGGCGTACACGCCGCAGGCCGGCTGGCACGCCAACTTCAACCTGCCTGGCTTCATCGTGGTCATGGTCCTGACGTTGCTGCTGGTGAAAGGCATCAAGGAATCCGCAGAGGCCAATAGCATCATGGTGGGCGTAAAGCTGGTGGCCATCTGCGTGTTCATCTTTGCGGCCGCCAGATTCATTCAGCCGGTGAACTGGAAGCCGTTCATGCCCAATGGCTGGCAGGGCGTGCTCACCGGCGGCGCCATCGTTTTCTTCACCTACATCGGCTTCGATTCCGTGTCCACCGCAGCAGAGGAATGCAAAAATCCGAAGCGCGACCTCCCGCTGGGCATTCTGTTTTCGCTGCTCATCTGTGCGCTCTTCTACGTTTCGGTGGCGGTGGTGCTGACCGGCGTGCAGAGCTATCAGACGTTCCTGGGCGATGCGGCGCCCGTGGCCACGGCCCTGAAGAATCTGGGTCTGAACTCCATCCAGCAAGTGGTCACCGTGGGCGCGCTCACCGGAATGATCTCCTCGCTGCTGGTGTTTCAGCTTGGGCAGGCACGCGTGTGGTTTGCCATGTCCCGCGACGGCTTGCTGCCCAAGGCCTTCTCCCGCGTGCACCTGAAATTCCGCACGCCCCACGTGGCCACCTGGGTGGCGGGCGTCTTCGTGGGCATCCCGGCGGGGATTTTCGACATTGGGACTCTGGCGGACCTCTCCAACATCGGCACGCTCTTTGCCTTTGTGCTGGTCTCCATTGCCGTCATGGTTTTGCGGCGGACGCAACCGGAGCGCCAGAGATCGTTCCGCGTACCGTTTGTATGGCTGGTGGCGCCCCTTTCGGTGTTCTTCTGCCTGATCCTGATGGCCGGCCTACCGCTGGAGAACTGGATCCGGTTTGTCGTGTGGCTGGCTATTGGGCTGGTCATCTATCTCACGTATAGCCGCAAGCGCAGCACCTTGCGGAACAAGACGGCTGCGGAGGGCCCTTGATGCGCAGGCGACTCACCACACAGGCCGGCCTGAGGGCCGCCTCGGCAGCCGTGATCCTCGCGCTGCTGGCGCCTGGTGTTGCTTATGGCTGGGGCGCCAACGCTCACCGCCTGATCACCAACAAGGCGGTGGATACGCTCCCGCCAGACCTTCATCCGTTCTTCGAGTCCTCCCGCAACCAGATCGTCCAGCGCTCCACCGACCCGCTCGACTGGATGAACAAGAACCCCGTGGCCGAACGCCGCAACCGCTACATTTATCTCGACCGCTACGGTCGCTTCCCCTTCGACGGCATGCCACGGGACTACAACGCCGCCGTGCGCAAACTGACCAAGGCCAAGCTGGAGGCCAACGGCGTGCTTCCCTGGCAGATCGGCCTGTACAGCGAAAAGCTGACCAACGCCTTCAAGGCGCGCAACTGGGACGACGCGCGACAATTTGCGGCTCTCCTGGCCCACTATGTGGCGCAGGCCCACGACCCGTTTGCCACCACTGAGAACTACGACGGTCGCCTGTCCAGCCAGCCTGGCGTGGACCAGCGCTTCTCCGTGGGCTTGGTGGACCGTTTCTCGTTGTTCTTCTTCATCCGGCCCAATGACGCTTCGTTCATCACCGACCCCACCGACCATGCATTCGAGAGCTGCCTGAGCGCGCACAGTTGGGTGCACCAGATTCTGCTCGCCGACCGCCGCGCGCGCCGCGGCCTGCATGATTACACCGACGAATACTACGACCGCCTGTACAACCAGGCCGGAGCGATCCTCATCCGCAGCATTTCCGACGCGGCCACCGACGTCGGCTCCTATTGGCTGACGGCGTGGAACAACGCCGGGCGCCCTCCGCTGCCCTCGCGCTGAGGACTCGCGCGCAGGCCCTTCCCCGCCCCATGTCCACGCTCACCGCCGAATACGCTCTGCGCGCGCTGCCCAAGGCGGAGCTACACCTCCATCTGGAAGGCTCCGTCGAGCCGGCTACGGCCGTGGAACTCGCCGCGCGGCACGGCGTCGTGCTCACCGAACAAGAAGCGGCAACGCGCTATTCCTACGCTGATTTCCGCGGCTTTCTGGACGCCTTCAAGTGGGTCACGTCGCTGTTGCGCGAGCCGGCGGACTACGCGCTCGTCACGCGCCGCCTGGCCGAGCGCCTGCTCGCGCAAAACGTCGTGTATGCGGAGGTCACGCTTTCTGTCGGGGTCATGCTCTGGCGGCGACAGGACGTGGAGGCCAACTTCCTCGCCATCCAGGAAGCGGCGCAGTTTTTCGAAGAGCGCGGCTTGCGCCTGCGGTGGATTTTTGACGCCGTGCGCCAGTTCGGCCCCGACCCGGCGATGGACGTTGCGCGCTGGGCCTTGCGCCTACAGGACGCCGGCGTGGTGGCCTTTGGCATGGGCGGCGACGAACTCTCCGTCCCTGCTGCGGTGTTTCGTCCCGTGTATGACCTGGTGGCAAATGCTGGCATGCACCGCGTGATTCACGCCGGCGAAGTGGGCGGTCCGGAATCCATCCGCGACGCCATCACCTACTTGAACGTCGAGCGCATCGGCCACGGCATCGCCCTCCTGCACGACGAGGCGCTGCGGAACTCGCTGGCCGAAGAACAAACCCCGGTCGAGGTCTGCCCGACCAGCAACGTCCGCACCGGCGCACTGTCCTACCACCTGCGCAAGAAGAGCGCTACGGCGCAAGAGCATCCGTTGGCGGAGTTTTACCGGCGCGGGCTGCTGGTCACGCTCTCCACGGACGACCCGGCGATGTTCCAGACCAGCCTGCTGGCCGAGTACGCGCATGCCGAACGCATGGGCATGAGCCTCGACGAGTTGGTGCACATCGCCGCGTGGGCTTTCGTTGCTGCGTTCCTCCCCGCGCCCGACAAAACTTCACTGCTCCGTGCCTTTCATTCCAAAAGAGAGGCCCTCGGGCTATAATCGCGGGCCATGAAAGCGCATGTGTGGGTGATGTTGAAGCCGACCGTCCTCGACCCGCAGGGGCAGACCATCCAGCACGCCCTGGCCTCTCTCGGCTACGCGCAGGTGAGGAACGTCCGCCAGGGCAAGTTCTTCGTGCTCGAACTGAACGGCGTGAGCCGCGATGAGGCCCAGAAGCAAGTGGAGAGAATCGCCCGGGAGGTCCTGACCAATCCAGTGATCGAGCACTTCCGATACGAAATCGTGGAGTGACACGGCTCGCTTTCCGCCTCTTACTCTTCAGACAGCAGGGCCTTTCCCGCCCCAGCCCCGCGGCCAGATATGCTATTCTCGTCGCGATGGGTGTCTGCCTTCCCCCAGGCGCCAAGAAACATCCAAGGAGCAAGCTGCCGTGTGCGGAATCGTCGGATACATCGGGCCCAAAAAAGTTGTTCCCCTGATCCTCGACGGATTGAAGCGGCTGGAATACCGCGGGTACGACTCGGCGGGCATCGCTGTGGTCGGCCAGAACGGAATGATGGAAATTCGGCGCGCATCGGGGAAGCTGCGCAACCTGGAAGAGGCCATCCGGCTCTCGCCGATTGATGGCGTCTATGGCATCGGGCACACTCGCTGGGCTACGCACGGGCGCCCCACCGAGGAAAACGCCCATCCGCATCGCGACTGCACCGGCCAACTCGTCGTCGTCCACAACGGCATCATTGAGAACTACCTGGAGCTGAAGCACGAGCTGGCCAAAGAGGGCCACAAGTTCGTCACCGAGACGGACACCGAAGTGATCGCGCACCTGGTGGAGAAGTACGCCGACGGCGTGCCGCTGGAGGAAGCAACGCGGAAAGCAGTGCGCCAGTTGAAGGGCGTCTATGCGCTGGCCATCGTTTCCACGAAAGACCCCAACAAGATTGTTGCCGCGCGCTGGGGCCCGCCGGCGGTGATCGGCCTGGGCCAGGACGAATATTTTATCGCCAGCGACATTCCCGCGATCCTCTATCACACGCGCGACGTCTTCTTCCTCGCCGATGGCGATCTCGCCGTGATCACCCCGCAGGGCGTGCGCCTGCTGGACTTCGACGGCCGCGCCATCCAGCGCCAGGTGCAGCACGTCACCTGGGACCCCATCATGGCCGAAAAGGGCGGCTTCAAGCATTTTATGCAGAAGGAAATCTTCGAGCAGCCCCGCGCCGTGCGCGACACCCTGCTGGGCCGCATCTCGCTGGAGACCGGAAAAGTCTTCCTCGACGAGATGGACATCACCGAACAGGAATTCCGCGGCTTCGCCGACGTCAAGATCGTCGCCTGCGGCACCAGTTGGCATGCCGCTGTCGCCGGCAAGTTCATGATCGAGCGCCTGGCACAGATTCCCGTGGAAGTGGACTACGGCAGCGAGTTTCGCTACCGCGACCCCATTCTGGACAAGAACACGCTGGTGATCGTCATCAGCCAGTCCGGAGAGACCGCCGACACTCTGGCCGGCCAGCGCGAAGCGAAATCCCGGGGTGCCAAGTCGCTGGCCATTTGCAACGTCGTCGGCGCGATGGTGACGCGCGAAGCAAATGGCACCATCTATACGCATGCCGGGCCGGAGATCGGCGTGGCCTCCACCAAGGCTTTCACCGGACAGTTGACGGCGCTGTTTCTGATCGCGCTCTATCTTGCTCAGGTGCGCGGAAAGATTTCGTCGGAAAAGTCGCGCGAACTCCTGCTGGAACTCACCCGCCTGCCACACAAAATGGAGACCATCCTCCAACGCGACGATGAGTACGAGGAGCTGGGACGCAAACTTTTCCGCCACACCGATTTTCTCTACCTCGGCCGCGGCATCCATTACCCCATTGCGCTGGAAGGCGCGCTGAAGCTGAAGGAAATCTCCTATATCCACGCCGAGGGCTACCCCGCCGGCGAAATGAAGCACGGGCCCAACGCCCTGATTGACGAAAACCTGCCCGTGGTCGTGCTGGCCACCCGCGACGAGAAAGACCACTCCTCCCTGACCCGTTACGAGAAAACCGTCTCCAACATCCAGGAAGTGCAGGCCCGCGACGGCATCGTCATCTCCCTGGTCACTGAAGGCGACACTCTGGCCCGCCAGGCCTCCGACCATGTCATTGAAATCCCCGCCGCTCCCGAGCTGCTGGCGCCGATCCTGGAAATCATTCCGCTCCAACTGCTCGCCTACCACATTGCCGTCCGCAGGGGATGTGACGTGGATCAGCCTAGGAATCTGGCCAAATCAGTTACCGTGGAATAGAGGCATAGTGACTGGCCAAGCGCTGGCGAATCGCACGTGGAATCGCCTAGAATTGCCTCCGTGAAGCAGAAGGGCCTCATATTCTGCCTCAGCGCGTTCCTGATTGCTCCGTTGCTTGGAGTTCTCTCTCCTGCTACGGCCGCGCCGCCCCTTATTCAGCAACGCGCCGCAACGGCTCAGCAGCCCCCGGCACGCGCCAAGCTGAATGCGCTGAGGATCACCGGCTCGAGGAAGTTTCCCGAGGAGAACATCGCAGCGCTCACCGGCCTGCGCCTGGGCGACATGATCGGGAAAGAAGAAATTCAGGCCGCTGCGGACCGCCTGGCCCGGCTCGGCACGTTCCAGAACGTGCGCTACCGCTTCACCGGCAGGGAGGAGAGCGTGGACGTGGAGATCACGCTGGAAGACTCCCCCACCGTGCCGGTCATGTTCGACAACTTCCCGCTTTTCAGCGACGGCGAACTGACCCAGGCTCTGAAGGACGCCGCCGGCCTTTTCGACGGCACAGCTCCCGAGAACGGCACCATCCTGGACACCATGACTGAAGCGCTCCAGCAGTTGCTTGAGAAGCGCGGCGTGGAGGCCACGGTGGAACGCACGCTGCTCGCTGGCCCGGGCGAAATGAACATGATTCAGCGCTTCCAGATGGTCGGCGTTGCCGGCTTGAAGGTGAGCGCGGTCCAGTTTGGGGATGCGCTCGCCGCGGAGTCACGCCGCCTGGCCGAGCCTCAACGCGACCTCATCGGCAAGCCCTACTCGCGCTTCGTGGCTGCGGTCTTTGCCAATGAGCAGGTGCGCCCGCTCTACCTCGAAAAAGGATTTCTGCGCGTGCAGTTCGGCCCCGCGCAGGCGCGTTTCACCGGCGACCCGCGACGCCCGTTGCCGGAGACGGTGACGCTGGTTCTGCCCATCACTCCGGGTCCCGCCTACCGCTGGGGCGGCGCCACGTGGAGTGGCAACGCCGTCTTCCCGGCTGATACGCTCAATCAATTTCTCGGCTTCGCTGCGGACGAGACCGTCAACGGCATGAAGATCATCGCCGGATGGGAGCGCGTGCGCAGCGAGTACGGTCGCCGCGGCTATCTCGACGCCGTCGTTGAGCCGCAAGCCATCTATGACGATGCCGCCCCGCGCGTGCGTTACGCTGTGAAGATCGCCGAGGGCCCACAGTACCGCATGGGGCAACTCACCATCACGGGACTCTCCCTCACCGCCGAGCGCATGATCATCGCGGCCTGGCGCATTCCCGCTGGCGAGGTCTTCGACCGCGTCTATTTCGAGGATTTCCTCGAGGAGCAGGCGCGCAAGAAGAAGGCTTTCGGCGAATACGTCGTGCACTTCAAGCTTGTCGGACCCATGCTGCGCACTAATCCGGACAAGAAGACGGTGGATGTGTTCCTGGATTTCCAGTGAGGCACGATGAGCGGATTTGCCCACATTAGCGGTGAGCAGGAATCCAGCCTGAATCTCGCCGCGGCGCGCCGTAAGCAGGAGCGCCTGCTGACCCGCCTGCGCGAGCTGCCTTCGCTGCTGGTGGCTTTCTCCGGCGGCGCCGATTCGGCCTACCTGGCTTGGGCCGGGCACTGCGCGCTGGAGGTGCGCGCTCTCGCCGTCACCGCTCTTTCACCCAGCTTTTCCGCGTACGATCGCACGCAGGCTGAGGCCTTCGTGCGTCACACCGGCCTGCGCCACGAATTCATTCGTACCCGAGAAATGGAGAATCTGCTGTACGTGGCCAATAGCCCCGACCGTTGTTACTACTGCAAGTCGGAGCTGTTCACCGAGCTCGACTTCATCGCCGCCCAGCGCCGCTTTGCCGCCGTGGCCTACGGCATCAACTCCGACGACACGCGCGACTTCCGCCCCGGCCACCGCGCCGCGACGGAACACAAGGTACTCGCCCCACTGCTGGAGGTTGGCCTGAGCAAGCCGGAAATCCGCGCTCTTTCGCGCGAGGCCGGACTGCCCACCTGGGACCGCCCTGCCTCGGCCTGTCTTTCCTCGCGCATCCCCTACGGCACGGCGGTCACCCCGGAGGCTCTCGCCCGGGTTGAAGCGAGCGAGGCCGTGCTGCGCGAAATGGGTTTCCGTCAATTCCGCGTGCGCTACTACGGCGACCACGCCCGCGTGGAGATCGCGCAGGCCGAATTGCCGCGCGCGCTCGCCCCTGAATTTCATCGTGCCTTGGCCCGGCGCTTTCTACCTATCGGCTTCCGCTCCGTCGAAGTGGACCGCCGAGGCTATCGCCAGGGAGCCCTCAACGAGGATCTCCGCAACTCTCTGGAACAACCCGAAGTGAGCCTGCGTATGGAAAAGACAGGAGAGGCATGAGGATGAGTGGCAGGCCTTGCAGCCGGCGCGCGCCCCAATGGCCATCGCTCGTCGCGGTGTTCGCGCTCGCCGCCCTGACCGCGGGATGCGTCATGCGAGAGGGCGCCGCGACGTCGTTTGAGAAAACTCTAACCGTGGACGGCCCCGTGCGCCTGGAAGTGCGCAACGGTGCGGGCGACACCGAAATCACCCCGGGCCCGCCTGGCCAGGTCCACATCCGCGGCGAATATCGCCTGCAGCGTTTCATCTGGGCCGGCGCGCGCCGCCTGGAAGATCTTCGCGACAACCCGCCCATCGAGCAAAGCGGAAACACCATCAACATCGGCCTCGACGCCGACCGCCTGCGCTACTTCACCATCACTTACAAGATCGCTGTGCCCCGGGAAACCTTGGTACGCGCGCGGGCCGGCTCCGGAGACATCCGCGCCCGCGGCATCCGTGGTCCGCTGCGCTTGAACGCGGGCTCTGGAGACATCGCCGCTGAAGACATCGGCGACGAGGTGGAAGCAGGCACCGGCAGCGGCGATATTCACCTCTTGCGCGTCGAGGGACCCGTCTCCGCCGGTGCAGGCTCCGGCGACCTGGTCTTAGATGCCTTGCGCGACGACGTCCGCGCACGCACCGGCTCCGGCGACATCACCGTTTCACGCCCTGCTCGCCGCCTCCACGCGATCACCGGCAGCGGCGACATAAGGATCACTGACGCCACCGCCGACATAAACATTTCCACCGACTCCGGCGACCTGACCATCCTCGGCAACCCCGCCGCCAACAGTTACTGGGACCTGCGCACCAGTTCCGGCGAGGTCCGGCTGGACCTTTCCCCCACGGCGAGTTTCCGCTTTTACGCGCGGACGAACTCCGGCCGCATCGAAACCCGCATGCCGCTGGTAGTAGAAGATAAGGATCGCCGCACCCTGCGCGCACGCGCTGGAAATGGCGACGCGCGCATCGAGGTGGTCACCAGCTCCGGCAACATCCGCATCCGCTAGTTCACGGGCAACACACGGGTGCGGCGCGCCCGCACCTTCCGCGCTACAATGCTTCCTCCATGAAGCGCGCTCTTCTCCTTCTGATTCTCGCAGGCCTTCCCTTCGCGGCAGTCGCCCAGGCGCAGGTTGCGCCTGGCCAAAAACCTCCGGCCAATCTGGCCGCAACCGCTGCTGGAGCGCAAAAGGCTCCCGATCCCGAAGCAGAACTGCAACGTGCCCTCGAAGAATCCGGCAACGACCGCGCCGCACTGCTGCGCAATCTGGAAGACTACTTGAAGCGTTTTCCGCAGGCCCCGCGCATGACCGGCATCTACCGCGCGCTGGTGGAGGCCGCCTCGCAACTGAACGACACGCGCCGCGCGCTCGACTACGCTGAGCGCATCATCGCCCTGCAGCCGGACGATTCAGCCATGATGCTTCTGGCCGTGGACCTGCTGGAAAAGCTGGGTGACGCGCCCAGCTTGGCGCGGGCGGTGGGTTACGTATCGCGCGTGCTGGACTGGCTCGAAAAGACGCCCCCGGGCGAGAAACCGCGCCGCGTCTCTCCGGAGGAGTGGGAACTCGAGCGCAAGAAGTTGCGCATGTCTGTCTATCTGATCCGTGGCCGCCTGGAGATGCGCCGGCGGGACTACGACTCCGCCGCGGCCGACCTCGCCAAGAGTTACTCCATCTTGCCCAACGCGCCCGCCGCGCTGCGCCTGGGCGAACTCGCGGAAATCCGCAAGCAATACGAGACGGCCATCGAGCACTATCTGGTCGCCTTCGCTATGCAGGAGGGATTTGGCAGCGCGCAAGACCGTCGCGGCGCGCGCTTGAAGCTGGGAAACGTCTGGCGGCTGGTCCACGGCAGCGACGCCGGCCTGGGCGACAAAGTCCTGGCCGCTTACGATCGCATAGCCGCCGAAGAGGCCCGGCGCGAGCAGCCCGAGCGCAACGCAGACATCAGCGACCCGTTTGCTGTGGAACTGCGCCGGCTCTCCGGGCCACCGCTGAAGATGGCGGAAATGAAGGACAAGGTCGTAGTGTTGAACTTCTGGGCTACCTGGTGCCTGCCCTGCCGTGAACTCGAGCCGCTCATCGAGCTAGCCATCCAGAAGTATCAGCGCCACGCGGAGGTGGTTTTCCTGGCCGCCAACCGCGACGAGGACGAAACGTTGGTGGCTCCGTTTGTCGAGCGGGAAGAGATTCGCGGCACCGTGGTGTTCTCCGACGGCCTTGAGCGCATCCTCAAAGTCCGCGCGATTCCCACCGTCATTGTGCTGGATCGGGAAGGCAAGATCGTCTATCGCGCCGAAGGCTTCGCCCCCGAGGGTTTCCTCGAGGGTCTCACGACGGCCATCGGACGTGCGCTTGTCCCCCGCGCTCCCGGAGCTAATTGAACCCCGCCATTTCCCACTTCTTCAGCGTGTCCTGCACCAGCGCCTTCACCTTGGCCACGACTTTCTTGAAATACTCGTCGGCCTTCGTCTGGTCGAAGTCCTTGGGCCAGCCCTGGCCTTCCTTGTAGAGCGTGATTGCCGAAGGAAACGGCGTGGCCGACCACGCGCCCGGCGCGGGATTCGGCGTGGTCATTTCCTTCCCCTTGTACAGGTCCTGGTGCACGAGCTTGGGGTTGATGGCCTGGATGAACGCCGTCTCGTTGATGCCCGCGTGGCCGCCGTCTTCCTTGAACACTTCCAGCGTGACGTCGCTCGCCAGCGCCCACCAGTTGATAACCAGCGTGTTCACGTGGTGCGTCAGCGCCAACTCGTTGGACACCTGGTTGAGGATGGCTGTCTGCGGCCCGCCGTGCCCGTTGATGACCACGATGTTCTTGAAGCCGTTCTTCTCCATCCCTTCCATTACCGCGCGGAAGTAGGCGCGAAAGGCTTCTTCGGGGACGTGGATCGCCCCGGGATAGGGCGCCATGGAGCCGGTCACGCCAAACGGGATGTGCGGCGCGACCAGCGCGTTCACGTCCCCGGCGATGGCATTGGCGATGGCGATCGGCGCGGTGTTGTCCGCCCCGTTGTTGATCACCCCGTGCGGCTCCAGCGTACCCACCGTCACCAGTACCGTCTTCACCTTCGCCGGAACAATCTGTCGAAATTCCAGCCAATTCAATTCATCCATCGAACGCGTAGCAAACTGCTGAGCGGAAGTTGATAACGCAACCGCGACAATCAAGAAGCAAAGTTTGCGCATAGACCCTCCATTCAACCGGCTGGATTTTAGCTGATTCAGGAGCGAACTGCGGATGAGTTGCGCGTGGCGGCATCCCGCGCGGCAAGGATGGTGTTGACGTGGATGCGCACGGTGTCTTCGACGCGCCGCGCGTACCCGCCAGCCAGGGTCACCGCCACGGGCACGTTGAGCCGCCGCGCGTGGTCGAACACCAGCCGGTCGCGCCGCCGCAGGCCCTCGAGCGTAAGGCCTAGCCCGCCGAGCTGGTCCTCGCAGTACGGATCGGCGCCGCCCAGGTAGAAGAGCACGTCGGGGTGAAAATCGTGGAAGGCGATCATCAAGTGTTTTTCAAGAATGGCCAGATAATCCACGTCGCCGATGCCGTCGGGCAGGTGCAGGTCTATGTTGGAGGGCGGCTTGGGGTAGGGGTAGTTGTTCTCTTGATGGATGGACAGCGTAAAGATGTCGCCGTCGCCGCCAAAGATCGCCGCGGTGCCATTGCCATGGTGTACGTCGGTATCCACGACCATCGCCGTAGCAATCGCCTTGTCGTGCTGCAACCGCCGGATAGCGATGGCCACGTCGTGGATGGCGCAGAAGCCCTCGCCGTGCTCGGGAAAGGCGTGGTGGAAGCCGCCGCCCACGTTGACGCAAATCCCGTCGTCGAGCGCACGCCGTCCGGCCAGGGTGCTGCCGCCGGCGGCTAGCCAGAACGCTTCGATGGTCTCTTTCGAGTACGGAATTTCCAGGCGCATCAGCTCAATCAAGGAGAGTTTTCCTGTCTTCAGCTTGCGCACCCATTCCTGCGAATGGACGCGCAGCACGTCCTCATCAGGAGCAGGCTCCGGCGCCTGGAAGTCGCTCTCCTCGGCAAGTTTCTCCTGGAGCAGCGCTTCGCGGATCATGCGGTATTTTTGCGAAGCGAAGACGTGCGCGCCCAGGTGCAAGTCGTAGCCGTCGTGGTAGATCAGCTTGAAGGGCAGCATCGGGGCGAGGGCCTAGCTCTCGCGTTCGAGGATGAAGTCAGGCAGGGCCAGCAGCGCGCGGCGGTAATCGGAGTCCACCAGGGTTTGCACGCAGGCCTTGGCTTTGCTGGCGAAGTCCTGGGCCACGCGGCGCGCGCGCTCGATGGCCCCGGTGTTACGCACCAGCGCAGTAATCTGCTCGCGGCGCACGCTCACAAACCCCTTCTCGTCGAGCACGGTATCCACCATGCGCCGCTCCGCCGGGCCGGAAGCCTCCAGGGCGTAGATCAGCGGCAGCGTGACCTTGCCTTCCTTCAGATCGTTCAGCACTGGCTTGCCGAGAATCTTGGGCGAGGCGGTGAAGTCCAGCAGGTCGTCCACGAGCTGGAAGGCCAGGCCCGAATTGCGGCCGTACTCGGCCAACGCCTGCTCCGTGTCCGCATCGCGCTGGGCCAGCACGGCGCCGAGTTGCGCGCAGCCGGAGAGCAGGCAGGCCGTTTTGCGATAGGCCAGGTCCAGCGCCTCGCTCTCGGTCTGGTCCACCTTGCCCAGGACGGTGAGCTGCAACAGCTCGCCTTCCACCATGTTTTGCGTCAGCTCGATGAGGATGTCCAGAATGCGGAAATTGCGCTCGCTCAGGGCCATCTGAAACGATTGCATGTACAGCCAGTCGCCGGCCAGCACGCTCATGTGGTTGCCCCAGCGAGAATTGGCCGAGGCGCGCCCGCGGCGGAGATCGGCGTCATCAATTACGTCGTCGTGCACCAGCGTGGCGGAGTGGATCAGCTCGACCACCGCGCCCAGACGGATGGCCGAGTCCGAGCGGCAGCCGCACAGTCGCGCGGAAAGCAAGAGCAGCGCGGGACGCAGCCGCTTGCCGCCGCCCGACAGCAAATAGTTCCCGATTTCCGCGACCGGTCCCAGCGCGGAATTGCTCTGCGCCGCGATTTCCTCTTCGACCCGCGCCAAATCTTCGCGCACCAGTTCGAACATTTCTTTTGCAGTAACTACAGTGATGGCGCTCCTCCGCGTTGACCACACCGGCTAACGAGGCCCACCCCGCCCCAGCCCAAAGAAGCGGCGGAAATTAGCGGTCGTGGCCGCGGCAATTTCCGGTGCCGGTAAGTTTCTCACACTTGCCAGGGTTCGCGCTACCTCCACCACGTAGGCCGGCTCGTTGCGCTTGCCCCGCAGGGCCTGCGGGGCCAGGAAGGGCGAATCCGTTTCGATGAGCAGGGACTCCAGGGGCAGTTCGCGCGCCACGTCGCGCAGGTTCTGGGCCTTGGGGTAGGTGATATTCGCCGCGAAGGAGATGAGGAAACCCATCTGGAGCCCGCGCCGTGCGTCTTCCAGTGTCCCGCTGAAGCAGTGCAGAATGCCTCCTAGCCCCGCGCTGCGCCAGGCTTCTTCCAGAATGGCCAGACAATCGGACCACGCGTCGCGGCAGTGAATTACGATGGGCAGCCGCGCCGCACGCGCCTGCTCGAGCTGCCGCCGAAGAACGATCTGCTGCACCTCGCGCGGCGAATGGTCGTAGTAGTAGTCCAGCCCGATCTCCCCCCAGGCAATCACCCGTGGATGCCGTGTGAGTTCCTCAAGGCGCTGGAAGTGCTCGTCGGTGGCGAGTTTCGCTTCGTGGGGGTGCACTCCGATAGTCGCGTAGATCCAGTCGTGTTGCTCGGCGAACGGAATCGCTGCTTCCAACTTCGCGGGCCCGCTGCCGCTCCCAATGGCCAGCAGCGTCGAAACGCCCGCTGCACGCGCCCGCGCCAGCACTTTCTCGCGGTCTGGATCAAATTGCGAAAATTCCAGGTGCGAGTGAGAATCAATTAGGTCCATTGGTTTTGTGGGGCCAGACGTGCGTGTCTGCCCTCTCTGGGTGGCTACGCCGGGCCGCCCCTACGACAAGAATCTGATTACTTGAGTCGCGACCCCACCGCCACCGGCTCTGTGAAAGTTGCCAGGACAGGCTTCCCCTCCGGTCCGACCGAGGCTGCCACAATCATTCCATTCGACTCCACACCTCTCAGCTTGCGCGGCTGGAGGTTCACCACCACAATCACCTTGCGGCCGATGAGTTCTTCCGGCTTATAGACCTCGGCGATGCCCGCCACGAGCTGCCGCACTTCATCTCCGACGTCCACCATCAGCTTCAGCAATTTGTCCGCCCCGGCCACGCGCTCGGCCGACTTCACTTCCCCCACGCGCATATCCACCTTGGCGAAATCTTCGATGCCGATCTTGTGGCCGGCTGCACCGCCGGCCGCCGGTGCGGCGGCAGCAGTCTGCGCTTCGTTACGGATGTGATCTTCCATCGTTTCGATCCTTTCGATTGTTTCTTCTTTTTTGACGCGCGGGAAAACCGCCTCCGGCTGGGCCACGAATGTTCCGGGCTTCAGCCCACCCCATTCCAGATCGTCCAGCGACTGCTTGGCGATGTCGCTGAACTGCCCCAGCTGCCCCCAGATTTGCCGTGTGGCGTGCGGCAGTACGGGATGCGCCAGCACGGTGACGATGCGCAGCGCTTCCGCGGCCGTATAAAGTACCGTGGCCAAGCGCTCGCGTTGCTCCGCATCCTCGGCCAGCTTCCACGGCGCATTTTCCACCAGGTACTTATCCACTTCGGCGATCACGCCCCAGATGGTTTCCAGCGCGCGGGAAAACTCATAGCGGTCGAACTGCTCAAGCGCTGTCCCCACAGCATCGGACGCGGCGCGGGCTACACCCACGTCGCTCTTCCCGCCCGCCACCGCCTTCGGCACTTCTCCCGCAAAGTAGTTCTGGACCATGGTCAGCACGCGGCTGGCCAGGTTGCCCAGCCCGTTGGCCAGGTCGCTGTTGTAGCGCGTCACCAGCGACTCGTAGGAGAAATTGCTGTCCTGCCCGAAAACCATCTCGCGCAACAAAAAATAGCGCAGCGCGTCAATCCCCAGCACCTGCGCGATCGGCTGTGGCAGCGCGATGTTGCCCTTTGACTTGCTCATCTTTTCCCCGCCGAAGGTCCACCAGCCGTGCGCGAAGATCTGTTTCGGCAGCTCGAGAGGCTCACCTTTCTCGGTCGCCGCCATCAGGAAGGCCGGCCAATAGACGGCGTGGAAGCGGAGAATCTCTTTCCCGATCAGGTGAAGATCCGCCGGCCAGTATTTCTCGAACTGCACCTCATCGTCCCCGTAGCCGATGCCGGTCATATAGCTGGTCAGCGCGTCGTACCACACGTAGATGACGTGCCTGTCGTCTTCCGGATAGGGGATGCCCCACTTCAGCGTGGTGCGGCTGATGGAAAGGTCGTGCAGGCCGCCGCGGACGAAAGAGATCACTTCGTTGCGCCGTGTTTCCGGCTGGATGAAGTCCGGCTGCTTCTCGTACAGCTCGAGCAAGCGATCCTGGAATTCGGAAAGCTTGAAGTAGTAATTCTCCTCGCGGACGCGCTCCGTTGGTCGGCCGCAATCGGGACACGCTGCGTTGGGCGTGGGGTCGTCCACGTACAGCTCGTCGAAGACGCAATACTGGCCTTCGTAGTGCCCCTTATAGATGTAGCCGGCGTCCTGCGCGTGATGCAACAGGCGGTGGACGGCGCGCTCGTGGCGGTCTTCGGTAGTCCGGACGAACCGGTCATATGGCAAGTCGAGTTCCTTCCAGAGCTGGCTGTACTCGGCGGAAATGCGGTCGGCGTAGGTCTGCGGATCCACACCGGCGGCCTTGGCCGCGCGGTCCACCTTCTGGCCGTGCTCGTCGGTGCCGGTCAGGAAGATCACGTCGTAGCCGCGCATGCGTTTGTAGCGCGCGATGGTGTCTGCCACGACGGTCGTGTACGTATGCCCCAGATGCGGGCGCGCGTTGACGTAGTAGATGGGAGTGGTCAGATAAAATTTGCGCATGGCCTACGTGGCTTCGCGCTTCTTTTCAAACGCCAGCGCGGCTTCGGCGATCACCTGCTTGAGCGGGATGCCGCGCTCCGCTGCAATCCGTCGGCAGTCATCATACTCCGGCGCGGCGTTCAGGACGAGGCCATCGCGCCGCGAAATCTTCATGCGCACCGCGCCGTGCGGCGTTTCCACTGCGACCGTTTCGCGCTCCAGCGTGCGCCGGCGGGCCTCATAGGTGCGCACGCCGATGGTGGTGGTCTCGCGGAACACCAGATCCACCAGCGTTTCCCGCGTCGCCGGCGTGCACAGGAGCGTCACCAGCAGCCCCGGGCGGTTCTTCTTCATCTGCACCGCTGTCGAAAACACATCGAGGGCTCCCGCCGCCAGCGCCTGCTCGACGAAATAACCGTAAATCTGCGGGTTCATGTCGTCCAGGTTGGCCTCGATTACGGAAATGGTGTCGTCCCACGCCACGCCTCGCGCAGACGTTTCGCCAACAAAGACGCGCAGCACGTTGGCTTGCTCGGCCAGCTCCACGGTCCCCGCGCCGTAGCCGATCTTCTTCACCGTCATCATCGGCATCGGACCGAACTTCACCGTCGTGCCCGCCAGGATTGCCGCACCGGTCGGCGTCGTCAGCTCCCTCTCGATGCCCGAGGAATACGTCGGCGCCTCGCGGAGCATATCCGCCGTGGCCGGAGCCGGCACCGGCAGGATGCCGTGCGCCGTGTTAACGCGGCCGCTGCCCACGTTGATGGGCCCGCAGGCGAAGTCTTCGATGCCGAGCAACTCGAAGCCGATGCTCGCGCCGACGATGTCCACAATCGCGTCCACCGCACCGACTTCGTGGAAGTGCACCTTTTCGATCGGCACTTGGTGGATGCGCGCCTCCGCTTCGCCGAGGCACTCGAAAATCGTGTGCGCCCGCTGCGCCACACGCGGTGCGAGGCCGGCTCCGTCAATCATGCGGAGAATTTCGCTCAGGTGGCGGTGCTTGGTCTGCTCGGAGTTCCCCACCCTCACATAAGTGGCGCTAATTCCCTTGCGCTTCACCTTCTCGGCGGAGATTTTCCAGCCGGACACGGACAGTTTGCGCAGTTCGGCCTCCAGGCACGCAAGGTCTGCGCCGGCGTCCACCAGCGCGCCCAGCACCATGTCTCCGCTGATCCCGGAAAAGCAGTCAAAGTAAGCGAGCTTCGTCATCGAGTCCGTAAACGATGCATATTATTCTGGCCACGTAGGAGAGTCAAACCAGGTCGTGGCTGGGTAGGGGCGCAATACATTGCGCCCTCAGGGGCTCGCCAACTGTGGAAGTATTTCGCCGGATTTCCCCCGCAAGGAAATGTGCGCCAGCGAGCTGAGCTCGGTGGCTTCGAGATTGACCTCGATGACCCGGGCGCCGTGTTGCATGGCCACGTGCGGCAGCGCCGCCGCCGGATAAACCATAGACGATGTGCCGGCGACCAGAAAGACCTCCGCCGCGGTCGCCGCCTGCATGGCCTCCGCCATGGCCGCCTGCGGGAGCGCTTCGCCGAACCACACCACGGCCGGACGCAGCATCCCTCCACACGCGCAGCGCGGCGGCAGGGGATCGAGCGGGACTTGCTCGTTCTGCTCTTCCTTGCCGCACGACATACATCGCACCCGCCACAGGCTGCCGTGAAGATGGATGATCTTGCGGCTGCCGGCGCGCTCGTGCAGCGAATCCACATTCTGTGTGATGAGCGTGAATTGCGGCTTGAGCTGCTCCAGCTTGGCCAGTGCAACGTGGCCGCGATTCGGCTCGCAGCGGGAGTGCACTTCCCTGCGCCAGCTGTACCACTCCCACACCAGCTTGGGATCGCGCGCGAAGGCCCCGGGCGTGGCCAGCTCCTCGGGACGAAAGCTCTTCCACAGGCCGCCCGGGCCACGGAAGGTGGGCAGGCCGCTCTCCGCGGAAATACCCGCGCCGGTCAGCACGGCCACCGAACGGGCTTGCTCGATCCACTCTCTGGCTTGCGCGATGTCCATCTGCCCGCCGCGCGGCGCGACGCGGAAGACACTGATACTATTCAGCGTGGCGGGGAGTGTCAAACTTTGACCGTGCGCCCCCGTGCCCCTATAATCGCTTGTTTTTGTTCTGATGAAAATGGCCGATGGAAGGCGGCCGCTACCCAGACAGGAGCGACATGTTTCTCACAATCGAGGCGCGGATTCGCGAGGCCCTGCGGGAGCACATCCGCCGCCGCTATGACGTCGAGGTATCCGTGCCGACGTCGCGCCCCCCGAAGATCGAAATGGGCGAGGTGGCCTCACCGGTCTGCTTCGAGCTGGCCAAACGCCTGAAGCGCGCCCCGCGCCAACTGGCGCAGGAAATCGCCGCCGAGATCGGCGCGATCGAAGGAGTGGCCCGCTGGGAAGTGGCCGCCGGCGGTTACCTGAACGCATTCCTCGACCGCGTTGCGTTTTTCCACGCGCTCACAACAGCGGCGGAAAAACAAGTAGAGCCTGCCGCCAGCGCTGCGCCCAAAGTGATCGTCGAACACACCAACATCAATCCCAACAAGGCCGCGCACATCGGCCACCTACGCAACGCCGCGCTGGGCGACGCGTTCGTGCGCCTGCTGCGCCACGCCGGCGAACGCGTCGAGGTGCAGAACTACATTGACAACACCGGCGTGCAGGTGGCCGACGTGGTGGTCGGCTTCCAGCACCTCGAAAAGAAAACTCCGGCGGACGTGCGCGCGCTCGCTGCGCAGCCCCGTTTTGATTACTTCTGCTGGGATCTCTACGCCCGCGTGACGCAGTTCTACGCAGAAGACCAGTCCCGCGCCGCGCTGCGAGCCGATACGCTGAAGGCCATCGAAGAAAACCACGGCCCGGCCGCGGAGATCGCGGAAATTGTCGCCAACTCGATCGTGCAGTGCCACCTGCGGACCATGGAGCGTCTTGGCGTCGAGTACGATTTACTGCCGCGCGAAAGTGACATCCTGCACCTCAAGTTCTGGGACACCGCCTTCCGGCAATTGCAGGCGCGCGGGGCCATCCAGCTCGCCAGCTCTGGGAAGAACGCCGGCTGCTGGGTCATGCCGCTTTCCCAAGACGCCGACGCCACCGCGGAAGACGACACGAAAATTATCGTGCGCTCCAACGGCACGGTGACCTACGTCGGCAAAGACATCGCCTACCAGATGTGGAAGTTCGGCCTGCTGGGTAAGGATTTTCACTACCGCAAGTTCCACACCTACCCGGACGGCCGCACTCTCTGGGCCAGTTGTTCGGAAGGCGGCGACGCGGGTGCCCCGCAGTTCGGCCATGGCGCGCGCGTGTTCAACGTGATTGACTCGCGCCAATCTTATTTGCAGAAGGTGGTGATGGCCGGGCTGCGCGCTCTGGGCTACCACGAGCAGGCCGACCGCTCTGTGCACTTCGCCTACGAAATGGTGGCTCTCACGCCACGTTGCGCGCTGGAGATGGGCTACGAAATCGCGCCAGAGGATGCCAAAAGGCCCTACGTCGAAGTCAGCGGGCGCAAGGGTCTGGGCGTAAAGGCCGACGACCTGCTCGACCGGCTGGAGGCCAACGCCCGCGCGGAAGTGGACAAGCGCCATCCCGCCGCGCCCGCTGCCGATCGCGCCCGCATCGCGCATAGCATCGCCATCGGCGCCCTGCGCTACTTCCTGTTGAAGTACACGCGCAACGCTGTCATCGCGTTCGACTTTGCGGATGCCCTGAGCTTCGAAGGCGAAACCGGCCCCTATTGCCAGTACGCCGTCGTCCGCGCGAAGAACATTTTCCGCAAGCTAGCCGAGCGCGAGGGCACTGAACGCGCTTCCACCTTTGCCGCGGCTATTCCCGTAGACCACTTCGACGGCTTGCTGGCCGCGCCGCAGGGCAACGAGTTTTGGGAATTGCTGCTTCTGGCCGGCTCGCTCGGCTGGCACGCGGACGCCGCGCTCAGCGCGCAGGAGCCGGCGTTTGTGGCCAAGTACGCCTTCCAACTCGCCCAGGCGTTCAACAATTTCTACCACCGGCACCACATCCTCTCGGAAGCAGACCCCGCCCGAAAAACGTTTCTGCTGAATCTGACCATGCTGGTAATGGCGCAATTGGTGCAGGCGCTGGATCTGCTAGGTATCGAAGCCCCGGAGAAGATGTAAACGGAAGCCTGCCTGGGACGGGCCCCGCGAGCTGGGCCGCCTCAACACGTGCCCTACTCGCCCATAAGCATCTTGCGGATTTCCGGTTCGATGGGAAGTTTCACCAGTGTCAGCACCAGGTCTCCGGCCTGGAAGGTGGTGTCGCCGCGCGGCACGATGGCCTCCCCGTTGCGGAAAATCGTCACGATGTTGCACGCGCCGGAGAAAGTGATCTCGCGCAGCGGCTTGCCGATCACCGGCGACTTCTGGTCCAGCCGGTACTCCATGATTTCGAGCTGCCCCGTATGCAGGTCCAGTACCTGGCGGATGCGCGACTGCGGCAACTCGCTCTGGATGGCGCTGGTGATGATGGCCGTGGAGCTCACCGTAATATCCACACCCAGCATCTGCATCAGCGCTTCGTTGGCGGGGTTTTTCACGCGCGCGATGGTTTTCGGCACGCCAAACTGCTGCTTGGCCAGTTGGCAGGCGATCAGGTTGTCCTGATCGTGGTTGGTAACGGCCACGAACACGTTGGCGCGTCGCGCCCCGGCCATCTCCAGCACCGCGGTGGACGAGCCGTCCCCCAGGATCACCGGGCAATCCACTTGTTGCGTGATGATGTCGTAGATCTCCTTGCTGGACTCGATGATGGTCACCTCGAGGTTGTTCTCCAGCAGAGCCCGCGTCAAAAAGTAGCCCACGCGTCCCCCGCCCACGATGATCACGTACAGTGGGCCAGTGGCCTCTTCGCGGGACGGCGATACCGGCGCCTCCACAGCGTGCCCGTGCGCGCGCGTCCACACCTCACCGAACTCCTTGGGCGGTTCCGCGCTCAGTTGCCCGACGATGAACTCCGCGCCCGCCACGGTCAGCGCCATGGTGTCAATCCCCGCGGCCCGGTAGCTGGGCTCGCGGTCCGGGTCGTACACCACGGCCATCACCTTGGGGATCTTGAACACGGTGCGCGCGATTTGCGCCACCATCAGGTTGGTGTTTTCGTCCCGCGTCA
>Ga0073934_10001397_pt1 | contig 58503 bp, 38 predicted proteins | sample LarsenN4metaG_FD_76834 | JGI IMG/M metagenome (GOLD analysis project Ga0073934, IMG submission 76834) | Hot spring sediment bacterial and archeal communities from British Columbia, Canada, to study Microbial Dark Matter (Phase II) - Larsen... ...
ATCACTTGATTGACCAATTTGACGCGCTGGCCGTTGCCGCCGGCGCCGCAATGCGTGATGTTCTTTCCCATCGCCTGAAACAGCGGCAAACATTTTTGAAACGCTCGTTCATCGCCGCCGGCCATGATCGTCAGCGTTCCGGCGATCGCGCCGTTTTCACCGCCGCTGACCGGCGCATCGAGCAGCTCACATTTTTTTCCGCGCAAGCGTTCGGCAAACTTGACCGTCGCCTCGGGCGAGATCGTGCTCATATCGACAACGATTTGACCGGCGCGCAAACCTTCATACACGCCGTTTTGCCCAAAAAACACCGCTTCGACGTCGGGCGTATCCGGCAACATCGTGATGACGATATCACTGCCGGCGGCTGCAGCCGCCGGAGACGCAGCCCATTCCGCGCCGCCGGCGAGCAGCGAGGCGGCTTTGGCCGCGGTCCGCGTATGAACTTTTAATGAAAAACCGGCGTGCAGTAAATGGCGCGCCATCGGCTGTCCCATGATGCCCAGCCCGATAAAACCAACCTTCATCGCGTTCTCCATAAGAAAGTGTTCAGCTTCCGATCATTTTAATTTGTTCGAGAAACAATAAATTTTTTTAACATGTTTTTAGCGAGATCGTTACAAAATTCGTATTGAAAAATTTCATCAGGGCATGGCTTTCTGAAAATACAAGGCTTTGCCATCAAACTCAAGCGTTATTTTCCCCTCTGAACCAGCACAAATTCGTAATTAACGGCAAAGCCAGCTCATGAAAAAAGGCGCTGTCAAGCCGGTTTTACGTATCCGCAACGCTTGGTCTGTACAGATAAGAATTAAGAGAAAAACTTAGTCCGCCGCGGAGGATTCAGCGCGATCGAGGGCTTGCCAGGGAGGCCGACGCCCGCAAGGCTACGCCCGTAGCTTATGAAGGTAATGGCGCGACCACAACATGAGGTCGTGGGTTGCTTGCCACTGTTCCAAATCATGCGGCACATGGCAATTTAACCGGACGTCCACCTGCAATGAGCAAGCCAGCAAACGGTTCGCGGCAGACAGCTTCACTGTCGCAAAAATTTTTTCAGCTTTTCTTTCCTTCGCGACGGAGAACGGCGGGGACACCCACGCGCGGCCGCCAACGAACTCTCATTAACACCGTCTCACCTCGCCGCCGCGTTCGCATTCTTTTCTTTTCAACCTGGGGGAGCGACTATAAGCAAATCGATTTAAGCGCCAAAACTTTTGCCAGTCTGCTTTTCAGTTTTGTCGTTCTTGTCAGCGTGCTCGCCGTCTTTGCCGCCCAAGCCCTCAATCGCTTCGTGCAAGAATACCGCCTGGCCTCGCTGGCGGAAGATCAGCAAGTTCTGCGCAGCCGATTGAATCAAACTGAAACGCGGGTTCAAAATTTGTCCGGACGCCTTCAAAGCGCCGATGAAGAGGGAAGTTTTGGCCTGACTCAAAAACCCGATACCAGCGAGCTGCCGGCCTTGCTCGCCGTGCCCGGTGATGACAGCGCTTCGACAGCCGCCTCGAATCAACCGGCGCCCGCCGCCGTCGTCAAGCGCGGCCCGCTCGGTTTGGCCTGGAGAGAAGACAGCACCGCTACGGCTGAACGCGAAATGAAAGAGCCGATTTTTTATGGCCAAGGCGGGGGGGCGTATGTGGATGACGACGATAACATTTACCCGACGCGACTCGAAAAAGAACGCACCAATCACGCCGCCTCGTCATCACCGGCGGAAGCGAATATCGCCGCCTCAAGCTCCGGCAATGATTTGATTTCACAGTTGGAAGAAAATCTATCGCACACCCAGGCGCTGCAAAAGACCATTATTGAGAAATTCGAGGCGCGCCGCAAGCAGCTCGAGCACATTCCTTCGATCAAGCCGTTGATCAGCGGCCGCATCACCGATCTCTTCGGCAAGCGCAAGGATCCTTTTGTTTACCGCACCCGCCATCATCAGGGTTTGGACATCGGCGCGCCGCGCGGCACTGAAGTGTTTGCGCCTGCAAACGGCGTGGTCGAATTTGTCAAAACGACTTATCGCCGCCATAGCGGCTATGGCAAGGCCGTGGTGATCAACCACGGCTACGGCATCAAAACGTTGTACGGCCATCTCTCCGCCATCAACGTCAAGGTTGGGCAAAAAATCGAGCGTTGGGACCTCCTCGGCCTGGTCGGCGAAACCGGCCGCGCCACCGGCCCGCACCTGCACTACGAAGTCTGGGTTGACGGCGCCGCCTGCGATCCGCTGCGGTTTATTTTGAACAATTAGCCCGACGATAAATCATCGGGCTAAAAAGCGGAAGCATCATAAATGATGCTAAAAATCAAGGGCCGATAAATCGGCCTTTGATTTTTAGGTTCCATTTCGATACATTAAAAACCTCACAACGCGGTCCTGGTAAATAGGTTTTAATCTTTAGCCATCTTCATCAACACCTTCCACTGCTTTTCCGTCACCGGCATCACCGAGAGCCGCGGAATGCGCACGAGATCGAAATTCGCCAGACTCTTTTGCTTTTTGATCTCGGCGAGCGACACCGGACGCGGCAGGAGTTTTTTCGGTTTGAGGTCGAAGACGACGAGCTTGGGGTCGTTTTGCTTCGGGTCGGGGTAAGGATTGCTCGTCACCGTCGCCAGGCCGATGACGGCCTTCTCATCGCCGGAGTGATAAATCAAGGCGAGATCACCCTTTTTCATGGCGCGGATATTTTTCAGCGCGGCATTGCTGCTGACGCCGTCCCACACCGCTTGTCGGTCGCGCTCGAGGTCGGCAAAGCTGTAGGTGGATGGTTCGGTTTTTAACAACCAGAGATTAGGCATGCTTGCAAACCATTTAGAAGAGTTCATTATTTTAAACAACGGATTTCGCAGATGACGCTGATGGTTTTTAATCCGCAAAATCCGTACAATCCGTTGCTCAGCACATTTTAAACAACGGATTTCGCAGATTACACTGATTGCTTTTAATCCGCGACATCCGTGCAATCCGTTGTTCACCACAGGCCGGTGCGCCGCCGTGTTCTCCGCTTCGGCGTCGGGCCTAACAAGCCGAACAAGCCGCGCACGACTTCTTTGCCAATCGCGCGCGCCAGGGGCGATTTGATCACGTTTCCAACGGCATCCAAGACGCCGCCTTCTTCCTTTTGTTCTGCCGGTTGTTTTTCAATTGGCTCATCGTCCGGGATGTCCGCCATCTTTTTTGCCAGCAGCTCGCGCGCGCTTTCGCGGTCGATCGAGGTGCTGTATTTTTTGTAGAGTGGCGAGCTTTGAATGAGCTTTTCCATCAAACCAGCCTCAGCCGGTCCCATGACGGACAGCGGCGGTCGCAACACCGTGGCAGCCGGCGAAGTCGGCACACCGCGCGGATTGAGCACGGTGATCAGCGCTTCGCCGATGCCGAGCGTGGTCAGCGTCTCTTCGAGATCGTAAAACTCCGTCATCGGGAAAGTGGCGACGGTCGCTTTCAAGGCTTTGGCATCGTTCGGCGTAAAAGCGCGCAAGGCGTGCTGCACGCGATGGCCGAGCTGGGCCAGCACGTCCGGATCGACGTCTTTCGGCGTTTGCGTAACGAAGTAAACGCCGACGCCTTTGGAGCGAATAAGACGCACGACTTGCTGGAGCTGATCCAAAAAAGCCTTGCTGGCGTCGGTAAAAAGAAAATGCGCCTCGTCAAAAAAGAAAGCGAGAAGCGGCTTGTCGGCGTCCCCGCGCTCCGGCAAGTCGCGATACAGCGCCGCGAGCAGCCACATCATGAAGGTGCTGAACAACATCGGCCGGTCTTGCAAATCGGCAATTTCCAAAATGCTGATGACGCCGCGGCCATCGGGCGCGGTGCGGAGCAAATCATCCGGATCGAATTCCGGCTCGCCGAAAAATTGGTCGCCGCCCTGTGTTTCCAGTTCGATCATTTTTCGCAACAACACGCCAACCGAAGCCGTGGAAAGCCCGCCATAAGTTTTCAGTTCCGGCGCGCCCTCGGTGGTTAGAAAAGTCAAAACGGCGCGGAGATCGCTGAAATCCAACAGCGGCAGCTTGCGGTCGTCGCAAAATTTAAAAATCATCGCCAGCGCGCTTTGCTGCGTTTCATTTAATCCGAGCACCTTGGAAAGCAGAATCGGGCCAAACGAGCTGACGGTGGCGCGCAACGGAATGCCGTGCTTGCCGGTCAGGCTGAGAAATTCCACCGGAAATTCACGGCCCTGAAAAGTCATGCCCAGTTTATCGCAGCGATTTTGCAATTTGGAATTCGTCGCCCCGGGCTGCGCCATGCCGCTCAAATCGCCTTTCATGTCGGCGAGAAACACCGGCACGCCGTTGAGAGAAAGCTGCTCGGCCATGCCTTGCAACGTGCGGGTCTTGCCAGTGCCGGTGGCGCCGGCAATCAAGCCGTGGCGGTTGCCCAAAGCCAACGGCAGGCGCACGTCAACTTCCACCAGCTTCTGCGGCTGGCCGGCTTCGGGGGGAAAGGCGACACGACCCAATTCCAACGACGGTTCTTTCCAGCCGTATTGGGTGGCCATGAGTTGAGCAAATTTTGAATCCATATCCAGCTCTCCTATTTTATCGTCGATCGAATGCGGTTGCTGAAGATCGTGATTGCAGTCTTCGATATTGTAGATGAATTTTGTCAGAAAGTCAAGGGCGAAATTCAACAACGGCTTTCGCGGATTAGACGGATTGGGGATTCATTTCGTAGCGACTTCGCAGCAGAAAGAGCTTGCAGTTTTGGCATTTTTTTGTTATACTTCCTCTACCCAATTCAGGAGGGAACAATTATGCCAGTCGCCATTGCAATCAAGCCCGCACTGAGAAAGGTTCTCGGTGATGAGGCGGAAGCGGCATTTGTCGACGTTCTGAACCAAATTCAGGCCGATCAACGAAATGGGTTCGAGCGCTCAATTGAAATGCATCTGCAAGCTTTCCGAGAGTATCTCGACCGCCATTTAGTCGAAGCCGACGCCAAGAATGAAAAGCGCTTTGCCGAGGCCGACCTCAAAAATGAAAAGCGCTTTGCCGAGGCCGACCTCAAAAATGAAAAGCGCTTTGCCGAGGCCGACCTCAAAAATGAGCAGCGTCTTGCCGAACTGAAGATTGAGCTAAAGACACAAATCGCTCTAGTTCATGGCACACTCGAGGCAAAAATTGCTCAAAGCCAGTCTACGTTGATCCGTTGGATGTTCACCTTTTTTATCGGCACGATCTTTTCGCTGGCCAGCCTGCTTTTTGTCTACTTTCAGATTTTAGTCAAAGTCAAACCGTAATATAGATCCACAGTGCTTCTTTGCTGGCATTGACAGCAAGGGCAAAGCGAAAACGCTGAAAATAAAAACGGCTGCCGTTCTCAAAACTGAACGGCAGCCGTTTTTGTTTTATCTATCCGAGATAAGACTTGAGAGGAGATACATAAACTCTATTTTAAAGCATACTTTTCTGCGGCAAGCTGCGCCAGCGTTTTTTGCGCCTCGGCAATATATAAAGGATAAACCGATAGATTTTCGGCGAAAGCCCGCTTCAAATACGTCTGCGCTTTGTCGTGTTGGTTGGCGGCGAAATAAATCATGGCGGCGTGATACGATAGAGTCGCACGCCGCGTTTTCAATCGCATCGCTTGCGCGATAATCGGAGCGGCTTCCGGGGCTTGCCCATTTTTGTAGAGCAACCAGGCATACGTTTCTTGCACGTCGATATTGTTCGGGCGCGTCTCATATTCTATCTTGGCGCGCTTGAGCGCCGCCGCGAGATTCACATCGTGATTGGCGCACAACATCGCGAACTCGCGGTTGATGTTCCAGCCGCCTTTTTCGTGTTGCCCAAAAGCTTTTAAAACTTCTTGCGCGGTCGAATCGGCGCGATAAATATCGCCGGAAAATCGATAGGTGTCGGCAAGCTGTTCGAGAAACATGTGTTCGGGTGTCACTGTCAGAGCTTGTCGCAGCAATATAACGGCTTTCGCATAATTTTTTCGCGCCCTGTTGATCTGCGCCAGGCCGCTCAAGGCATAGGCATAATTCGGGCGTTCTTCCAAAGTTCCTTTAAAAATATACGCCGCGGTATCGAGTTTGCCTTTCTGAGAATAAAGCATGCCCAACTGATACAAAGCCCAGGCGCGATTCTCTTGCCCGGTCACACCGGCATCGGCGGCCAGCCGCATGCCTTCAATTGCGCCATCGAGATCGCCGTGCAACTCGCGCAAATACGAGGCGCGGGCATACGCACGCAAATCCGGACGCAGGCTCAACATTTTGTCGCTGGCTTTCACCGCGTCTTCATATTCGCCCAGCTCGGTGTGCGCATCGGCGAGCACGCCGTGAGCAAAGGCTGAATACGGATTTTTGGCGATGGCGACGTTTGCCAGGCGTTTCGCTTCAGAGAATTGATGCAGCGTCAGCATGACCGAAGCTTTGGCGAGCAGCGCTTCAAAATTTTCCGGCTCGAGGCGCAGCGCTTCGTCGATCATCTCCTGCGCCTTCGGAATGTAGTCGTGATGATTTCCCGTGGCGCGGGATTCCTGCAAAAACACATTCGCCAATTCGACATAATTCCTGGCGACTTTCGGCTTGCGGCGAATCTCGGTTTCATAATATTCAACGGCTTTTTTTGCATTCAAAAATTCCGTCGAGGGCGTGACTTCACCCCAGCGCGGCCTCAAATTCGGCAGCGGCCGCTCGGATTTTTTCACGGCATAATAGCGACCCAAAACAATCAGCGCGAGAACCGCGAGAAAGGCGGCGGTCATCACGTTTTTACTCATCAGATTCTTCATACGCCAGGACTCCATTTATCTTAAAGCAAAATGATTGGCTCATAGGCCATCGATTTTTTTATTCTGAAAGGCATTATAACCAACACTCGGCAGTCTTACTCTTTCTCATACTCTTACTCGCTTTTGAACAACGGAACGGCGAGTAAGAGTACGAGTAGGAGTAAGAGTAAGATTTGCCCCTTGCAACTTGCCCCTTGCTACTTCACCAGCACCGCTTTTTTCGCCGGAAAAATTTCGTCGCCGACTTCCAGGCGATAATAATAAGCGCCGCTGGGAACGTCTTTCGCATCCCACACCACGCTGTACGTGCCGGGCGTGTGCGGTTTGTCAACCAGAGTGGTCACTTCCTGGCCGAGCTGATTGTAGATTTTCAGCTTCACCACCTCGTTGGCGGAAACCTGATATTTGATTTCCGTCGAGGGATTGAATGGATTCGGATAGTTTTGCTCGATGACGAAAGCTTTGGGAACGCCGATATTCAAATTGCCGCTGCCCACGGCGGTCGTACCCGGCGCTTTCGCCGTGAGTTGCTTGACGTAATCATAGCCGCGATGCGGCAGCGCCAGATACGGGAACTGATTCGGGAGCGCCAAATCGTTCGCCGTGGGGCCGGCGTTATAGGTCAGTTCCGCCAACAGCTTCGACGAAGCAAGGTCTGAATAATTTCCTTGCACCGCGTCGTCGAAGGGCAAACCAACCGCTGCCAGCACCAATCCGCCGACCGCTTGTAGCTCGATGGTGGTTACATCGTCTTCCAAACGGCGGCCGTTCGGGAATCCATCCATATGCGGTATGGGTTCGAGATTTCTGTTCGTGTTGAATGGCGCCGTGGTCAAACCGAGCACCGCCGCGCGAACCAGTCCGAAGCGCGCATTCTGCTTGTAGTCCGCCGTATTGCGTGGGGTCACCGGCGTGGCCATGTTCAAGCGCAACAGATCACCACCGTACAATTTTCCATCTGGCGTTTGCGTAATCGGCAGAAAGTTGTGAATGAACGGCTTGCCGGATGTAAGCGGGCCGCCGGTTTTGCCGGTGGCCAATTGATATGGAATGGCATTGGGAACGCCAAAGTAGAAAATGGGAAAGATATCAACACGGCGAGGCTCGCCCGGACCGACCAGGGCGGTTGGCACACCCGTTGCGGTCGGCGCGGTTGGAACAGCGAAAGCGGTTCCCGCCAGGCTCGGAGCCGGATTCAGCTTGGTGACGGCAAAAGCGCCGTCTTTGCCGTTACGGAAATCAAAACCTGGCGTCGTGTACGTTGGAATCACGCCAATCGCCGGATACGATCTGCTTTGAATCCGCAGCGCCGAAAGCGCCTGCACCGCGCCGCCGAACTGGCTGTCATCCATGTAAAGCGCCAATTCGGGGTTGGCGAAGTACTTCACGAAACTCTGTTCCTCCGCGCTGTAGGGCGTGACCGCATTCCACAAATCCTTCGCGCCGATCGGAATAACCGCTTCATTGGTCAACGGCATGCCCAAACGCGAGACTTGCACGTAGTCCGAGCTGTAAGTCGGCTTGGCGCCGGTGCCGGAAAGCGTCGTGACTTTCGGACGGCTGGCGGAAGCCCAGACGCCGATCACAAAATCGGGATCGAGAATGCCCTGTGCTTGTTCAAGCGCTTTGCCGTCTTTTTGCAGCTTGTTAATCGGAATGTTCATGACGATGCTATGCACGTTGTAGCCGGCGACGGCGTCACGCGCATTGTTGGCGTTGTTCGGATCGCTGCCAAACGCGCTGCGGGTCTGGCCGAGATCGAACACACCGCCGAGATCGACGAAGAACGCGTCATCAAACGGCCCGCAGATCACTTTTTCGCCATCCGGCGAACTCGTGTTGATCGCGTCTTGCACGACTTGCGTGTAAGGTTTGCCCAGACCCGCCGCCCCGCCGATCGAGCGCGGACCGATGTAGTTCGGCGGCACGATGCCGTTGTTGATGATCGTCGCCCACGTCATCCCGCCATCGATGCTCTTCTCGCACTTGTACGTCGTTTTCAGATTTTGCTGGCCCAAACGAATGTTGAAAAACGTGGTGGGATCTTCATTCGTTTGGCTAAACGTGAAACGATAGGTGATATCGTCTTTCACCGCGCCCAACGCGCCCGCCGAAGTTTTATTTTTGATGTGGATTTCATAACGCACACCTTCCGCGAACGTCACCCAGTTCGGGCCGCCCTCCGGCAGTTCCAGACCGATATACCCCGCAATGATGGTGACGGTATTGGGGTTGTCCGGTGAGCGAAACACCCACAAATCCGTGTTGTCCGCCAATGGATCGTTGGCGATCAACGGCGCTTCACGATGGCTCGAAGCGTCGATGTAGTTGGCGGATGGCATGAGAAAAAGCGCCAGCCCCGCCAACAACGTCGCAGCAAACATGATAAACCTGCGCATAAAACCTCTCCTTGTAATTGAATAAATAGGTTGATTGGAAACACGACAAAAACAATACGAACCAGCCGGTAAACCGGATTTAAACTTTTTAACAAAAAGATTGCTTGCTTCTGCCGGGAAGTTTTTTTAATTTGTTTTAAAAGAAACGGGCCATTTTCCGATCGACACGGTCAAGCATTGATTCAGGAGTTGTGCATGTTGAAAAAATATTTTTGCGTTTTGTTTGTTGTTGTTTTTCTCGCGCCGCCGGCGCCGGCTCAATTTAAAATCGAACGTGTGCCGAATAACTTTGGGTATGACCTTCCCAAAAAATTCACGCTTTACACCAGCACGCATTTTAATCGCGTCGAAGCGCTTTATTTGAATCTCGGCGTCAAATTTAAGCCACAGCCCGAAGCAAAAACCGGCTTGGCTTCCGGATTCATGCTTTATGGCGACGCCGGCTACGGCTTTAAAAATGAAAAGAAAAAACGTCCCCGTTGGACCGCTGGTTTGCAAAAGGATTTTCAGCTTCCGGGCCGGCTGACCCTGGGCGCGGAATATTTCAATGAAGTGGAAACCAACGACCGCTGGATCGTCAGCGAATTCGAAAACTCGCTCGCCGGCATTTTTCATCATGAAGATTTTATGGATTTTTACGGCCGCAAAGGCGGGCGCGGCTTTCTCGATTATCAGCTCGCCGATGTGCACACGCTGAGAGCCGAGGTCAGCAGCCATCGCTACGAAAAATTGCGGCGCAATTCGAATTGGAGCTTGTTCGGCGGCGGCAAAATTTATCCGGCCAATCCGCGGCCTTTTCAATCACAAGGATTTGACGTCGTCGAAGGTGATGAATTGTCGATCAAATTGACCAGCGCTTTCGATTGGCGCGACAATCCGGTGTTCCCCAACGTCGGCTGGCTGGCCGAAGGCTATTTCGAGCGCACCGGGAATGATTTTGAAAGCAATGGTTTGTTTCTTATCTTCAAGCGTTATCAACCGACGCTCGGCGATCAAAAGCTGGTGGCGAAATTGATGTTCGGCAGCCGTTCGGGCAGTTTCGCCTATCAACATCTGCTCACGCTCGGCGGCCTCAGCAGCTTGCGCGCTTACCGCGAAAAAGAGTTTGCCGGCAATCGTCTGCTCTTTGCCAACGTCAATTACGTGATCGGCCAGAGTGCTTTCGGCGGCTTGCTGCGCAAATTGCCGCTGCGCTATCTCCCGCTTTGGGAAACCATCTCACTCGGCGTTTTCGCCGAAACCGGCTACGCCTGGCTTGCTGATCGTAATAATCTCGACCTCGGACTTCTCGACCTCGGACATTTTGACCTCGGTGATTTGCGCAGCGACGTTGGCTTTTCTTTGCTCATGACCGAGGGGTTGCTGCGCATCGATTTTGCCAAACGCACCGACCGCGGCCATGATGATTGGCGCGTCACCTTTCGGATTTTGGACAAATTTTAAAAAATTCAATCCGCTTAGTCAGCTCAATCCGTTTACAGAAAAATGGTTCGGGATTGAAAGGAATAATCATGCGTTTACGTTTTTTCTTTATTTTCTTTTTTGGCTATGTGACAGCGTGGGCGCAAACCGACACCGCGGCGGAGCCGGATTCATCACGTCCTGAAATTACCCCAACACCTGCCATCGCCAAAATTTTTCTGGCGGGAAACCGGCGCACCAAAACGCAGGTGATTCTCCGGGAGATGAAAACGCAAGTCGGCGACACCTTCGATATCGAAACGCTGCAAGCCGATCAAAAACGCATTCTCAATCTCGGTTTGTTCAACCGCGTCGAGATCGATACGCTGCACGAAGCCGACGGCGTGCAACTTCTCATCGGCGTCACCGAGCGCTTGTATCTTTTCCCCTTTCCGATTTTTTTTATCAATGAAAAAGATTGGAGCAAAGCCTCGTACGGCGCCGGCATCGTGCACACCAATTTTCGCGGCCGCAACGAAATCGCCGCCATCTCCGGTTGGGCCGGTTACAACCCTGCCTTTGCCATCGACTACTCGAATCCGTGGTTGTTCGGCCCGGCGCAAATGCTGACGCGCGTTCGCTTCTCGGTGCAGCGCGTGCGCAATCGCAGCTTTGCCAATCTTGGCCAAAAGGTCGACGAACATCGTATCGGCGCGGCATGGAGCATCGGCAAGCGCTTCGGTTTGTTTACGTATCTCAGCCTCAGTCTCGGTTACACCGAATTGAAACTCGATCCGGCAGTTGCTGGCAAAACCCTCGATCCCTCCGGCCGCGATCGTCTGCCCAGCGCCGGGCTGGCATTTGTTTATGACCGCCGCGATCTTTTTGAATATCCGCGTTCCGGTGTGCTCGTGAAATTTTGGGGACAGCGCACCGGTTTTAACAGCGAATACGTGCATTTCTGGCGTTACGGCGCCGATTTGCGCGGCTACAAAAAAATTTACCGCGGGCTTTCGCTCGGCGCTCGCGCCATGACTGACCTTTCACAAGACAAGATTCCGATTTACGAGCGCGTCTTTCTCGGCTATTCCAATCGCGTGCGCGGCCATTTTAACCGCGCCGAGGACAAAGACGAAGGCGAGAATTTGGCGCTGGCGAGCGTCGAGCTGCGCTTTCCGATTTTGCCGTGGCGCTATTTCAACATCGACGATGTGCCGATGTTTGGTTCTTACATGCAAAACATGAAATTCGGCATCAGCGCCGGCATTTTTGCGGATTACGGCCGCGTCTGGTTTCAAAGCAACAAGCGGCCGCGTTTCGCCGACGGCCAGCGCGGTTACGGCGCCGGCTTGCATTTTCATCTACCTTATGTTAATCTGCTGCGTTTGGAGCTGGCCTTCGACGAAGATGGCCGCAGCGAGTGGATTGCGGATATCGGGGTGGCGTTTTAGCTGGATGCTTGATGCTGGTTTGCTGCTTGCTTGAGGAGATGACTTATAAAAGATTAGTGCCAACTGATTGCTGAAATGTCTCGTCGCGAATTTTTCTACGCGCCGCCGGAAAATTTTACCGCCGACGTCATTACCCTTGCCGGCGATGAACACTCGCATCTCGTGCGCGTTTTGCATCACAAAATCGGCGATCGCGTGACGGTGGTGGATGGCGTGGGTATGGCCGCCGAGTGTGAGATTGTCGAAATCGGCAAAACCGTCACACGACTGCGCCTCATCAAAAAAGCGCGGCGGCTCGGGGAGCCGTTTGTGCATCTCACCCTCGCGCAAGCCGTCCCCAAAGGCAATCGTTTCGATTGGATGATCGAGAAAGCCACCGAAATTGGCGTGTCCGCATTTATTCCATTGATTTGCGAACGTAGCGAAGTCACGCCCGGCTCTGGCAAAAATGATCGCTGGCATCGCCTGGCGCTGGCGGCGATGAAACAAAGCTGCCGCTCGATCTGTCCAGCGATCAGCGAGCCGGTGATGTTTGGCGCATTGTGTCGCCGCGCTTCAAGCTTGCCCACCGGCCCATCCGGGCGTTTGCGCGAATTTGATTTCGTTCTGCTTGCGCACGAAGGCGCCGGCGATCCGCTGCCGCAGCTCGTCAATCGCTCGCCGAAACCGCGTATCGGTTTGGTTATGATCGGCCCGGAGGGCGGCTTTTCCGAAAATGAAATCAAGCTTGCTCGTGAGGCGGGAATAACTTTTTGGGGGTTGGGCCCACGCCGCTTGCGCGCTGAAACCGCGGGAGTGGTCGCCGCCATCAAAATTTTGGCCGCGTTTGGGGAGCTGAGCTGAGATCGAAAAAATCGTAAAATTTAGCCGTCCGAGAAAATTGTAGCGCGGCACTAGCCGCAACCAATTTTATTCTAACTTTTTTGCGTTTAGTGACTATAATTGAGTTGAAATCTTAGCAGGCTCGCCTGTGGCAAACTGACTGAACTCATGTCCCCAGCGCCAATCCGGCGAGCAAATAGTGGGCGGCTAAATTGGCAAACTCGCCCCAGCGCCGGGCAAATTTCCGCAACTCCTCTTCCGATTTTTCTTTGCCGGTGAAATAAAAATGTTGCACCGCTTTGCGCACGCCGAGATCGCCGGCCGGAAAAGCCTGGCCGCGGCCGAGACAGCGCGCGAGAAACCAGTCTACGGTCCAACGGCCAATACCGCGCAGCGCGATGAGTTTTTCTGCAATTTCCTCATCCGATTGCTGTGACAAAGCTTCTAAGTCAAGCTGGCCGCCACTCACAGATTTGGCCAATCCGATGATGTACTCGGATTTTTTCTCGGTGAATTGGAGTTGCCGCAAGCTACTCACTTTCACACGCGCTAATTTCGCGGGCGCCGGAAAGGCGTAATAAGTTTGCCCGTTAGAATTTAATTTTTCTCCGTAACGCCGAACCAAACGACTGCGCACAGTGAAAGCAAATTGTAAATTGATTTGCTGCGCGGAGATGGAAGTCACAAGCGATTCAAAAGGATTCGCGGCGAGCGTCGGCCGCAGGCCGCGGAATTTTTTCGCCAGCTCGCGAAGAACGGGATCGCGGACGGCGAATTGATAAAACGCTTCGAGCGGGAAATCCAGGCCGAGAATTTTGCGCGTGATCAGCCCGGCTTGTTGCCAGACAGCTTGCGAGCGGGTTGGCGGCTGAACATGCAACGTGACACCGCCGTTCGATTCTCGCAAAGACAACAAAAAATGCTTATCTCCGATTGAGAAGACTTTACGAAAATTTTCGCCGTCGAAATAATTTGCGGCATCTTCGCCGTAGGCTTGGTAGCGGCGCAGGGTGAGGGTGAAGTTTAAACGATCATCTCTCGCAACGATTAACTTAGACATTTTTTGATTTAAAAAAATTAAACTGAAAAACCAACCATTATGCGGATTAAAACGAAAAAAACAAATGTAAAATTCCTTAATCTTAGTTGCCTTTCTCTTATGAATTTATTATACTGATTGAAGACGTGAACATTTCACCAGGCGAGGAAGGAAAAACCGCTATGCAAAAACCCTATCGAATTGGCACGGCCTTTTTACTGATTGGGCTGATTGCCGCCAGCATCGTCAATGCCCAAACCAACGGCAGCCTCCCAACACCCGAGTCCGTGCTGGGCTTCCGGATCGGCGCGGAGAAGAAGCTGGCGGATTATAATCAAATGATCGATTATCTGCGCAAGCTGGATGCGGCTTCGGATCGCATGCAGCTCGAGAGTTTGGGCAAGACCACCGAAGGCAATGACTTTATGATGGCGATCGTCTCGTCGCCGGCGAATTTGCGCCAGATTGACGAGTGGCGCAAGATTCAAGCGCGACTCGCCGATCCCCGCGCGCTATCCGAGACAGAGGCCGCAAAACTACTCGCGCGGGGCAAAGCGGTGGTGCTGATCAATTGCAGCATTCACGCCAGCGAAGTCGGTGCGGCGCAGATGTCTCTCGAATTGGCGCATCATCTCGCTTCGGGCAACTCGGCAGCGGTGCAGCAGATTCTCGACAACGTCATCACCTTGCTCGTGCCGGCGCACAATCCCGACGGCCAACTGATGATCGTCGATTGGTATCGCAAAAATTTGAACACCACATACGAGAAGTCGCCGATGCCGTGGTTGTACCAAAAGTACGTCGGCCACGACAACAACCGCGACTGGTTCATGTTCACGCAAGCGGAGACGAGAATCACGGTTGAAAAGATTCACAATATTTATCATCCACACATCACGGTTGATATGCATCAAATGGGCCAGAACGGCGCGCGGCTGTTTGTGCCGCCTTATATCGATCCGATTGAGCCGAACGTCGATCCGATTCTTGTCGGCTTGCTCAACACGCTCGGCACGCACGTGCAGGCAACGCTCACGGCGCAAGGTAAATCCGGCGTGGTGTCGAATGCGATCTTCGATGCGTGGACGCCGGCGCGGGCGTATCCGCATTATCACGGCGGCCTGCGTTTTCTCACCGAGGCGGCGAGCGCGGACTACGCCACTTCCGTTGAAATTCCCGAAGAGAGATTGCGCGGCGATGCGCATTACGATGCGCGCCGATCATCCTGGAATTTTCCCAAACCCTGGCCCGGCGGCAAGTGGACGCTGCGCGATATCGTCGATTACGATTTCGCCGCCGCCATGGCGATTCTCGAACATGCGGGCCGCAATCGCGAATTTTGGCTCAAAAGCATTTTGCAAGTGCAGCAGAATGCCGTGAATTGGAATGAGAAACCGGCGGCTTATGTCATTCCCGCCAGCCAACGCGACCCCGAAGGCTTGCAGGCGCTGCTCGAAATCATGCGCCTCGGCATGGTTGAAGTTTATCGCGCCACGGAAGATTTTATCGCCGACGGCGCGCCGTTTCGCCAGGGCGATTGGATTATTCCAATCAAACAACCGTATGGCCGTTTTGCAAAAGCGCTATTGGAAAATCAGCGCTATCCGGCGTTGCGCGCCGGCGATGGCGCCTTGCGGCAGCCTTACGACGCAACGGCGCACACCCTGCCGCTCTTTCTCGGCGTCGAAACTTTTGCCGTCAACGCCATGCCGAAACTTCCCAACGCTCCGGCCAAGCTGCCGCTTGAATTTTCCGGCGCCGTGTCGGGCTCGTCGTCGATTTTTGCGCTGGATCCGGCCAACACCGCGAGCTATCGCGCGCTGAATCTTTTGGTGAAAAACAATTTCGCCGTTTTTTGGGCCCAAAACCCGATTCGTGACAACAACCAGGAATTTCCTGCCGGGACGATTCTCGTCGAGGGCAAGGGCCAGGAATCAAAGCTGAAAGAAATCGCCCGCCAAAGCGGCACCGACCTCCAGGGTTTGCAAACCAAACCAACCGGCGCGATGTATCGCCTGCAAGCGCCGGCCGTTGGGCTGTACAAAAGCTGGGTGGCGAACATGGACGAAGGCTGGACGAGATGGGTTTTGGAACAATATGATTTCGCCTACACGACGTTGACGGATGCGGATATTCGCGGGGGTGACTTGCATGAGAAGTTTGATGTTATTATATTACCAGATCAGGCCGCAAGGAACATCGAGCGCGGCAATGATCCGGACAAGATGCCGGCGGAATACGCCAACGGTCTGGGAGAAATTGGCATTCATCAATTGCGCGCTTTTGTTGATGCTGGCGGAACGTTGGTGGCGTTGGATGCCGCAACCGAGCTGCCGATTCGAAATTTTTGGATTCAAGTTCGCGATGTCACCGAGGGTTTGCCGGCACAAAAGTTCAATGCGCCTGGCTCGGCTCTGCGCGTGCTGGCGGAGACACGCCATCCGCTGGCTTATGGCGCGCGCCGCGAAGAGGCGATCTTTTTCAACAACAGCCCGGCTTTTCGTTTGGATGAAGGCAAAGGAATTTTGACTTATCCACGGGCGAATCTTCTGCTCTCCGGCTGGTTGGAAGGAGAGGAACAACTGGTCGGACAACATGCGCTGGTGGAAGTTCCGGTCGGCGCCGGACGCGTGATTCTCTTCGGCTTTCGGCCGCAATTCCGCGCCCAAGTGCGCGCGACGTATAGATTTTTGTTCAATGCGCTGTTTTACGCCGCAGCGAAAAATATTCATGATCCGTTTTAGAAGTTGGCCGGTTAGCCTGTTCGCCCGTTTGCCAGTTAACCGGCGAACGGGCCAACTGGCTAACGTCGGACGCGGACAGCGCAGTGGCGCGCGGCAACAAGTTGCGTGACGAAAAGCAAGCGCGGTGATCAGCAGTGCAAAGTGATATATTCGTCCCACAGTACCAGTGGTATTAATCAACATTTATGAGGAATTTAAAAACGCCGAGGCGGCGAGCGCTAAAGAAAGATAGAGGGCTTACAAGTTGGGCACGTCAAATGAGATTTACAAAGAATATAAAGGTGGTTCATGCGAATTAGCAAATTGGATTGGGACGACTATCGCATTGAGCATGTTGCGGAGCATGGAGTAGAACCCGAAGAAGTATGGGAAGTATGCGAAGACTCGTTACATTTGGCGCGCCGTCAAGGACGTAATCGTTACCGTCTTTATGGACAAACTGCGGTTGGTCGCTACTTGTTTGTAGTCTTGGAACATGTCGAAGGCACAATCTTCAAGCCTATCACGGCTCGAGACATGAACGATGGTGAAAAACAAAATTTTCGGAGATTGCGAAAATGAATAAGTTGGAAGTACCGGAATTCAAAACTTACGAAGAAGAGGCCGCCTTTTGGGACAATCTGGATACCGCTCCTTTCATGGAAGATGATGGGGAATGGTTTCGCTTCGAGACGCCCAACAAACGCGCGATTCGCGTAGCTATTCTGCCTGATGTTGCAGAAAAACTCATGCAACGAGCACATGCTCAGGGAGTATCGGTTGAAACACTGGTGAACGCTCTTTTAATTGAGCTTATACGTGAATCGGCTGTCGCAAGTTAACGACTCTGTATATGTAAATATTGGAAGTGGGTGAAGGGTAGCACGTTTGGCGCGAGGATAATTCATCTGTGGTTTCACCAAATTATCACCAATCCCAAGGAGGGTATTGTATGTTGTCTTTCCGTACGAAACGTCGTTTGTTGATTTTGACCGCGCTGTTTTGTGCTGCATTGGCAAATCATGCTTTGGCTCAAAAGAAAACGTTGGCGCGTCTTTATGATCCGATCGTCGTCGCTGCCGGCAAGCTGCCGGCATTGACCAACGACACCATCAAGGTTTTTACCGCTTATCGTTACCTCAACGGCAACTTCGAAGCTTCGCCCTTTCAAATTGACGAGGTGAATGAAAAAGGCCTGTTTTTGCGTGAAAGCGACACAATCGCGGATACGAACGATCAGGTGGTCTTTATGCCGGATGATACCGGCGATCGCGCCCCGACCGACAAGTGGATCAACGGCAGCGCCGAGGTTCGCCTCGAGCTGGAGGCGACCGATCCGATCACGAATGAGAAAGGTTGGCTTTATCTTTTTCGCCGTGTCCCCAATCCCCCAAAACCTGCCCCGCACGTTCGTTATTCCCGCGGTCCAGTCAGCGGGGGCGCGGACACCGTGTTTGCGACAAGCTACATCGACGCGCATGACGCCCAAGGTTGGTTCATCGACACGCGGATCAAAGCGCCCTACGGTGATAATAACGATATTCTGGACCGCCAAAAAGTTCGGGTCGGCGGACGATTTAGTTTTTTCAACGTTGTCATTAATGAAGCAGACAATCTCAGATACCGCAGCATTCGACACGGCGGCGGCCCGGTGCGGGTGTTGCGCGAGCTTGGCATCAAGCTCATCTTTCTCGAGGCGGTCATTGACTCCACCGCCAGTTTCGTGACTCAGTATTTCCCTTTCAGTTCGGTCTTTAGCGCCCAAGATGCAAAAATTCCCGAAGTCAGCGGCTTGACCGTCAATTTGATTCGCCAATCCGTCGATTTGAACGAGCGCGCGAACGCCATGAAATTTTTTAATGCGTTCAATCAAAACGGCGTCACCATCGACGGCGCGGCGGATTCGCCCGCCAAAACCATCACCGATCCGCCGGACGGCTTGAATTGGCTGATGCGCACCGGCGAGCCGGGCACGATTTTGACGCTGATGAACATTCCGATTATCGGCACGAAACGCGAGCTTTATTATACCGATGATTCGCGTTCCAACGCCGAAGATACCGGCGACAAAAAATCTTATGGCGACGCCGGCATTCTCGTGACTTCAACCGGCAACATTACCGGCTCGTTCAGTTTCGATTTCATCACGTACTATTTGGGAAAAAATCAAGCTGCAACCGTCGGCGATCAATTCAAGCAATACACGCTGAAACCGCTGCAGGTGACGGCGGCGAGGCAAACCCGAACGGTTTCGGCGGTGCTCGACGATTCGCAGCCACCCACGACCTTCGTTCTCAATGACGCGCAACCGAATCCGTTTGCGCCGCGGCAGGGGCAGGTTCGAATCAGCTTCAATATCGGCGCCACCACAGCCTTGCCGAGTTTGCGAATTTTTAATGTGCTGGGCCAGGAAGTCGCGAGTTTTGCCGGCGCCGAATTGCGCCGCAACAATGCGGTGTTGTGGGATGGCCGCGATCGTTTGGGCCGCATCGTTCCAGCCGGCGTTTACTTCTACCAATTGGAAGTTGGCCGCCAGCGCGCGGTGCGAAAACTGGTGTTGATCCGATAAAAAAATTTTCGACTCGCAAAATCCCAACACGAAAGCAGAGAAAGCCTGCACTCACCTGTTGCAACCTCCTGGTGAGCGCAGGCTTTTTTATTAACAGGAAGTTTCGTTCAATGGGTTCAGCTTTTAAGAAAGGGAGACCCTCAATTATTGACCGGTCACTGCGAGTGACCGGTCAATTTCTTGCAATTTATCGCATCACCGTCAATTTCACGGTTTTGGCAAAACCCCCAGCCGTCAAGCGGCAAAAATAAATTCCGCTCCCCACTGTTCTCCCCAGCGCGTCGCGGCCATCCCACACGCGCTGATGGCGCCCGGCGGGCAATTCAACGCGATCTAACAACGTCACCACTTCGTGGCCGGCGAGATCGAAAATTTTGATCGTTACGATACTCTGCTGCGGCAAGCCGAAACGAACCGCCGTCTCCGGATTAAAAGGATTCGGGAAATTTTGTTCCAAAACAAAATTCTCCGGCGCGCCTTGCGCATTCGCGGTTTGCTCGGAAATAAACTCTTCTTTGCCGACGATTAAGATGAATGCTTTCGTGACTTCATGACGGCGCGGCTGATATTGATACACCGCATTCTCACGCAAATTTTGTTTGTAGCTCAACGCCTCGTCCACGAGAAAAACGGCTGAATTGGCGTCAATCTCTTGTAAGCCATCGAAGCGCAGCGTCACCATTTCGTTCGTGATGTTGCTCTCCACCACGAAACGCCATTTCTGATTGGGATTGGAGGCCGAGCGCATGTCATCGCTGAAGCGGCTGAGCGGTTTTTGCCATTCGGGATGCGGAAAACACACCGAAACATACTCGCCAATCGGCGGCGGCTCGGCGAGATCGTTGTCGTCGTAGCCGTCGGCGCTTTCCGGAGCGAGGCCGGCGAAATTCTCGGTGTCGCGCGCCTGGTCGCAGCTCGCGAGAATTTGCACGCGCCAGCCGTTGTCATCTTTTTTACTTACCGGCAAACTCGATGACAAATTCGCATTGACAAACAGCGTGTCCACCGTCGTTTGATTGTTAGGCAAATAATAACCTTCCCATGGCGTCAGATCATTCGCCGTGATCCAGTTGCCTTGGTAGGTGCGCAGGTTGATGATGCCGCCACTTTTCAAGCGAAGCTTGCTGAGCGGAATGGTGAAATTAAACGGCGCAGCGACAAAATTATGCCCGATTTCGAGAGGAATGGCAAATTCTTGATCGGTTCGGATCGACTGGCCGGCATCGCTATCAATGGTTTTGCCCGCTTCTTTAACAATTAAAAAGAAAGTTCTTCCTGGCGTGAACGTGCCGGATTGGGAAACCTCGACATAAGGTTGTTTATCACTGGTGGGACGAACCGACACCAGACCAAAGAGCCGCCATTTGGTGTTAGCATAGGTTCCCAAATCATCTTCCAAGATGGCTGTGGCTGAGGCGTTGGTCGCTTGAATCGGCACTGAAATGAGCCGGTACGCATTTTCCTCGCTGCCGCCCGGTTGCGGCGAAGGTTTGACTGCATTCATTATTTGCACCAGAATCAAATAGCTGCCCGAAAGCGGTGCACGCGTCGTGAGATTGCCGTCCGTGGCCAAAATGAAATACTCAACGCCGCGCGAATCAACGGCGCTTCCCGGAATCGTGCCGCGATAAGTGCTGCCGGTGCTGGACATCGTCACAGGAGTAAAAATCAATTCGCCGCCGGCGCGATAGTTCAGCATTGCGCTGGGAGCGGCACTGTCATCGGTAATATTCGCTTGAATGATAATATCCTGCTTTTCTGGTTGTGGCGAAAGCGGCGTGTGAATAATGTCCGGCGCTCGATTGCTGCTTATGGTAAACGTCTGGCTGCTCGACGTGCCGCCGCCAGGCCCGGTATTGGTCACTGAAAAAATGCGTGCGCCAGCGGCCGCCGTTGCCGCAATGGAGATCTTCGCGGTCAAGCTGGTCGAGTTGCTCACTGTTGTCGAAACAACTGTGACGCCGTTTCCCACATTCACGGAGGTCACGCCGCTGATAAAATTCATTCCGGTGAACACGACGTCGAGCGTTTGTCCGAGACCTCCGATCGTCGGATTGATGCTCGCCAAAGTCGGCGCCGGGTTATTCACCGTGAAACTCCGGCTCGCGGAGGAGCCGCCGCCAGGGCTGCTATTGACAACTGAAAAATTGCGCTGGCCGGTCACCGCCGCTTCTGTGATGGTCAACCTCGCGGTCAAACTGGCTGCATCGGTCACCGTCGTTGAGAGAATATTTATCCCTGCCCCGACGTCCACGCTGCTGACGCCGTTGATAAAGTCCTTTCCGGTAAAAACCACATCCAGCGTCTGCAAGCGATTGCCGCTCGCCGGCGCAATGCTGGCCAACGTGGGCAGCGGATTATTCACCATAAAAATTTGCGTGCCTGAGGTTCCTCCACCCGGGGCGCTATTGACCACGGAAAAATTTTTCGGGCCGGCCGTTGCCGTCGAAGTAATCGTGATATTCGCGGTTAAACTGGTGGCATTGATCACGTTAAATGAATTGATCGTGATGCCTGGGACCGAGCTTAACGAGGTTGCATCACTAAAAAAATTCGTTCCGGTAAAAATCACGTCCAAGGTTTGACCGATGACGCCGTTGCTTGGATTGATGCTGATGAGCGCCGGCGCCGGATTGCCAACCGTAAAGTTTTGAACCGCAGAAGCGCCCCCGCCCGGGGCGCTGTTCGTAATCGAGAAACTGCGCGTGCCGGTGGCAGCGGCAGCCGTAATTTCAAGGCTGGCGGTCAAGCTGGTGGAACTCGTCACGCTCGCGGATTTGAAATTGATGCCCGGCCCAACGTTGACGCTGCTGGCGTCACTCAAAAAGTTCGTTCCTGTAAAAACGACTTCCAGCGTTTGCAGCCTGTTGCCGTTGGCTGGCGAAATGCTCGTCAACGTAGGCAGCGGATTAGTCACCGTGAAGGTCACAGAATTCGAGGTGCCGCCATCCTGCCCGCTGTTGGTGACAGAAAATTCGCGCGCGCCGGTCTCCGCCGCCGCCGCGATGGTGAGATCGGCCGTCAAGCTCGTCGCGTTATTGACCGTGACCGCATTGATCGTGATGCCGGTTCCAACATTAACCGAAGAGACTCCCGAGGCAAAGTTGGTCCCGCTAAAAACGACGTTCAATCGTTGCAAGCGGCTGCCGGTGTTCGGAGTAATGCTCCCCAGCGTCAGGTTGGTGACGCTAAACGGCAGACTGCTCGAAGTGCCGCCGCCAGGACTGGGGTTGGCAACGGAAAAATTCCGCGCGCCGGTGGCCGCACTCGCAGTGATGCTGAGATTGACAGTCAACGAAGTCGGGGCAGTGATCTTGACCGAATTTACCGTTATGCCGGCGCCGGCGTTCACCGTGGTGGCGCCGTCAATAAAATTCGTTCCGGTAAAAACCACATCGATGGTTTTTCCGACTGCGCCAGACGACGGATTAATCGCCGTTAAAGTTGGAAGTGGATTGTTGACGGTAAACGTTTGCGAATTTGACGTCACGTTGCCGTTCGAGACCGAGAAATTGCGCGTGCCGGTAGCGGCTGCAGCGGTAATTTCAATTCTAGCGGTTAAGCTGGTGGAACTTGTCATCGTGGTCGACATGACATTGATGCCTGGCCCAACGTTGACTGTACTCGTGCTGATAAAATTCGTTCCGGTAAAAACCACGTCCAGCGTTTGCAAACGGTTGCCACTGGTTGGCGAGATACTGCTTACGCTTGGAATTGGAGTCGTAGGTACTGTAAAGCTTTGCTCCGAGGCAAAAGCAGAACCCGCAAACGCATTGTCAACCGCTTGCACACTCCAATAATATGTTGTTCCCGGCGACAGGTTTCTGATGATGAAGCTATTGGGATGGCCGGCGTTGCCGATTTTGGGAACGCGGCGAAAACCGCTCGCCAAGTTGGACATCGGTGAAACGATATCCACTTTTCCCGGCGTCGTGCCCAAGCGCACATTATACGTTAACGCATTTTGGGCTGTCTGGGTATCGGTGGACTTATTCCACCTCAGCGTTGTTGCGCCGCCACTGAACACCGGGGTGAGAGGAACCGGCGTGTTGGGAAGTGTATTGGAGGTTCCTGTACCACTCCGATAGACAATGGAGAGGCGGCTATTAGATTGTGTCAATCCCGCCAGCAAAATATCCAAATCGCTATCGTTGTCATAATCGCCCCACGCCGCAGAGCTCGATTTAACTCCGTTCAACACGGCGTCCGCTTCAGAAAAACTAACGTTGTTATTGTTGCGATAAACTTTCGCAATCGGGCCGGTGTTTGAGTCACCGGTCAACAAAATATCCAAATCGCCGTCATTATCATAATCGCCAAAGGCCACCGAACCGCTCTCGACGCCCGGCAACGCCGCATTGATGTCCGTAAAGCTGTTGTTGTTATTCTGATAAATTTTGGTGATGCGGCTGCCGCTGTTCGTGCGCCCCGCCAAGAGAATATCCAAATCGCCGTCGCTGTCATAATCACCCCAAGCCACAGCGCTCGCGGAAACGCCGGTGAGGTTCGCGCGGATGTCGGTAAAATTGCCGTTCGTGTTTTGATAGACGACTGCAACCGAATTGCCAGAGCTCTCTTGACCGGCTAATAAAATATCCAAATCGCCGTCGTTATCATAATCGCCCCACGCCACCGCGCTGCCGCCAGCCACGCCGGGCAAGTTCACAGCTTCCGAAAAACTTCCCTTATCATTTTTATAAATTTTGGTGATATTAACGCCGGGCGCCGACGAGCCGGTCAACAAAATATCCAAATCGCCATCGTTGTCATAATCACCCCAAACCCCGGCGCCGTTGCGAACTCCCGGCAATCCCGCATTGATGAGCGTAAAACGGCCCAAACTTTCATACCTGTAAATTCGGGTCACCCGCGGAAGACCGGAGCTTGTCGCATCGCCGGTTAAAAGCAAATCCACGTCTTCATCATTATCATAATCGCCCCAGGCCGCAGAACCATCCTTCACGCCGATCAATGCAGCCTCGCCGCTGATGTCGGTAAAATAAGTCCCTTCATTTTTATAAAGCTTAGTGACTTCTCTCGTATTGTCTTGACCGATCAGCAACACGTCCAATTTACCGTCATTATTAATGAAATCAGCCCAGCTTACCGTGCTGTTGCTGACCCCGGTCAATCCGGCTGAGATATCGACAAAAGGGCCGAGCGTTTGGCTGACCGCATTATTGTTTTCATCCAACTCAACCACGACGTCGTTGACATCAAGAACGCCTTGAATCGTGTTGTTACCAACCGGCCAAGTCACTGGTGAAGTACACCAAGCTTGTTGGGTAGAGGATTGGGGATTCGCCGTCGTCGTGTAGCCGCACACCACATTATTGTTCAGCTTAATCTCCAGCCGAAAATTGTTGGCGGCTGCTGTTCCGATGTTGCGCCAGTCGAAATGAATGTAATATTGTTGCCCGGCAACCGGATTTGGTACCTCTGCACCCGAACCGGGACCGGTCCGCAGGTAAACACGATCCGCTACCAGTTCAGCCAGCGCCGGGCAACCGGTTACGGAAACGTTGTCGAAATAGCCGGAATCGTTAAACGATCCGACGCCGATCTGACCTTCACCGAAAAAACTGTCGGTGGCTGAAAGAATCTGACTGCCATCAAAAAAGGCGCGAATCTGGCTGCCCGTCCGTTCGACCCGGAGCGTATGATAGTTAGCATCGGCAAAAGTGGGTGGAGAATGGGTGTCCAAGACAGTTACGCCACCATCATGAACGCGAAAGAGTTGGGTGAGACCCTCTGACCCGTTGAAATTGATGTAGTAGTAGCTGCCGGAATTCTGGTATCCAAAAATAATACACAAATCAGCCGCGCCGACACCGCCTATGGCATCAGCGCTTTTGGCGGAACACTCAAACTTAAAATCTGCCCATTTTCTGCCTCTGATCAAAGAAAGCTCACCTACGCCAGCGCCAGTCGGCTCATAATTCGTGGTATTGAGAAAGTATCGCAAACTGCCGGCGTCACTGCTCACTTGCCAGCGGCTCGCCGTCTGCGGCGACCAATCGAAGGCGTCGCCATCTTCAAAATCGTCCGTAAAAGTTATCGGCGATGGGCATTGTGCATAAGCTGAACCATTGCTTACTGCAACGCCGATCAATAAGATCGAAAGACCAATCATAATAAGCTTCATAACTCTCGCTCCCTATTTGTTTTTAAAACGGTACATTTCCTCAGATGGCTAAAAATATACGAAGTGTCGTACTTTTCAGACATGTCCTATGGCAATCGAGGTGGCTCGGGCAACACCGGCGGTGGAGGCGTCGTGCCACCTCCGCCACCCCCACCCAAGGCCAATACCGCACCGCCTCCGGCCGCGACGACAAGGCCGCCAATCAGCAGCCACTTCGCGCCGTCGCCTTTCTTTTTTACTTCTGTCTTTTTCGGCGCTGGCTCCACCGGCTTTTTCTCTTGCTCTTTCCTCCGCGCCTCTTCCTTCATTTGTTTAATCATGTTGGTAAAAACCGGCGGATCCTGATCCGGATCAGGCTCGTAGCCAGGCACCAGCTCGAGCAGTTTCCGGATCGTGTTCTTGGCTTGATCGACGTAGTCTTTGGCCAAAAACGCAAGACCCAAAAGCTTCAGCGCGCGCTGCTCTTCCGCTCGCGAAAGCTTGCCCTTGTTCACACATTCGCTCAACAAATCGATGGCCTCGTCAAAACGGCCGTTGGTGTACTCGCTCTCGGCTTGCTGCAATTTCGCCGGACAATCTTGCTGCGCCTGCACAACCTCTACCGAAAGCGGCAGGAAAAGCAACAGGCCCATGAGCGCCAGGGCAAACGTCCGTGTGATAGTTTTGTGCGTCAACATAACGTTCTCCTTAGATTTTTAAATTTTCATTTAAACGCATTCACGCAAAGACGCGAAGCCGCTAAGGCTACGCCCGTAGGGTTGCGCAAAGAAAAGCAAAAGAAAAAAAGCTTTGCGGTAACTTTGCGTCTCTGCGTCTTTGCGTGCGCTTTTCTTTTTGGTTGTGGCTTGTCCACGTTAGTTTTTCTCCGTGTTTCTCTGTATACTCTGCGGCTCCGTTTTGGAAAACAGCTTTTTTCATTCCTTTTTCTTCAACCGAAACTTCAACGGTTGCTCGCGATCTTCTTCCAAATTGAACGTCATGGGTTTGTCGAGCGAAGTGTAACCCTCGCGCCGGACTTCGATGGTATGTTGGCCGAGCCGGAGCGTAAGCTGCTTTTGCGTTTGGCCTTGGGCCTCGCCGTCGACGTAAATTTCTCCCCACACAAATTTCTCGCCGGTTTCGTCGGTGGAAGTCACCGTAAGCGTCAGTTGTCGATTGAAATCAACCGAAACCTCCAACGGCGCGTTCTCTTCAATGTTTACGGTCTTGACATACACGCCGTATCGCGGATGCGTCGCTTTGAGTTCATACGACCCAACCGGAAGTTCCTTCGCAAACCGGACGTTGGTATCTTTGATTTGCAAACTCCCGTCGAGATAAATCGTGCCGTAAGGCTTAACCAACACTTGCAGCTTGCCCATCAGCCTCACCAAATTTCCCACGACGGTTTGCGTTTGCTGCGGCTCGACGGTGACCGAGGCGGCATAATCTTTATAGCCTTTTTTGCGCAGTACGATCTCATGACTGCCGGCCGGAACATTGTTCAACTCTTGCGGCGTGGTTCCGGCTTGACGGCCATCCAGGAAAATCGCCGCGCCTTCCGGGTTGGATTTGATGCTGAGCTGGCCGGCTAATATCAAAGCTTTGAGCGTTACGGTTAGCGGCGTGGTTTGACCGGGCCGGACCTCGAGACTGCCGGAATAAGTTTCAAAGCCATCTTTGCTCACGAGAAGTGTGTAACGGCCGGGTTTTAAATTTTTATCTTGATACGGCGTGCTGCCAACGCGCCTGTCGTTGAGCGTGACCACTGCGTCCGGCGGCTGCGAGTCGATCTGCACGCCGCCCACCGGCGTTGTCGGCGGCTCAGCCCCGGGTTGCTTCGACAGCACATAACGGCGGCTGGCATTGTCGCCTTGCTGCAAACTAAAGCGCTCTTGTTTGGAATCATATCCCAACCGCGCGAGGCTGATGTTGTGTTCGCCGGCCGGCAACAGCAGAGCCGCAAGTTGAGATGATTCGACGATTTCGCCATCCACCCGCACTTCGGCATCCGGCGGATCGACAAAAATAGCCACCCGCGCCACCGGGCGCAGGGCTGCGGAAAAATTATAGGTCCCTCCTCTTTTGATCACGAGCGTCGTGTCGAGCGGGAAATAATCGCTTTTGCGAAAACGCAGGGAGATCGATCCCTCCTTGTCCACCGGTTTCTGCACCGGCGTGAGGCCGAGCGAGTCGCCATCCAGAAAAACGGCCGCGCCAACCGGCGCACTCGTCATCGCCAACGTGGCGAGGCTTGATTTTCCTTGACGCCAATCCGGTATCAACCAAATGGCCAACGCCAGCAAAACCAACGCGGCGGCGGCGATGAGCGCTGGTCGCCAATTCTTTTGACGACGCAATTTCTCGACAGCAGATTTTCCGATGACCATCGTCTTCGTTGCCTGCTCTGCCAACAGCAACGCCTGTTTTTCTTCCATCAAATCCTGCATGCAGTCTGCCATCTGTTGATAACGCGCCGCCGGATTTTTCGCCAGCGCCCGGTCAATGATTTTCTGCAGATCTTTCGTCACTGCCGGATTGTGGTTGATCGCCGGCTCCGGCGCCCGGTTCGTAATCGCGTACATCACCGCCAGAGTCGTTTCGCCCTTGAAAGGGAGCTGGCGGGTGAGCATCTCAGAGAGCACGACGCCGAACGCAAAAATATCCGCTCGGTAATCCGTGGCCTCGCCTCTGACTTGTTCCGGCGACATGTAATGCGGCGTGCCCAGCGACATGCCGTCGCGGGTCAACCCGGTCGCGCCTTGCAGCTTGGCCAGCCCGAAGTCGACGATTTTGACCTGGCCGGCCTTGTTCAGGAGAATGTTGCCCGGCTTGATATCGCGATGCACGACGCCGGCCTGGTGCGCGGCGCCGAGTCCGTCGCCGATTTGCCCGGCGATCTCGATCACCCGCGCCATCGGCAGCGGCTCGCGCCGGATCAAATCCTTCAACGATTCGCCGTCGACGTATTCCATCACGATGTAGTACGTGGCCTGCTCTTCGTCGACTTCGTAGATCGTGACGATGTTGGGATGGCTGAGCGCCGCCGCGGCCTGGGCTTCGCGCTTGAAGCGCGCTTTGAAATCCGGATCGTTAGTGTACCGCGTCGCCAGGACTTTGATGGCGACTTTGCGGTGGAGATTGACATCCTCGGCGAGATACACTTCGCCCATGCCGCCCTCGCCGATTTTTTTCAGAATTTGATAATGAGAAATTTTTCCGCCGGTCATGATCAATCATCCATTTTTGTCAACCGCTAATTCACGCGAATAAACGCGAATAAAAAAATTAGCGTGCATTCGCGTGAATTAGCGGTTCAATAATAAATTTTCGCGGGTGGGCTAATGCTTTAACGTGCTGCATCCAGAACGAGCCGTTCCCATTCCAGCTTGCGGTTTTTAAAATTGATGATGACACCTACTTTCAACCCTGTGATCTTGAGATAATTTATCATCGTCCCACGAAGATCATCGATGATGGTTTCGACGGTCTTGGTGTCAACAATCACACGCTGCTCAACCACGAGATCAGGCACAAACTCATCGACAAGCTCGTTGCGATAGTAAACCGGATATTGGGTTTGTTGGCTGTACTTGATCCCCTGATGCCGGAATTCCACGCACAGCGCATTTTCGTAAGTCTTTTCACGCAGGCCATGCCCAAGCGTGTTGTGTACGGCCATGGCACACCCGACGATTCGATAGACCAAGTCTTTTTCGAGCAATTCTGCCATTTTCTCAGCCCTCCTTTCAAACATCATTTTTCAAAGCTATACTTTTAATATTTCAACCGCTAATATACGCTAATGAACGCGAATAAAAATTAGCGTGCATTCGCGTGAATTAGCGGTTCGATAAAAAATCTTCGTGGTTTTGCTGGTTTTTCCAGGGTAATATTCACCTCCCGAACAAGCGGCGGACAACGGACAGCCCACCTTTTCCGGGTGCGGCCGGGTTTTTGACCCAGATCACCTGCACCGTCGAATTGTCGCTGCCGCCGCGAGCATTGGCCAATTGAATCAGCTTGTCGCAGGCCGCCGGCGGCGAATTGGCTAAGACGATCTGCTTGATCTCGTGCGCCGCAATTTTTGCGAGGCCGTCGGTGCACAATAAAAACCGCTCGTCAGGCCGCAGGGGAAGATCGGCCACCAAGTCGACTTTCACCGTTGGCGCGATACCCAGGGCGCGATAGAGATGCGATTTTTCCGGATGGCTTTTCGCCTCGGATTCAGTTAAAATGCCCAACCGCTGCATCTCGGCGACTTTGGAGTGATCCTGCGTGAGCTGCTCGATTTTCGATTTGGTGAGGCGATAGGCCCGGCTGTCGCCGACGTGAGCGATATAGGCGCGATCATCCTTCAAAACCAACGCGGTGCAGGTCGTGCCCATGCCGCGAAACTCGAGCTTGCTGGTGGCGCGCTGATAAATTCGTTCGTTGGCGACCTCGAACGCGCGCGCCAGACGGTCGGGGATATTTTCGCGCGGATCGGCAAAATAAACCTGCTGCACGGTGTGAACCGCCATCGCGCTGGCTTCCTTGCCGTTGGCGTGACCGCCCATGCCGTCGGCAACGATAAAAAGCAGGCCTTTGGGGAGTGAAAGCGCTAGGCTGTCCGGTGGGAATTTGCCAAAGGCATCCTGATTGTCGGCTCGCTTCAAACCCTGATGGGTGGCGTGGCCGTAAGAGATGATCAATCCTTTGTTCATAATTGAAAATTTTAAATTTTCAATTGTTAGTTTTCAATTGAATTTTCATGTCTCTAAAATCTCCACCACCACTGGCCCTTTCGGCTTGACCATGCAGGCGAGCCGGTATTCGCCGGGCTTGAGATTGTTTTTCTCTTCCAGCGTGGTTTGCTCGATGCCGCCCACGTCGTTTAAATTTTCAGCCCCGGAAATAATGCGAATGGGATCGCTGCCGCAATTGCCTTCGTGGCAATCGGCTTTGATTTTAATTCCGTTCTTTTCGGCGATGTCGCAAATCGTTTGGCCGCGCTTCGCAATCGGACAGGTCTTGCCGGCGTTTTTGAACACGACAACCATGCCTTCCGGTTTGAGGTCTTTTGCTTCGGCAACCGGAGCCGGCTTCGCTGCCGCGGGTGGGGCCGGTTTCTCAGCCGCCGGTTTCGCCCCGCCCTCGCGGGGCGGCGGCGTTTTAAAGATCACGGTGTATTTCGTTTCTTCCTGCTGCAAAACGAATTTGAAGAGCAACTGCCCGATGCGGAATTGATCCTCCGGCTCCAGCCGAACCGCATTTCTCACCTTTATATAACTGCCATTGGCGCTATTCAAATCCTGAATCAAAACCTTGCCCGCCTGCCGGGTGACGGCGAGATGGCGCCGCGACAAAATCGCGTCGTTGCCGTCGAGAACGATGCTCGCGGCTCTTCCCATTTCAACCGTTCCTTCCTCAAGCGCATGTCGCTTCACGAGCTGGCCGGTCGCGTCGTAATGCAGAGCCGCATAATTTTCATTTTCAAATCGAAAAACCAAAAACTGTTTTCCCAACTGCACAATATCGGCGGAGGAAACTTCCTGCGGCGATGCGGCCCGCAGCTTGAAAAAAACGCCGTAACGGCTGCCGTCGTCGCGGAGAAAATAGCCGTCGGCTGTGCTGGAAATCGAGGCGTGCCGGTCGGCCAACAGCATATCGTTCGGAAAAGAAAGATCGCAATCTTTCCGGCCAATGGTGACGATGCCAATTGGGTTCAAGGGGAAACGCTCAACTTCCATGTCATTGGCCGAGATCCGGATAAGGGCCGCCTGGGACGCCGGCGCGGTTACAACGGGAGAGGTTTCAGGAACCATGGTTTCCGCCATCGGCATCAACCTGGAGGCTTCTTTTTGCTCGGCATCTTCTTCGTAGAAAGCGAGATCAACCTGAATGATCGCTTTGTGCGCCAGCTTTTGTTTGATCACTTCGGTCACGAAAACGCCGTCGGTGATCGAGGCCTTGATGTTGCCGCCAAATTTCTTTTCCCGGAAGGTCGCCGGATCGGCGTTGAAATCTTCGGTTTCGAGATACGTTTGTCCCAACATGCTGCCAATCAGATAAACATTCGGCTGCCGGCTTTCCCGCAGCGGCGTCACCACGATGCGCTTTTTCTGGCTGGGCCCGCCCGCCACCAGCGGAATGCCGAGCTTGTTCAAAAAGCTTTCCGGAATTTCCTGGCCGATGCAGGCGATGCAATAATTTTTGAGAAACTCAAAATGCGCGGTTTCATTCGGCCGGCCGGGGATGATGCGCCGATCAACGCGAATCGAAAGATATTCCTGGCTATCTTCCGCCGTGACCACGGCCACCGGCTCGCTGTTCGGACAAGTGCGAATGTTGCCGTTTTCGACAAAAGCGGTAAAATACTCATCGGCCAGCGCCTTGGACACCTTGGGCAGCTTGCTGCTGCGATAAGACCAAAATATGGCGGAGGCATCGTTGTTGTCGACTTTTTCATTCGAGATCGCAATCACCGCTTCGGCCGCCGAGGTGCCGCCGCCGATCACCAAAACCGGCGCGTTCACGTACAACGCCGGGTCGGCCATGCGATAGGCGATATCCTTGGTATTGCCGGGAATGTCAAAAGGCCGCGGCGCGCCGTTGCCCATCGCCAACACCACGTGTTTGGCGAGAAAAAATTGCTCGGCTTTGGTGTTGGCATTATACATGGTCGCCTTCCAGACGTCGTCCGGCTGGCGCTGCAAATCAACCAGTTCCAGGCCGATGATCGCCGGCACGTTGTGCTCGCGATAGTAGCCTTTCCAGCGTTCGCACAAATCGTCCTTGTCAAGCGGCTCGAACGGCAGCAAGCCGATCAGCTTGCCGCATTTGGGAAACTTCGCCGTGTCGCCGACGCCGTAGTTGGGCAGAATTTTTTTGTTTTTGGGATAATCGCGAATCTGCTTCATCAGGTCGTCGTAATCGACCACCAGCGCCGACAGGCCTAGTTCTTTGGCGCGAAACGCCGCGCCGGTTCCGGCCGGCCCGCCGCCGACGATCAAGATGTCCAAAACTTCCGGCAGTTGGGCGGGGTGGTTGAGGATCAACGTGCCGTCGCGCCGGTATTCAGAAGTGGTGCTCATGATTCACCCTTTTTGTAAATAAGATGCGCTTCCACCGCGCCGAACTTCAGGCGCGTATCCAGCCGAATCTCGACTTCGGAGATGATTTCCTTGTCGCCAGCAAACGTGTGATTTTTGCTCCCCAGATCTTTGACCGTCACTTTTCCGGATTTGACCGTGACCACGGCGTGCTGCCGCGATAAGGAAGTGTCATCGACGCAAATATCGCATTCGGCAAGACGTCCGACGATGTTCTCGCCTTCCTTCAACTTGAACGTCGCCGGTTCCTGGCCGGGCTGTTTGATTTCCAGGAACAAAGTGGCGCGCGTCATCGTCGATTTCAACTTCGGCGCGACGGCGCTTGCGGTCTCCGGCTTGAAATCCGGAACCGGCGGCAAGGCCGCGCCGATGAAGGTCTTGTCGCCGCTCGGCGCCACCGTTTTTTCTTCCTGCGGCGGAGCTGGCGCGACAAAAGGCTCCGGCGCGACGCGCGTTTTGCCTTCCTGGCTTTTCTTCGGTTGCGTCGGCCGAAAATCTTCTTTTCGCGTCGCCGGCTGGCCATCACCTTCCGTGAGCTGAAAAATAAAATCAAAGGTATCGGCAAAAGTGATCACGTGCAAATCGCCCAGCTTTTCCTTTTCGGTCACCGGCAGGCCGTCCAATTTGGTGCCGTTGCGGCTGCGCAAATCTTCGAGAAAATAACCCTGTTCTTTTTCGTCAAAAAAAATGCGCGCGTGCCGGCCGGAAATAATTTTCGTGTCCAGCAGAATGCTGTTGCCGGCCTCTTTGCCGATCGTCGCCTCGTTACCGATGTCATATTTCGCGCCGGACAAAATGCCGGTTTTACAGAAGAGTTTGGCGTTCATTTTTTGCTCTCCTTAAAACAAACTTCGCAAGAGTTGCCGCATTTCTCTCATCACTGTTTTGACCGGGAGCAAGGCGCGTACCTGTTCGCCGAGACGGCGCTCCCACGCTGCCTCATACTTTGTAATTTTGTCTTTTGGAAGGAAGTCATTCCAACTTGAAAACGTCAAGCCTTTGAAACGACATTTGGCAGCAAAAATAGTTCGTACCTGTTCCAAATTCATTTCATTGCCGTGTTCGCCGAGCAGCCGCCAGACATCGTAGAGATCACGCGGCTCTGTCCTTTGCAAGATGGTCCGCATTTTCTCGGCGAGAATTTCTTCCAAGCTATACGACAACATTGGGCATGGCGGTTCTGGCTCGTCGGAATACATTCGATTCAACGGGCGATGAACCGGCTTTGCAACAAGGACTTCGTCGGCGGTGAAATCCACTTTAAGCTCACGCCGCCGGCGCGTTTTCCGCAAAGGGCCGATGTAAGCAACATAGATCGTCACATTCCGCAAATGATCTCCTTGATAAGGTGGCTCTTCCGAGGCGACATCGACCTTAAGCCCGGCTGACTGGACACACGAGGCGCAAGCCTCACGCATCCCGGTCGCGATGGCTTCTTTCGTCCAGGCTTTAGCCAAAGTGAAATCCAAATCTTCCGAATAGCGCCACTGCGGATAATACAGCTTTTTAAGAGCCGTACCGCCTTTAAGCACGGCCTGATCACCCAAGGTTGCGTGGCGAGCCAACTCGATCAAAATCCAAGTGAGCACGTAATCACGCTCAATGGCTTGCTCGGATACTTTTTGCTCGAAGGCGAGCTTCCGAACCTCGCGCAAGCCAATCACGACTCCCTCCAATCGAGCAATTCATTCTCGGGAACATTGACGACGACACGCCACTTTGTATCGTGCCGGCCTTGCCGTGGCGAAAGCGGATCAAGCACGGCATATCCCGCGCTCAGGCTTTTTTCAAGTCTGGCCAAATGTTGCTGTCTGCCCAAACCCAGCAGTTGCAACAAGAACCCCAATCGTTTGGCGATGGCGCGATTTCCCATTTGCAAGCCATAAGCAATGAGCTTGTTTACATCGAGCTCCTCACGTCCGCGCCAGAGGCCTTTCACGACATGGATGATGCCGCCGCATAATTCCGGATAATCGACAGCATCGGCGAGGGCTTTTTCTTTTTCGGCGATTTGCACCGGCTTCTCGCCAATCCAAACCTTTGCATAGCCAAAAAATTTGCGCGGCTGCAAATGCACGAAACGATACGTGAGACCGTTAATGGTCACCGGTTTTTTTTGCTTCTGGGTGGCGATATAAACCGTATGCGAAGGCTGCTCGATATAACTGTAATAACTCAGGGCCGTCCAATATGAAAAGTAATACGGCGCAACCAGATGCGAGGCAATCACAAGCTCGTTTTCCGTATACCGTCCCTCTAATCCGGCAGAAAGCGGGACAATCAAGTATTTGCCCTTCTCAAGGCGTTGCAGCCATCGGCGTTGGACAAGGTGGTGCAGGCGTTTGCGAACAGCTAAAGAAGTTTGACCAAGCACCGCAGCCGCCATTCGGGTGGTAAAGATGTCCTGTCCTTGTTCGCTCAATGTGGTGAGCAACTGTGCGTCAACAGAACTTAGCGCTTTATTTTTAGTTATAGTTTCCATTTTTATTGTTCCTAATTATTGGAACAATATTACGTAAAATTATAAAAAAATCAAGTCAATTTTTGCGAGACCTTTCGCCGCTGTTGGAGGTTTCAAGCTTCTCTACAAAACTAATCCAGATACAACAGCAGGCTCGACCGCTGGGTCTTGTTCGGATGAAAATAATGGCACGTCACGCAGCGATTCGAGCTTTCCGCGGGGTTGTGACAGTCGCGGCAATTGGCAACGTCGGGAATATTTTGAATCGCGGCGCGATCCTCCAATTTCGATACTTCATCCGGCGGCCGCACCACCGTTGTGCCGTTCACTTCTTTGATGATGGCAATCTGCGTGTGACATTCCAAACAGCGCCGTTCCAAAATATGCGCGCGATGATCGAACTCGGCCCGCTTTAAAATGCGTTGGTCTTTCTGCACGCGCAAAATATTCGCATTGCTCACGATATGGCACTCCAGGCAAGGCGGCCCGGCCACATCCTGGGCAAACGCTTTCAAGTCCTCGATCTGCGTCGCATCCAGCGCCGGATTCGGCGGCGCCGGCTGGGCGAGAAATGGCGGCCCGGCAATCGTGTTGGTTTGGCGGCGCAGCGTGCTTTGCGCCTCCTTGAGCAGCGAATCGATTTGCGCGAGATCGCGCTGAATCTCGGGTTCCGGACGATTGCGCAATTGCAACGAATAATTCTGCAAGGTTTGAATGGCTTCCTGATAGACGGTTGCCGACAAAGCCTGCGGACTTTGCGAAGTGAGCTTGCCGGCCGCCTTCAACAAATCGGCGAACTCCAAATCCGGATAAAGCAGCCGGCGAATCCGGCGCAAATTTTCCAAAATCCACGGGTCCTGGTGATAAAGCGGCTGCTTGACTAAGCGATTGCCGCGCGGCTTGAATTCATTGGGATTGGCGTAAAACGCCCACAACGTGCCAGGCCCGCGCCGCTGGCGAATGGCCTCCAGCGTTTCGACTCCCGGCGCATACGGATCAGCGTCGTCTTTGATTTTCAATGGCGCCGTGGCGACGCTCGTCGTCAGATGGCAGGCGTCACAATGCCGGTCAAAGTTAATCAGGCCAAAATTTTTGCCGTCGGGCTGCGGATTGTGGCAGTACAAGCACGCCCGCTCGATGTCGACGAGATTTTCTCGCTTCACGACTTCTCGGACATGCTTGATGTGCGTGAATTTCATGGTCGAATCATCCGAAATATTTTCGGCGACAAAATCGAACTCCGGATGCGTTTTGTTGAATGAGCCGTAGCGGTGACAGTCGAGGCAGCGCGAATCCGGAACATGCGTGATCCTGGCTTCGCGGCCTTTGTGCTCCTGATGGCAAATGTAACAGGGCGTTTCGCGGCCGGCGTATTCCGGCTTCGCCGCTGCGACCTGCGCCAGGTCTCCGGAGCGATAAAGATAATGCGCCGCGAAGGTGTAAATCTTCTGTTCGTCGCCGGTCACGGCGTCGGTTTTGGCGCCGGCTTTTTCGTGGCAAACCGAGCAATTGGCGTCGGTCACGGCTTTGAGCTGATCGTGGCACTTGGCGCAATCTTTCTCAAAGGTGGCATGATACGACGAGACCGGCCCGCTGGCCGTAAAGCTGCTTTTGAGCAGAAAAAAATCGACCAAAAAATATCCCAACAGCGCCAGACACGCCAATCCGCCGATGATCATCATCGTGCGGCGGCGATCCGGGAAAATATACTTCAGCGCCACCGGCAGCCGGGCGACGCCGAAGGCGCCTTTCTTTTTTGTTTCTTCTGGTTTGGGCATATCTTCTCACCTAAAAAAGATTTGAAGCTTTAAATTTCCCACAAATTGAAAAAGCCCACTGATAAAAAACCTTATCTGTGTGAATCCTCAATCCGAAAGAGATTTTTAACAATCAACTCTCACATTTTTTTCAAGCTTTAATTTCGTACTCCTCGAATCTCCACTTTGGATTTTCCAAAATTCACAGCCAATCCGATTGATAGTTTGAGCGCTTTTAAGTAGCTTTTTATCTTCGAAATATCATGATGGGTAATTGATTCTTGCAAAGCCGTAATTCCACAGATGATGCTGTTTTCAATCAAAAAGTGCCGCATTTTAAAAACTCAAATCGTTTCGCCAAGATAATTTACTGGAACCGAAAAAGTCTTTTCAAATTTGATCTGTTGATAGGCAAGCTCTGTTTCGAGCAATTTTCGCATAACAGATTTGCCGAAACCCAGGCCATGGGTTTCGGCGACAAAAAGAATCGCTTCGCGTAAACTCTTTAACGCCTGTCGCTCGCTGCCGTCCATTTGGCCTTTGATATAATCATAGTTTTCATCGACAATCAGTGGTTTTTCATGATAAATTCGGCGCTCAATTTTAACCTTGGGTAGGCCGAAATTGACAAGAAGACCGAGTTGCTTTTGCCAAAGCTTAAGCTCTGTAAAAAGTTGAATGAAATTAATTTGAAGAAAATCACAGGGCAAGCATTTTAGGGCTAAAATAACTTTGTCTTCGATTAGATAATCCAATTCGAATTCTCTAACCAAAATTCCGCGATGTTTAAGCTTGATCCTTTCTTTTGAAACAAATGAAATACCTTCTCGTACGAATTTGCGCGCCAAGCCTTGATGATAGGTTTCTTCGTCAAACCCCACACCAATGTCATTGTGAACTTCAAATATGCAACTTCGTATCGTGAAGGTCAAATCTTCATACAATAGCTCTTGCATACCTTCCCAAAAAATTTTGAATTAATGCCTATACCGAATTTCCAGAGACGCTAAAAATTGAAGCCTGTAGCCGTCCTAAATTTCACCCACGATTGAGAAATGCCGCTGATTAAGCCTTTTATCGGCGGGGTTCTTCAATCGGTGGGAGATCATTTTGATGCCATAAACTTTCTCATAAATTCATCTAACCATTACGGCAATATGTTTAATAATACAGCACCGCAAACAAATGAAACACAATCAAAATCAGCAGCACCAGCGACAGCGGCACGTGGGTGTACATCCACCAGCGCAGCGCGGTTTGCAGCGTGTAGTGTGCGTCGATTTCGAGCTTGGTGCGGTAATACGTTTCCAAACGATCCAGCTTGTCTTTTTCATCAGCCGGCAAAAACCGGCGCAAATAGTCGAACTGCTTGACACGCGACTGGATGCCGCCGGTAATATCGACGCAATAAATCCAGCGCGGCTGCACCGTCGCCAGCGCGATGGCGAGATTTTTCCGGTAAAAATCCTTCACCGGGTCGGCGCAGGTTTGAATCAGTTTGTCACACTTGCCGCGAATTTCATCGATCAACTCGGGAATCCGCTCGTAAACCACTTCCATCGCCAAACCGGAAGCCAGAATTTTTGGAATCCATTTTTGCAGCAGCACGCCGAGAATGCCGCTGAGCGTGACATAGATGGTCAAAATCCACAGCCACCAGGTTAAAACGCCGGTCGGCAATTTGAAACCGCTGTGCATGAAGGTGAGCAGCAGCGCGAGCGTGCCGCCGTACAAATGAAATTGCAGCCAGGGCTGGGCTTTGCCGAAACGCCGCTGCAAGGCGGTTTTGGTCATCCGCCGTCGCACCGCATACAGTCCGGCGCCGCCCATCAAAAGCGAGGCCAACGTGCCGTATGTCAATCCCCACCAATTGTAAGGCTGGATTTCGGCGATCACGGCATTGAGCAGATAAGCCAGCAAACAAACCGCGGTGGCGATCACAAATGTCCACAGCCAGCGCGGCGATTCCACTGATTTCTCAATGCGCGCCCACAATGTCGGTTTGGATTTCTTTGCAGCCATGTTCACGCCCTCCCTTCCAAAAGTTGGCGAAATTCATCCAGACTGCCGAAGCGAAATGCGCAGCCGTGCGGGCAATTGCTGACGCAGGCCGGGCCGTGATTGGTTTGGGAGCACAAGTCGCATTTGCTCGCCAGCAACCGCGGCTTGCCGCGCAGATATTCGGGCAGCGCGTCGCCGGGCCAAACAGCGCCGGTGTCGTGCATGACGATCGCATCGTAAGGGCAATTCGTCGCGCAAGCCTTGCAGCCGATGCAAAGATTATCTTCAATCTCCACCACCGCGCCGATGTTGGCGCGGCGAATGGCGCCGGTCGGACAGCCGACCAGACAAATCGGATCGCGGCAATGATAACAGGCTTTGGTGATGAGAAAATTTTCATAGCGGTCGCCTTCGCGCACAAAACGGGGTCTACCGCCGTGGGTGTCTGCGCAAGCCCGCACGCAATCATCGCAGCGCGTGCAAACACCCAGATCGATCACCAAAATGCTGTTTCCCTGCACCAGGCCTGTTTCGAGCGAGGCTTGCACAAACTCCGACTGGCCGATGTTCTTTTTGCTGGCGCCGGTTTCTTTGATGCGGGCCACGGCGGTTTCCCACAGCAGCTTTTCCGCGCCCGGATTATTTTTAATCAGCTCGCGAAAATCGGCGCGGGAAATTTTGACGAGATCGCTGTATTCGACCGAGGTCGCGGTGAATTTCCACGCTTGCACGTCGTCGAGCAACAGCTCGATTTCGCCCAGGGTCATGCCCTTCGAAAGATACGACACCACGATTTGATCCTCGCCGAATCGCTGCGAGAGCTTGACAAAACCCGAACGCACCAGGTACAACGCCTCGGCCGGATCGCCTTCTTTGGCAATCACTTGATTGCGCCTGAACGAGGCCAGTTCGACGCGCTGGGTCAGGGCTTCCACAAAAGCGTCGTCGCATTTTTGCAGCAGCGGCGTGGTTTTGAGATGCGCCGCCAGCGACCTTTCGCGATAAACCTTATCGAGCCGGGCTTGAAAAGTTTTCGATTCGTCCTTCATGAGCCGCAGCGCCGGCACGCGGATTTGCAGCAACTCGCAGTCGGTGGCGGCGCGCGCGGTCACCGCTTGCGGCCAGCCGCTCATCGCGCCGATTTCTCCCACCACCTCGCCCGGCCCCAGCCTCTTGCCGCCGCCGGCCGGAAAATCAAAATCAAGCGTGGACAGAAAAAGCACGCTCGAATCCGGGGCCGGGCGCTGCTTTTTTATTTGCGTCTGCAGCATCGTCTCGCGGCTGGCTGTTGTTTCCGGCGGCGCCGCCAATGCTTCCGAGGGTTTGAGCATCATCGTGCGCGATACATCGAAGATCGGGCGGCTCAGATCGGCCTGCTCTTTGAAGCGGCTCACGTAAATTTCCACGCTGCCCTGCAGGACAAAAAAGGCCAGATCGAGGTAGGCGCCTTCTTCAAATAAAATCGCGTCCTTCTTCCACCTCGCCATGGCGATGTCCGGAATGATTTTTTCCAGGAAATCGTCGTCGTAATCCTGAAACAGATCAAGCTTGCGCAGGTCGGCGAGCGAGAGCTTGTCGGAAAGCTTCGCCAGGCCGGTGTTCACACCAAAGGAATTCCAGCGATCTTGGTATTGCGCCAGTCGCTTGGCCTCGGTCGGTTCGAGGGCGATATTCTCTTGCTCAATCATGGTTAATCAATTCCTCCGGTCTTCTGATATAAATACTCCAAACGCTTTTTCAAAATTAAAATGAGTTCCTGCAGCGACGTGCTATCGGTCACGGTTGGAAACGGATCGAGCGTGAGCGGTTGCACGTCTTCCGCGGGCAGCGCCGTGGGCAAGACCGGACGCGGCGCCGGCGGAATCGGCACCGGTCGTGGTCGAGGCTTTGGCGAGGGCGGCGGCTCATCTGTCACAACGTCTTTCACCGGCGGCGGGGTTGGTGCGATTGGCGTGGGTTTGGGAGTCGGAGGCGCTGGTTCAGCCCTCGCCACCGGCGCCGGCCCTCGCGCTTTCAACGCTTTGGCGAACGCCGGTTTCAACTGATCCGCCGGCTCAAGCGGTTTCTTCCAATGATTGGGATTGGCGATCGACTTCATCTTGGTGACGTAATTAAATTTCTCGCCGGTGGAATGGCCCGCCGAGATCAATTTCGGCTCGGTAATAAAATGACAGTAAACGCAAGCCACGGCTCGTTTGTCCAAATTCTCCAACTCCACCAAACCCAATTTCAGCGCTTTTTCGTAACCGCCGGGTTTCTCCGAATGCGGATCCTTGTAACCGCTGCCGGGGCCGTGACAGCTCTCACAACTCACGCCGTACTCGGATTCTCTCGCGGCTTTTTCCGAAATCACCGTGCCGTGGCAGCGCATGCAGCCTTTATTGCCTTTGAGCATGTCAGCCGGCGTGATGCCGTAGAGCTTCGCAATTTGCAAGCACTCTTCGTCCGGATCATAAAAGCGATCCAGGCTGTTGTGATGCGCGTCGGTGGTCCACCAGGCGTTTTCGCGCGTGTGGCAGTTGGTTTGGCCGAGGCCGCAACTCGCCGGGCCCAGCGTTTGATATTGTTGCGCTAAACTCTGTGGGGGCAAAAACGCTAACGTCATCACCCAGCCAAAGATTTTGAGAAATGTGTGTTTGGTCATCTTCATACCCATAGGCTTTTATATATCGCAACTTGCTTTTTAAAAAAAATCTTTTTATCTTCTTGAAACATTGTTCTCGTTGGCCTTTTACGTTTCATCAGACCGTCATGACCATGAATCCATTGCTTCAACGTATCTCCATCAATCCCGCCATTTGTCATGGCCAGCCGTGCATCAAAGGGACGCGCATCATGGTTTGGCTCATTGTCGAGTTTTTGGCAAATGGCGATTCCGTCGAAGATGTTCTCGCTGCCTATCCTGATCTGACCCGTGATGATGTGCGCGCCGCTTTGGCCTATTCTGCCGAGATGACCAAGGAGCGTGTCATACCCTTTGAAGTCGCTATTGCCGCATGAAAATGAAATTTGATCAAAATATGGATCCTCGCGGCGCCGCGATTTTAAAGCAAGCGGGGCACGACGTCTTGACGGTCAAAGAACAAAATCTAACCGGCGCCGAGGACGAGGTGATTGCGCAAGTCTGTCAAAGAGAATCGCGATGCCTCGTCACGTTGGATTTGGATTTTGCAAACACGATTCTTTACCCGCCACAAGAATATTTCGGTCTTGTGGCGCTGCGCCATCCAAAGCCGACAGCCAAAAATTTGTTAGAATTGGTTCGACAATTAAGCTCGAGCTTGCAAAGCATGGATCCAACTCACAAGCTTTGGATTGTTGAACCGGGACGCATTCGCGTTCGTGAGTAAAGTCAATAATTTTTCACCCACCGCAAAAAAATCCGCGCTAATCCACGTCATCCTGCGGACGCAGGCCGTGTTCAAAAAAATTATTTGCTGCCAATCGCTCTCCCATTTGCGCCTTTTTCCATGTACACTTTGCCGTCGTCGCTGACCGTCCAAATCTTGCCGTTTTTCCAATACAACCGCTGCTGCTCTTCCAGCGTGAACGGGCGCGAGCCGAGGCGGCCAAAGATGCTCACCTGATTGCCGCTCTCATCCACGGCGCGGTCGCGATCCAGTCCTTTCGACACCGCCATCGCCTCGCCGTGGCCTTTGTGCGTCGCAATCAGTTTCGGATTCGGCCGCGGGCTGAAGCCGAGATAAGTCGGCGTATCGCCCGGCGAAGCCAGTTGCAAAACCCGCAAGCCGTTCTTGCCGTCGGCGACGTACGCGAAGATGCTCGCATTCGTCCCCGCCACTTTGACGCTGCGCACGTCGTTCATTGCGCCATTCGCATTGAAAACTTGGTCGATCTTCATCGCTTCCGGATTTTCCACATCGATAATCACCAGTCCCTGTTTGCCGGCCGCGACGTATGCATACGTGCGCGCCACGTAAATATCGTGCGCCTCCGGCAGCGGCACGAACGGCTCGCGCACGATGAGCAGGCGCTGCGGATTGGTGATGTCGATGGCCTTCACGCCCTCTTCATCACAAATGAAAGCGTAGCGAAACTGAATCGCAATGGCTTTCGGTTTTTTGAGATAAGGCGAATCGATGCGGCTCACCACCCGCGGCTGCAACGGATCGTTGATGCTCACCACCCGCAAGCCGGCATCGCAGAGAATGTAGGCGTAATTGCCGGCGATGGCCAAATTCACCGCGCCGTTCAAAATGCCGTCGGGATTGAAGGCTGCGCCCGTAGCGGTCACCGCGCGCTTCAAAAAGTTGTTGCGCGGATTGCCGTCCACCAGCGTCATCACGTCGACGATGATCAAGCCCTCGTATTTGTCCGTGACGTAAGCGTAACTGTACGACGGATGAATCGGCCACTGCTCCTGATTTTCCGGGCGATGCACGCGCCGGGTGTCGACCGGCATGTTGGTCGGCAGCGCCACGGCGGTGGCGAATTTCGTTTTCACCTGCGTGTCCTGTCCGCGCGGCGAAACCGGCGTCGTCACCAGCCGTTCGGAGAAGCCTTTGTTGTCCACGTTCGCCACATCATAAACGCGGAAGCCGTCTGTGCCGTTGGCGGTGTAAAGATACTCGCCGCGCAACTGCACGCTCAAGATATTCGTGCCGCCGTGATGATAAGCGGTTTGCAGTTTTTTGCCGGCCTGCACGTGCTTTTTATAATAATCCGGATACGCCAGTTTGTGCAAGTAACTGCCGATCACCGCCTGCGGCTCTTCGTCGACCGTCACCTGCACCGCCTCGAATCCGTGTTTGCCCATGCCGACGTACGCGTACTTGCCGATGAAATTGACGAGATTCGTGCCCTGCAACAACACCTGCGCCATCCAGGCGTTGTTGTCGTTTTGGGAAGAAAGATGGCAATCCGTGCAAATGCGCGTTTCCTTCGTGCGCACCGTGTGCGGAAAATGCGGATTGAACGCCTGGCTGCTGTAGCCCGGCGCGGAGATCGGCGGCTGCTGCAAGTAGATTTGCTCGCGATTCGCATTCTTCGAGCTTAAAATCAACGCGCTCGACGAACGCGACGGCGCGACTTTGTTGCCCTTCGTCGTGCCGTTGATGCACAACATAAAGCCCTCGTCGCGCAGCACCTGCGGATTGTACGTCGTCCAGTTGCGCGAAGTCTCGCCTTCGTAATGATTCATGTACTTCTTCCAATTCGCCTGCTGCGGCAGATGGCAGCCGAAGCAGTTGGTGATCCACGAGGTGTGGCAGGTGTAGCATTCCATTTTCTCATTCGCATGCGCCAACTGCGCCGTGTTCGCCGCCTCCGTCATCTCGCCGTTCTTGCCCATCAGCTTGGCAATGCGCGCTTTCGAATTGTAGCGCGGCGAATTGGGATCGATGATGTCCGCCACTTGCGGAATTTCCCAGCGCAGCGTATCAAAAAGCATCGAGCGCTGGAAAATGCGATTGCCGCGTTTGAGAAAACGGCGGTCGCCGAACGGCGTGTTCAGCTCCGCGAGATTGGTTCCGCTTTGCGGCGCGGCGATGCCGGAAGTCCGCAAGCTCGCGCGCTCGGTAATCGTGCCGTGGCAATCAACGCACTGAATTTCAATCGCATTGTGAAACTCGCCGACGAGCTGGCCGGTGCCGTGATTGTCCCGCGAAAAATGGCAATCGACGCAGTGCATGCCCCTCTCCGCGTGAATGTCTTTCAGATGCACCGCCTTTTGCGCGTTGCGGCATTCCTCGTTGCAAAAACCTTTATTCGGATCTTCAAGCGGCACCACGCCGTGAAATTTATGCTCGGATTCCGGCGGAACGATTTTTCCGTCTTTATCCAACAAATTGCCCTTGCGATCTTTGTTGAACACCGCGCGAAAAACCCAGCCGTGGCCGTGATAATCGGAGAATTGGCTGTTCTTCCGCTTGGGATTCATCTCACTCACTTTGGCGAGAAATTCGTAATCGCCCCAATTTCCGCGCAGCACCGCTTCTTCCGGATTCGATTCCAACAGCTTGAAGGCTTCATGATTTGAAGGAAATTTCTGCTTGGCGGGATACATGCCCTCACCGTCGGTTTCGTAATCCCACATTTGATAGCCGAAATACGTGTTCATGAACGCGTTCGGTTGGTGCATGTGACACACCATGCACTGGCTCGACGGAATCGAGGTCGTGAAGAGATGCTTCAGCGGATGCCCCGATTCTTTTTTCGAGATGGTGGTGTCGGCGGTTTGGCTCATTCCGCGATTGCCGAATTTTGCGTACGGCCCGGAATGCACGAACGAGCGATCATTGGCATACACCACGTGACACGCCGTGCAGCCGCTGGAGCGATAATCCCCGGGATGATCGTTCGTGCCCATGAACGAAAGATGCGGATCGTTCAACCGCGTTTTGTGAATATTCAACACCGGCGAGCTGATCAAAAGCTGCGTGCCCTTGCCGCGGTCGCTGAGCTTGTTGTCCGGCTTGCCCGGCTCGTTGAACGGATTCGGAATGCCGATCTCCGAAGGGTTGCCGCGAAAATCCTTGCCGCCGCGCTCGAAGCTGCGGTAATAATCGCCCGGCTGCGTGATCTCCCAACGCGGCAGCGGAAAGAACGTCGGCAAGATGCCTTTGTATTTCATCTCAGCAGCGGTCGGCGCCGGGACGGTGTTGATTTGCTGTGGAAAACCGTCGCGGCTGTAGCTCTCGCCCAAAATATAATTTTTGGTGGAGACGATGCCGTTGTTATAAGCCGCGCCGCCCCACAGCAACGGCGTCGTGGTCATCATGCTCTTTTTCACCTCCAGCACTTGCCTGGCATGGCACGGGCCGCAGGTTTCATCCGCCGCGCGCAAATCGCCGGGATTGACGAACTTCAGAAACTCCGGGCTTTCCTTGTTCAGCAGCGTAAACGAGTTGACCGGATTCGCCGAAGTTTTCCATTTATCCTCAAAGCGCGGCTTCACGTGGCCGGCTTTGACCGTCGTCGCCTCGGCGTTGCCGCCATGGCAATCCGTGCAGCCCAGCTTGATCGCCGTGGATTTGTGCATGTTGGGATTTTCGATTTTCGCATGGCAGATGAGGCAGCCCTTGCTTTTGCGATCGGCCTCCTCCTGCGTTTGCCGGATCAGCTTCGATTCCTGCTCTTGCGCCAGGGCGGCATGGAATCGGCCTAATCCGAGGGCGATGAGAACGAGAACCAACCCAAATTTATTTCGTTTCATTGGCGTCTCCTCGATCATAAAGTTTTTCGTTTCAGTACAGCCATGGATGCAAAGCAAAAATTTTTTAAATTTCGCTTGCATAATTCACTAAAAGATGTTACATATAAATCGTAAGGTGCCCCGGACTGTACGGGGATTCATAGTATGGCTGAGATGCCATACGCCTATCGGAGCTATCCGTAATTTCTTTTGGGCTCACAGCAATGTGAGCCCTTTTCGTTTTACGGGATACTAACAAGGTGGATTTTGTGTTCAAAAACCGTGTAAGCATTGATGAGCTCCTTTGCTCTTTTTGTGCCGGAGATTTCATCATTTGAAACAAAGTCGATCATGTAGGCACAAAAGTCGGCTAATTGCAAACCCGCATAAAATGCGGAAAATCCGAACCATGGCAATTCAATGAAATGCGTCTTTCCCCTATTTCCCACCCAATCTCTATAAGCATCGAGCAATCGCCTATCCTGTACACTGGAATGCAAATCAGAGCGCATGTCAACCATCAGCAATCCATGTTCATCTATATTTCTTTTGCTCAATTCCATCTCTATTTCATCCAGTAGACGCCAAAAAGATAAACGGTACAATTGTTCATCCGAAATAAAAAAAGGACTGAGCCGTCTATCCTTCAAGCCAGTGCCACTCTCGTCGATGTAAAACAATAGCATAATTCCGCCATTTTTTTAAAGAAAAACCCAATTGTGAATTATGCGCCACCGCTGGCTGGTTATCCTACCTCAATACGTGAAAATCAGCGACGTGAACACCGAAAACAACTGCTGCCGCGACTCGAAAATATCCGCAAAGCCGTTCAACGGTGTAAACGCCGTCGTCGACAGCGTGAAAATCGCGTTGTTATTCAAGAAGGGCCGGTAAATGATGCCGAAGCCGTAGTCCAGGCCGATCTGTTTGTGAATCGCCGGTTGATTTAAAAACGGCGTCAGCGGCGCAGTGCTCACGAAACGCAGATAATTGAAATTAAAAATCGTTTTCAGCTTGGGCGTAATTTCCGCGTCGAGCGCCGCGTTCAAAATAATGATGCCGGGATTCACAAAATTGGGCTGGCCTTCGGGCTTGCTGCTGCGCAAATCCGGCACCAGGCTGAAGCGATTCACCAAATTCACGCCCTGCAATTTGATGCCCTGCGTATTCCAAAAGCTAAACGGCCCGCCGGCAAAAAACGGCTGATCCAGAATCGTGTCGAAGCCCTTGCCGGTGTCATCGCCCGGCTCCGAATCGCCGGAAGAATAAAACGCCGAGAGACGATAGCGTTTCCAATCCTGATCGACTGAAAGCTCCAGCGCCGCCATTTGCGCGTTGATTTTTTTCAAGGGCCGGCCGGCCACCGAATTGAAATCGTCCTTGCCCAAAACCTGATAGAACGCGTGGTTGATATTCAAGCGGCCGAAATGGCCGTCGCCGGTCCAGCCGAGGTAATAGGCCTTGATGTCGTGCGGCTTGACGTTGCCGATCACCGCCGGACGCACCGGAAAACCGTTCTCGTCAAAATGCGCGCTGGCCTTGTCCCGCAAATAATGAAAGCTCAACTGGCCGGTGTAGCCCAGCGTGAACAAATCCTGCTTGTACAAATTGAAAATGCCGACCTGTTGATTGCGTTCATCATACTTGAAGAGCCCGAACTTCTCCTTGCCGCGCTTTTTGTAACGGAACGGCGCGAAGATGTTCAGCTCGCTGTTGGTGTCCTTCTCGAGCATGTCGAAAAAAGCGAGATTATACTGAAAACGATTGGCATTGAAGCTGCCGAAAAGCCGGGCGCCCAAATTGAAATCGTTGAAAATAAAACCGCGAAAATCGCTGTTGAACTTTTGAATGCCGGCTTTGAGCGAGATGAAATCGAAGCGATCGCTGACGTTGAAAAGATGCTTCTCCACCGACAGCTCCTGAAAACCGAAGTGGCTGTCCGTGCGGTTGGTGCCTTTCAGCGGGTTGATGTTGACGGCGTTGTTCTCGCGCAAATCCACGAAATTCAAATTGAACGCGCCGGCCACTTTAAACTCCCAGTCGCGCGGCCGGAACGCCACGTCGCCGTGATACAATTCCAGGCTCAGCTTGGCCAATCCGATGACGGCCAAACGCTCGCCTTCCTCGAAGAAATCCAGGCTGCGCGGCTCGTCGGCGCTCACGCCGCTCGGCGTGGGCAGGCGCACGCCTTCGACGATGTTGTCGACGGTTGCCGTCAGCACAAGAAAGGTGTTTTGCCCGATGATCGGATAATCGCCTTTGAGCTTGTTCTGATTGTAGGGATCGAGCGGCCGGCCTCGCACATTCAGCTCGTAGGGCGGCGGCTTGATCTCTTCCCAGCGGTTTTGACGGATAATAAAATCTTCCAGCTTTTTCGCTTTGGCGGTGTCCTGCATGGCCGGCTGCGTTTTCGCCGCGGAAGTGTCTTGCGGCACTTGGGCAAACGTAAACGTTCCCGCCGCCAACAAAACTGCACCCATCACGCACCGTTGTAGGGTAAACAGCAACCAAGTTCTGTTTCGCATAAGAAAGTTTTCTCCCTCGATTTTGCAACGTGAAGAGAACCGCAGTAAAAATTCGTAACTATCAATTCAGGCACCTTTTGAAAGGCAAGACTATTTAGGGCAGAACCATTATTGTAAAACTTTTTTTAATCGTTTGAGTGTATATCAAATTGCAGGAAAGTGTATGCGGAGTGTGAAGCTTTAGCTTTGCAATGCTGAAGCATTGCACTCCGGCCTGTGAAATGATACACACTCTAATCGTTTTGCCCAAAATCGTTTTGCCTTCAAAGTATGATCATTTTAACTCCGGCTGCCGCGGAAATTTGACGTACGGCAATCTGATGTCGCGATATTTGAATTGATCGCAGCGAATCTCCGGCGGCGGCTCGAAGCCCAGCGCGCCGGCGAAACAAATCAAGTCGTCCTGATCGACGCCGTCGCCGCTGATGCCGATGCCGCCAACGAGCTGGCTGCCTTTATACAACGGCACGCCCCCGGGAAAAATCGTGATGCCGTTGCCAAAAGGCGCGCGGCCGGAATTGCCGAGATCGCGCTGAAAGATAAACTCCTGGCCGTCGCCCGGCGGCATGATGAAAAACGGACCCGGGCCAATCGGCTGATCGAGCGACTGCTCCTCGCGGCTGATGCCGGGCGGATAAAAATCCTGCGCCAGAAAACCGACAGCGCGCGCGGAAATCGCCAAGCCTTGATTGGCCGCCAAGCCCAGCTCGCGCCGGATGCGTTGGCCCAAAGGATGATTCGGATCGCTGAACGCCAGGGCCGTGCGCGCTTTTTGCGCGGAAACGTCAAAGCTGAAAAGCGTGGCGTCCGGCGTCCGGCCGATGCCGAGAACGCTGCCATTCACATCCACCACGGAGATGAAAACTTGCGCAGGAACGCCGGGAGGGCGGCGAATGGCGGCGCGAGTTTTTGCTGCTTGCGTCGCCGCTTGCGTGATAATCCGGCGGACCTCTTCACTCGTTAACAAGCTGCCAGCGCGGATCGTAAAATTGAAATTGGGGATGCGAAGATCGACTTCCCGAAAAAGCTCGTTCGCTGCCGTTTGCGGAAATTTTGGATCCGGCGCCCTGCGAATCGGAAATCGCGCATCCACCGCGCCGCGGCTGCCGAGCGCGGAAAATGCGAGGGTAAAGTTCGCTGCCGGCGGAGTCGCATTGGAAAAGAGAAAACGAATCCCGTCGATCAAAATGCCGTCACCGCGCAAATTCGCCGGCGTTTCATAACCGCCCAACACGCCGCCGAGTGCGATGATTTCATCTTTTATGATCGCGCCGCAACAACACAAGATGGCATCCAAATCTGATTGCTTTGGAATACCGAGACTCACGCCAAGCCCGCCGGCAAGCAAGCCATTTTTAAAAACCGGCAGGCCGCCGGGAACGCCGGTGAGGCCTTGAGCGCCCAACGGCGGCCGGCCGGCCGGCAAATCGCCGTTCGGTTGAATATCGCCGCCGCCGATGCTGGAACGCGGCACGCCGAAGAGCGGACCGGCCGCGGTGTTGTCGATGTTCGGTGGGAAATGATTGCGCGTAATGAAACAAGCGGTGAGCGTGGAAAAACCGTGCTGGTTGCTGCTGAGATAGGCGGCGGTGCGGGCTTTGGCAATCGCGCCGACAATCGGATTGGTTACCGTAATGTCAGGACTGGGCGCGCCGGTCATATTAAAAACCCCGAGCACGTTCGCCTCGCGATCGGTCACCGCGATGCTCGCTTTCACGCCCAGGCGCTCGGCCTGCTCGACCGCGTGCGCGATGAGCGTTTGCACATCGGACTCCACCAGCATGCCGGTAGAGGTCGACAGGGCAATCGTCGGGCTTTCCACAGAATCGCAGCCGAGATAAAACCCGGCCAGCGACAAGAACAGCCCTGCGGCCGCAGGCGTCACGATCACAACAAAGAGAGGAACGGAAAGGCGGATTCGCCAACGCCTGCGGCGAATCAAATCGTTCTTTCCTCCTGGTAAATTGAGCATTTTCGCACCTCCTCGTTTTGAGCATGGATCGGTCACTGCGAGTGACCGGTCAATGAGTTTCAATGCGTTTTATTTCATCAACGTGAGCTTCATCATTTTCGTAAAATCTCCGGCGCGCAACCGATACAAATAAACGCCGCTCGTGACCAACCGGCCTTGATCATCACGCCCGTTCCACAGGCGCTGATGCCGGCCCGCCGGCAATTCGACTTTGTCCAATATTGTCGTCACTTCGCGGCCGTTGAGATCGAGAATCTTGATCGTCACCACGCTCGTTTTCGGCAAGCCGAAACGAATCAAAGTTTCGGAATTAAACGGGTTGGGGAAATTTTGTTCCAAAACAAAATCTTCGGGTACGCCTTGCACTCCGGCGGTTTGCGCGGCAACAAAATCTTCTTTGCCGACAAGCAGCGTGAAGTCTTTCACGCGTTCTATCTCACGAGATTGATATTGATAGACCGCATTGTCGCGCAGATTCTGTTTGTAGTTCATCTCTTCATCGACCAAAAAAACAGCCAAATTCGGATCAGCCTCTTTCAATCCCTCAAAACGCAAGGTGACAATTTCATTTGAAATGTTCGTCGCCAGGTTGAAGCGCCATTGCTGATTCGAAGTGGCCGCAGCGCGAATATCGTCGCTGAACCGGCTGAGCGCCTTCTGCCATTCCGGATGCGGAAAATAGAGCGACACGTATTCGCCGATCGGCGGCGGCTCGGCCAAATCGTTGCCGTCCCACTCGTCAACGCTTGCCGGCGCGACGCCGGCGAAGTTATAATCGTCACGCGCTGCGGCGCAGCTTGCAAGAATTTGCAGGCGCCAGCCCTCGGCGGTCGTTTTATTTGAAGCAGAGGAAGAAAGATTCGCATTCACAAAAAGCGTGTCAACCGCCTGATTCACATTGGGAAAATAATAACCTTCCCACGGCTGCAAAGCAGCTTGCTCCGGAATAAAGCCGCTGCCGCCGCCATAAGTTTTTAGCGCATTCAAGCTGCCGCCGCTTTTGAGGCTGAGCTTGCCAACCGGAACGGCGAAATTAAACGGCGTGGCCACAAAATTATGGCCCGGCTGCAATGGGATGCTGAATTTTACCTCGGTTCGAATCGACCGGCTGGCGCCGATGGTAACGATTTTGCCGGGATCTTTGACGATCAAAAACAAACTTGTGCCCGGCGCAAAGGCATTGGCCCCGGCATTCGGGAATTCGACATACGGCTCTTTATTATTGAGATTTTGACTGGGGCCGGCAGCCAGGCCAAAGAGCCGCCACTTGGTGTTGTCGTAGGCTCCGAGGTCATCTTCCAAAACCGCGGCCGCCGAAGGATTGTCCAACAGCAAGGGCACGGAAATCAGACGATAGGCCGTTTGCGCGCTGCCGTTCGGTTGCGCCATGGGGTTGCCCTGCGCATCACGCCGGACTTCGCTGGTCACCAGAATTTGAATCGATAAAATACTGTTGGGCGCGTCCGGCTTGCGAGTCTGAGCGCCATCCACGTCCGTCGCCACGACGAAATACTCCACCCCGCGTGAGGTCACGAAACCCGAGGGAATGTTTGTTTGATAATTGCTGCCGCTCGTGAACGTCATTCTCGTCGTGGTGAAACTCACCTCGCCGCCGCGGCGGTAATTCAATTCAACTTTATCAATGCCGCGGTCATCGGTGACGCTGGCGATAATCAGAATGTTCTGGCCGCTCGGTTGCAGTGAGGGTGTGGTGTGCGTGATGCTCGGCGGCTGGTTGGTTCCGGCAACATCAAGCGTAAAAATAAACCCACTCGACAACGTCAACTGCCCGGCGCTGGCTTGACCCGGCGGCGAGGGTTGGCCGATGGTGGCAATCAGGGTGGATGAACCCGATTGCGCAGCGCCACCGGCTGCGCTTTGTACGGAGGCGCCCTGGGTTTGTTGAGCGAGCGAGTTGGCCCAACCCATGCCGAGGACTAAACCCCAGCACAAAATGATGCGTTTCATCGCATTTGGTCTCCTTTCCTACTCCGTTGGCCTTGGATGACAGCATTCTCGAGGACAGAAATGCGCTCGACCAAAGTCGCCATCGTTGTCCGTTGCGTTTCAATTTGCTGTTGTTGTTCCTTCATGGCTTCAATTAAAAGAGCCACCAAACGGGCGTAGTCCACGGACTTGGCCTCGACGCCATTCTCTTCATACGCCACCACTTCCGGAATCACTTCGCCGACTTCTTCAGCGATCAGGCCGATATCGTGTTTGCCATCGGCCTTCCAATCATAAGCGACGCCGCGCAGCCGCTGCACCTTTTCCAATGCGCCGGCAATCGGTTGGATATTCGTTTTCCATCTTCTCGAGCTGTAGGTGGTCCAGGCATCGGCAATGGGGTCAGTGGCGGAATTTTGTTGCACCGTCAAAATGTTGCTTGGCACAGCTACTCCGATGCCAACGTTGCCTGATGATGTTACGACAACAGATTTCGCCGCCTGTGCAGTGCTTGATTCATAGCGGACGATGCCAAAGGTGTTGGGGAAGAACGCATCGCTAGGAATTTCCCACCAATCGCCGGACGGATCATTGGTGTCGCGCAATCGAATGGTGGCATCGCCCGGATGTTCTATTTGCAATGCTTTTCCCGGGCTTGCCGTCCCGATGCCGACGCCGCCAGTCGTGGTGATAATCTGTGAACCAAAGTTGGGGCTGATTTTGGTGCCGGCAATCGCTGCACTTGCACTCACATCCGCATTCGTTATTATTCCATCCGCCACGCCGTCCGCCTCGCTGGCGCGAACCGCAAAGGGCACGCTCGCCAAGCGAAAGCGCGGCGTCATCTCCGGATCGGCTCCCACTTTGATGCCCAAATAGCGCTCGCCCGCGCCGGTAAACACGCTGTTGGGAATCGGTGTGACACTTCCCAACAACACATTAAAAATGCCGTTGGTAACGGTCACACTTTGCGTTTCCGACCATAAGGCCGTGGTACCGCTGGCCGAGGAATAGATCGAAAAGATCATGCTGAAAGTTACCGCGGCCGGATTGCCGCCCGTGCTCAACTTGCCCTGATAGTTGAGAAGCTGAGGCGCTTGCGCCCACAGGGAGGTGAGCGTCAAGCCTAAACTCAATGGGATGGCGAAAACTAATTTCCGTTTTGCACTCATGATAAGAACCTCCTTCCAATTTAAATTGACCGGTCACTCGCAGTGACCGGCCAATTTTAAAAACTAAAAACTCACCGTCGCGCCGAAGGTCGGTACGAGATTCGAGCGCAGGCCGCCGTCGTTGAGCGGCGCCACGACGTTGCCGAGCAGCAATAGTTTTTCCGAGGCGGCCACGCGCAGGCCGAACGAGGCGTTGAAAATATTGTCATTGTCCCGTTTGAGAATATTCGTCAGCCGCTCCGTTCTTTGGGTGACGACCGGGGCATTCGTCTTGTCAACAATGGTGACGGTTTCCTGCGGAAAGAATGTGATCGCTTCATCGCTGTTGATATCCACTTCACCCAGAAAATCCACGGCGAAGGTGACGCCTTCGGCCATTTTTTGGTCGAAGCCCAGCGCAAACTCCAGCTCGTCGCTATCAAGACTGGCCGAACGGCGGTCATAACCGATATTGAAATGCGGCGTGAATTGCGCGATCTTTTGCGTGGCAATCAAAGAAAGCCGCGTGCTGGTCTTGCCGGTTCCCAGAAAATCAGCTTCGTCGCCGGTGGGCAGCCGCACGTCGAGCAGCGCGGCCCAATTCATTCCCGAGCCGCGGATAAAATTGTACTTCACGCGCACGGCAATATCGCCGATGCCGCTGCCGCTTTCATCATAGGGAATGCGATCAACCAAATTCGGGCTGTTGGTGGTGCCGCCCTTGAAGGTATGCAAAACCCCGGCAAACGGGCCGCGCAACGTCGCGGTCGCTTCGCCGCTGAGGCTGGTCGTGATCACGGGAATCGCGACGCCGATGTCCAAATTATTGGTGACACCGAACGTGGCAAAGAACGCAAAAATATTGGCGTTCGCATCCAAATCCAGATTGACGTCCATCACGTCAAGCTCGACAACCTCATCGCCGAGCGGCTGGCCGTCCTTTTTCAGATCGAGATGATTGAAGGTAAAACGCAAATCCTGGGTGCGCAGGCCGCGAAATTTTTCCAGGCTCAAATGGGTATACTCGAAGCCGACATTGAGCTTGCTCTTTCCCAGCGTCGACGCCGTTTCTGCAAAAATCGGCCCCAGGCTTTCGGTGATTTTCACCGGCCGGCCCGAGGAGAGATCGTAGGTGGCGCCGGCGATGGTCGAGGTCAATGGAAACGACGACACGTTGCTGGCGATCAGCGCATTCAAGCCGGGGGTCAGCACCTGATTGGCTTGGGCGGCTGCTTCACGAAAATGCGTGCCGTGCTCGCCGATCAACTGCAAATCTTGTCCTAAAACTCGATCAAAAATGCTTCCGAACACCTTGTCAAGCTGCGCCTGCGCGGTGCTGACCACGAGCAGCAGGCTGAAAACTACCAACCACAATCGCTTGTTCATGTTGCTCTCCTTATTGATAATCGACAATGACCCAGTTGCCGTTTCGTTCTTCCGCTTTCCAACTCACCGGCAGGGTCGTTGATTTCGGTTCGCCTTTGTTGTTTTCAAAATCGATACGCGCTGTAAAGGAGACGGTGGCGTTTTTGCCGCTGATTTGACGCGACACCTCGCCAATGACAACCTGAATATTTTTGATGTTCTGCCTGTCCTTAAAGAAAGCCGACCATCCCTCGGCGTCATCCTTTCGCGTAAAAATATTCAACGCTTGCAGCGCCGCGAGATTGCGCTTTTCAAAATTTGTTTTGAAGCTGTTGATTAAATTTTGAATCTCGCGCTCGGCGGCGGCCAGCCGTTCGCGCTCGCGGCTGCGTTTGTCGCCGGCGGCGCTCCCAACCGCAAGATATAATTTTTCCGCGTCTTGATATCGCGACGCGGCGCGGTCAAAATCATTGTCGCGATAGGCCGCGCCGGCTTCATTTTCAATTTGAACCGCTTGCTGATATTGCGGCTCCGCTGCGCCCTCTTTGTCGATTTTTGATTTGGCCTCGCTCATAGCTTGGCGGGCGGCGTCAGCTTGGCTTTGCGCCGCGGTTGTCCCCAGCTCGCGGCCCGCCTCGACGTACGAATCCCGCGCTTGCCGGAATGAATTTTGCGCCGCCGCATAATCCTCGCCCTGATATTGTTGTTCGCCGGCGGCCTCCGCTTGCAGACCGCGCGCATATTTGGCATTGGCGCGTTTGTCCTCCTCGCCTCCGGGAACCTGCTGCCTGGCGTTGATCATTTCATTGCGGGCGTTTTCGGCGTTTTCCCGGGTTCTGGTCATCGCCATGCGGGCGACTTCTTCCCTGGCCTGTCGAAAGCTGTCGCGAGCGCCGGCATACGCTTGTTGCGCGGCGCGCCAATTGGCTTCGCCGCCGGCCGCCGCTTTCGCGTCGCCGTCCTTCTCCAGGCGCAGGCCGTTGTTAAAAGCAACCCGCGCCAGTGTTGGCGCTCCGGCGCGCGCCGCCGCCGTTTTTTCTCTTTCCATGTCGCGTTTCACCGCCATGACCAGCTCCGACAGGCGATTCACATCGCTTTCGGCCAGCATGAGGTTTTGCTGCGCTTCGGTTTTCGCATTGCGAAAATATCCGGCCGCCGTTTCGTACGCCGCCTGGGCCGCGGCATAATCGTCTTGTGCAAAAGCCCGGTCGCCTTTTTCCTGCTCTTGCACGCCCATTTGAAGCGTCGTCGAGGCCCAGGTCTCGGCGCCGGCTTGCTCGGCTTCAGCGCGCAGCCTTGCCGCCGTCTTTTGCGCCTCAGTCGCCGGGCCGGGGGAATCAGATTGTTGCGCCGTTTTTTCTACCGGCGGTTGAGTTGAAGAAGGACGCAAGAACTGCCACAGCCCAAAACCGATCACGGCGATAGCGGCCACCGAGATGGCAGCTATCCGCCAGGCTACGCCCGCAGGGGTTTTGGACGATGTTTTCGGCGGCCTTGCCAGTGGCGTCGGCAGCCCTACGGCCGGAGGCGGCGTCGGCACTCGCGGGCGCGGCGTCGTAACGCGCGGCCGCGGTGTAACGGCCGGCGCCCGCTTGCTCTCTTCCAGGCCTTTTTGCGCTTTTTGCAAACCGCGGGCGGCGGCTTTGTTGGCCGGATCGAGCGCGAGAATTTTTTGATACGCTTCAACCGCCTGCGCAAATTTTTCCCGCTTCACGTAGAAGTCGGCGTCGACCAGCAGCTTTTCGATCCGTTCGTTCTGCTCATTGACTTTTTGAATCTGCGCGACAAAATCCGCGGCCTCGGCGTGTTTCGGATCGAGCGCGAGAATCTCCGAAAAACAATTGAGCGCCTCCTTCAGCTCGCCTTTTTCGAAGCTGCGCTTGCCGGCGTCGAGCAGCAGGCTGATTTGCTCCAGCTCGCTCAGCTTGTACTCACATTCGGCGGCCAGGTCGCGCGCCTGCTGGTTTTCCGGATCGATCTCGAGCACGGCCTTGAAGCGGGAAAGCGCCTCGTGGTATTCGTGGCGCTCAAAAAACATTTTCCCTTTGGCGGTCAAGCCGCTGATCTCGGACTTGGTTTCGGTGAGGCCTTTTTCGCGGCTCGTTTGCTGGCGCACTTTGCGCAGGGCCTCGTACATTTCCTGCATGGCGGCGAAGCGATTTTCCGGCGCTTTTTGCAAGGCTTGCCGGATGATGCTTTCAAGCGCCGGCGAGATGGCCGGATTGATTTTCGAGGGCGGCGCCGGCTCTTCGTTCACGATCGCGTACAGCAGCGACAGCTCCTGCTCGCCTTCGAAAGGCAATTTACCGGTCATCAGCTCATACAGCGTCACGCCCAGCGCCCAAATGTCGCAGCGGTGATCGACGTCGTGGCCTTTGATTTGTTCGGGCGACATGTAAGCCAGCGTGCCGACCGTCGTGCCGGTCTTGGTGATTTTGGTGTTGCTGGCGAGTTTGGCGAGGCCGAAATCGACGATCTTGACCGCGCCGTCTTTGGTGATGATGATGTTCGAGGGTTTGAGGTCGCGATGGGTAATGCCTTGCTCATGCGCCTTGGCGATGCCGGAGGCGATATCGATCACCATGTCGAGGCTCGACGACAAGCTGGCTACGCCCGTAGGGGTTTTGCCGGCCCGGATGATTTCGCGCAGGGTTTGGCCTTCGTAATACGTCATGCAGATGAACAACTGGCCGTTTTCGCTCTCGTCGATTTCGTGCACGGTGCAAATGTTGGGATGGTCGAGCGAGGAGACGGCCTGCGCTTCGCGGACAAACCGCTTGGTGGCGCTCTCGTCGCGGCTCAATTCCGGCAGCAGGAATTTGAGCGCGACCAGGCGTTTGAGCTTGATGTCTTCGGCCTTGTAAACCACGCCCATGCCGCCGGCGCCCAGGCGCTCGAGAATGCGGTAATGCGAAATCGTTTCGCCGACGATCTGGCCGGCCATCACTTTCATGGTGCGGCGGTCCTTGTCCTGACCGAGACACTCCTGCCGCCGGCTTTGCGCCTCGGCATGTTGCGGATCGAGGCGGAGAATTTCATCAAAGCGCGTCAGCGCCTGCTGGAAATTGCGCTGCAGGGTGAGCGTTTCCGCCTCGGCCAGCAGGGTTTTGATGCGCTGCTGATCCCGCCATTTTGCCTCCACTGCTTCGAGCGCGCCGGTCACTTCGGCAAAGTTGTTGTAGCGGTCGTTGGCCGATTTGGCCAAACATTTCGCCAGCAGCGCTTGCAGCTCCTCCCGCATCTCGATGTCGTCAAGCTGGAGCGCCGGCGGTTCTTCGTGGACGATCTTGTACATCACCGTCGTGTCATCGCCCTCGAAAGGCCGGCGGTACGTCAACAGCTCGTAGAACAGCACGCCGAACGAGAAAATATCCGAACGCTTGTCGATGCCGTCGCCTTTGATTTGCTCCGGCGACATGTACCACGGCGTTCCGACCCGGGTGCCGGCTTGCGTCAGTTTACTGGAGACCGGCCGGGCGATGCCAAAATCCAAAATCTTGACTTTGCCGCCGTCCACGATCATGATGTTTTCCGGCTTGATGTCGCGATGGATGATGTTTTCGGAATGCACGAAGGCCAGCCCCTTGCAAATCTGGCGGCTGTAATCAAGCTTTTGCGGCAGGGTGAGCGGCGTTTTCGCTTTGATCATGGCGCCGAGATCTTTGCCTTTGAGATACTCCATCACGATGTACGGCCGGCCCTCGATTTCGCCGACGTCGTAAACGACGGCCAGGTTCTCGTGCTGCAGCTTGCCGGAAGCCCGCGCTTCGCGATAAAAGCGCTCGCGCATTTCCTGATCCATGG
>Ga0073934_10001398_pt1 | contig 58416 bp, 48 predicted proteins | sample LarsenN4metaG_FD_76834 | JGI IMG/M metagenome (GOLD analysis project Ga0073934, IMG submission 76834) | Hot spring sediment bacterial and archeal communities from British Columbia, Canada, to study Microbial Dark Matter (Phase II) - Larsen... ...
AAAAGAAATGGTGCCGAAACCGTCTCCCACACCGTTTTCAGCACCCTTTGTTTCCTGGTTCCGCGTGGAGCGGAGTCGGAAACAAACTAAAGATAGCGCATTTCAAAAGATTGTCAAATGCCGATAATAAAAAAATGCCCAATATTTAAAAATTTCCAGAAAAAATTTTTTATACGGGGCATTTTTTCTGTTTGGCCAATTAACGGACGCCTTCATTTACGACTTTTCCATTGATTATTGTGCCAATGCAGTGGCTTGTATATTCAAAGGGATCGCCGTCATAAAGGGCGATATCGGCATCTTTGCCAATGGCAATGGAGCCTATACGATTGTCCAGCCCGAGGATTTTTGCCGCATCTATGGTTATCAAGGCAAGAGCGTCGCTTTTTGATAGCCCATTGGCAGCAGCCATTGCGGCTTCAAAAAGGACTACGCGGGTTTTCGGTACATAACTTTCGTATCCGCTTTGCAGCGCGACCGGAATACCGGCAGCTTTTAATTTGGCGGCTGTCTCCATCGAAAGGCTTTCGGTATCTCCTGCCGCGCGGGCCATCGTAGGATGAATAATTACCGGAAAACCCGATGCCTTAATCTCATCGATAACCAACTGGGCCTCTGATGCCCCGTCGAGAACGATTTTAAGGTTAAACTCCTTTGCCAGTCTCAGGGCGCTCATGATGTCCTGATCCTTGTGTGCTGTAATCAGTAAACGAACCTCACCTTTGATTACTTTCATCATTATTTCTGATTTCAGATCTTTAGGCGGTTCTTTTTTAGAAGCGTTTTCCTGTGCCTTGATCAGTTCGGCGCGGAGCATTGCCATTTGTTTGCCGCGAGTGCCCGGCGAGCGGCCTTGTCCGGCATTTGCAGCGGTGCCAAGCACAACCGCTACCATTGCTGTCGGGACAATTGTCGCCTCATCAACGTTGCGGCCAAAAGTCTTGGCGATCATTGTTTGTCCGGGAACAAGTGCCGTAGGCTGATGTCCCGTGTGGATGGTCGTTACTCCAAATTCCCGAACCCACTGTATCAGCCTTTCTTCTGCATTATATGCATCTATGGCACGCAATTCGGGTTGGAATGATGAGCTGCCGTCAAATGCCATTTGGTCGTGCGGTTGATTGAGATAACCGTTCAATCCTATGACGGTATGGGCATCTATCAGTCCCGGGGTAACGACCTTTGCGTTGAGAATACGATAGCCCGATGGTATTTGAATCTGTGCGGATCTGCCGACTTTTTCAATCTTGCCGTCTTTTATCAGGATGACGCCATTTTGGATAGGATCGCCGGCCATTGTCCAGATCAGATCGCCTTTGACTGCAATCTGAGCTTCTACTGCAACAGACAAAACGAAGACAAAAATAAAAGCAAAAAATGATTTCAGTCGCATACAGTGGTTTTTAGAAATTCTCTTGCAAGCGGGTTTCATTAATTTCCACCTCCAATATCTCCGTCGAAACAATCCAGATGGTCGGCGCCTGCTTCGCCGTCCGTTGCTCCCTTCCCGCCGACTGCAATGAGATAATCTTTGGGATTGGCACGGTCAAAGACCTTTCTGCCTTCGACCCAAGTTTCAAGAATGTGTGTATAAACACTCAGCGGATCGCCCGAGAGGATAACCAGGTCTGCGTCCTTGCCGGGCTCCAGTGAGCCTACCCGATCCTGCAGATCAAGCATAATTGCTCCCGCCATGGTAAGAGCATAGAGCGCCTTTTCGCGGCTCATTCCCGCGCGGACAGCCAGCCCGGCTGAGCGTAAAAACCATCTTGAATCCGTAATGCTGTCGTCGGTGTGAAACCCGACCAATGCACCGGATTTTTCCAAAGCCGCAGCGTTGCGAAAATCTATGTCCATTGTTTCCAGCTTGCCGCCGGGAGAATCAATAAAAATTATCGATGCGGGCGCTTTGGCTTTGGCAATTTCATCCGCGACCTTCCAGGCTTCGGACACGTGCTGGAGCACAATCCGGAATCCAAACTCTTTAGCCAGTCTCAGGGCTGTCATAATATCGTCATGGCGATGAGTATGGAAATGGACAGTGCGTTTGCCTTCCAAAACCTCTACTAGTGCTTCCATTGCGAGATCGCGGGGAGGCATCTTTGTCGGGTCACCGTTTGCTTTTTTGATTTTGTCGCGATATTCCTGAGCTTTTATAAACTGTTCACGGACAAGGGCCGCGGATTTGGCTCGGGTGCCGGGAAAATTGCCGCCGCCCGGACGGATCGGGTTCGTCCCGTTGGCAAATTTGATTCCGCCCATATATTTGCCGTCTTTGTCATAAATCAAAAGATCGTCGATTTTGATCGCGCCGTCGCGAAGTTTGAGATATAACGTCTGTCCGCTATCGAGATGACCCGATCCGGGCATAACATTTACTGTGGTAATACCGCCGGCCTGGGCACGCTGAATGCTCGCCGCGCGAACATTCAGACTGTCCAGTATTCTGACATCCGGCTGAATTGGTGCCGAACCGTCAGCACCTGCCGGCCCGCCGATATGGCTGTGAGTATCGACCAGGCCGGGCATAACAACCCTTCCCGTCAAATCGATTTTTACGGCATCGGCGGGAACTTTTACGTCTTTAACATCTCCGACAGCGATAATTTTGCCATTTTGAATAAGCAAAACGCCTTTTTCTATCGGATTGCCAATGATGGGGATGATTTTTGCGTTGATAAAAGCAGTCGGCTTTTCCTGTCCTAAAACAGGACATACCAGAAATGCGGCTGCCGCAACAAAGTAGAGTAGTCGTTTCATTTATAAGACCTCGAACAGGTGAATTTGTAGTCAAGGAATGTAAGCATAAATTGCACCCAAAAGCCGGATATGTCAAGAATAGAGGCACGAAATGGTAAATAATTAACCCAAATCGTTTACCGAACGGCCGTCAAATCATGCATTAAAGCTTGTGAAATATAGATATCAAGGCAATGGCACAGCGATTGTTTACGATAATTTTGTAAAAATCTTTGACGACATTGTTCGTTGATAAATTTGGGGGAAACGCGATTATGAAGAAATATCTGGTTTTATTGCTTGTTTTTGTTTTTTCGCTGACGGCGATTGCTCCTGAGGCTTTCTCGCAGACACGGCCTAAGAAAAAGAAATATCGCGGGCTTGCAACGAATGCGGCTATTGTTGGCGGTTCTACGGTTGCCGGCGCACTAATAGGACGCGGACGAAACGGCGCAATGATTGGTGCCGGAGCGGGGCTTTTGTATGCATCCAGCAGAAAAGGAACAAAAAGACGTGCCTATAACTCAAAATATCGCAGGGCGGCTAAAATTGCAGGTGGCGGTCTTCTTGGAGCAGGCACCGGTGCCTGGCTGGGCGGTAAGACGGGAATGATAGTCGGAGGACTTGCAGGTGCCGGAGCTACCTATCTTTACACGAAAAATGGACGTAAATATTATCGCGGCAGAAACGGAAAAATCTATTCCGTAAGGAAATAAGTTTCAGAGTTTTCATTACTCCGATACCGGCAGGCGAACGGTGAATACCGAGCCTGCCGATTTTGTTGACTCAACTTCGATCCGGCCGCCGTGTGCACTGATGATGCCATAGCAGACCGAAAGCCCAAGGCCTGTGCCGCGGCCCGGAGGTTTGGTGGTGAAAAAAGGATCAAAGACTTGTCTTATTTCGGTTTCCTCCATACCGGTGCCTGTGTCTTCAATTCGTACACATACGAAGTCGCCGTCGTCAAAAATCTTTATTGAAAGGCGGCCGCCCTGTGGCATTGCATCACGGGCATTTAGAAATAAATTAAGAAAAACCTGTTGAAGCTGGTCAGGATCAGCTTCAATCAGGCCGATTGTTTCATCTGTTTCAAAACTCACATCAAGTTTTTGAAAACCCGAATCAAAGCCTGCGAGCCGCAAAGCGGACTCTATAACCTGATTTAGATTGGTTTTCTGACGAGCGGCAGGACGAATTCGGGCAAAATCCGTCAAATCTTTGGTAACGCGGCTTATTCGGCGAATTTGCGTCAGGATCAGGTCAAGCCGCTCGCGCGTTTCGTCGTCAATCCAGTCAGATTCCCTGATCATTTGGACAAGCGATGAAATGGAAGCCAGCGGATTGTTTACTTCGTGTGCAACGCCGGCGGCCAGTGTGCCCATTGCCGCCAGACGTTCTGCACGGGCAAGCCTTTCGTTGAGGCTCTGAAGTCGCTCAATGTCAAAAGCCATTTTGCGGCTCATTTCGTTGAAAGAATCGGCAAGGAGCCCGAGTTCATCATTGCTGCGTCTTAAGTCAACCTCTGTGCCATATTCGCCTTCGGTAACACGAACCGCCGCAACTGTAATTCGCTGCAGCGGTCTGGAAATTGACCGAACAATCAAAAGGACGAGCAGAAGGTTTGGCACCAGCGCGGATATGACGCTGAAGACCAGATATTTTCGCCAGGCATCAAAATCCATTCCATTGCGAAAAGACCACCAGACAATCGGTATTTGAAATAAAACAAAACTTATAATCGCAACCGAAGCAACGGCAAGAGCGATCTTGTATGTAATCGGAAAAAGGCGAAATTGATCCAGAGCGGTTTGTAATGAAAACAGCCTGAAGTTGGAAATTGCGTAAGCGTAGATAACTACGCCAGGTAGTATGAAAAGTGCGCTATAGGGAAGCAATTCATAAATACCAAAGAAAGGCAGGATTATATTTGCCAGCGATTTAAGGACGAGAGTAACGGCCAAAGCAAGGAGAATGGCCGCCAATTGCGACCCCTTCTGTGTGCCGCGATAGGCTTGATATTTACGAAAAAGTTTGAAAGCGCCGTAAAAAAACAGGAAATAGACGTAAGCTACAAAAGCATAGGCAATCGGTGTAACGGAAATTTCCAGATTGTTATCTCTGACATCAATTTTATCCAGGTACAAACCTGCCATTGCAGCGATAGCAAATATTATTCCGGGTGCAAACAACACGGCAGCTTTCCTTCGTGGTGTGCGTGCATTCTCCGGGAAAACCCACGCGAAAACCACTAAGGCATATTGCATCAGGAGGGCGATTATAAAACTTACCGCCGCCCAAATTTCCGCTGCTTCGCCGGTTCTGAAAAAGTTCCAAAAAATCAGGTCTTTGGTTGTCCAAAGAGCAAGAAATGCTATGAAAGCAGCAAATGTCTGATGCGCGCGGCTCCGAGGATCTGCAACAAAAACGTAAAACCCCAGCCAGACAAGCAATAGCAAAGCGGGCAGTTGTAGCAATTCAAGCATTTCAACCGCTGATTCTAGATTTCATTTAAGTGAAGAGCAAACTTCTGAAGTAAAGAAAAACGGGTTAGAGATGAATTTTGATGCTGACACCGATACTGTTGACCGAGCGGATCTGTCCTGACCGCGTATCACGGCGTAGATAATAGAAATCTGCAGATGTACGCGAAGAAAGTTTTCGGGTAATACCGGCAGAAAATTCGTTCATGGACCAATGCTTCTCATGGAAATCATAAAAAACTTCATCAGCAATAAAGGGCGATAAAACAGGTTTTTTTCTATATTCCAATGGGAAGGCAAATGTGAATTTATTGCGATATCTGACAGTATCCGGCTTTGAGTTACGAAAACGATATTCCACACGGCTGCGGTTTTTAATTGAAAACGACGGCCATTTCTTTCCCACCGTAAGGTCGAAAAATAGACGATGTTCGTATTCCTTGCGGTTGCGGAGCGGTTCGCCGCGGCGGTAAATATAGCTGTTTGAATAGGTTACAAATTTATTTATCTGCAGGTCGAAACCGCCGCCGATGCGTTCATCAACCATATAAAGGCGATTTTGTCCGAGTCTTAATACTCCGGTCAGAAAAAACGATAACCGATCCAATTGTTTTCCGTGAGAATCAATGGATTTTATTACAGCCGGAAATACAATCGTCACGTCGCTGCGAATCTGGAAATCGGAGGTCGGAAGCGCATTTTGCGCAAGGCACTTTGGCGAGAGAATAAAAACCAAAGCGGAAAACAGTGTTAAAAATCCGGGTTTCCCGAAGCTTAAACGCCAAGTATTATTTATGTATTTACACAAATTCAGTCTGTTTAACATTTGTTACACAAATGTTACGAAAGGAATGCGATTAGTTCAAACTGCCCCGACTCATGCACTCGAAAAAAAATACTTGCCGAAACGTAAATTGAATACGAAAAGGCAGTAAAAAAAATCAGAATTCATGCCGCAAGCCGTGCTGCTGAGCCAAGTTGCTTATTGAGGGATTCAAAGTTCGGATCTTCAAAGGCGTTTGCGATCGTAAGAAGTGAGTCAATTGCTTCAGGCGTCAATATTTTACTCGAAGGGCCTTGAGTAAGTTCCTTTAATAAAGACTCGGAAGTTCTCCGAAAATGAAACAGTAATTTTGCGCGATTTTTCCTTGCCAGACAGATGGCTGCCAGTTGGCAATCGCTACGCCCCGCAGCCGAGAAAAAATCAGTCTGCAGAGTAGTTTCCGGCGAGTCCGGCAATAGCGTAAGTCCAAGCGATACATAGGCTTCAAGTAATTCAGCAAGTTGGGAATATCGGCCGGGACGAGATTGCAGGGATGAAAAAAATAAATCAACCTCCTGTCGGATTTTTGCATCTAAATAATTGAAATTATCGGATACTTTGACGTTGACACCTTTGGTTAATCTTCTGAAGCCTAAAAAAGCCAATTTGGGAAGCCATAAAATCAATTCGGCGGCTGCCAGAACAAAAGAAGTTGGACGAGTTTGGTGCAAGCGACTCTCAAAGTATCGCAGTACCGCAAATGGCGAACCGGCTGCCAGGTAAATAATCAGAGCTTCGTGAGGGTACATAGTAATTAGTTGCAAAAAAGCCGAAAATGGATTATGCAATTGCTATTCCATCAACTGCGTACCTTTTGCTTACTGAATCTAAGTATTGGAATATAACGAATTACAGATACGGCCAAAGAATTCCGGAACTATTAAACCGTAAATTTCGTTACATTTGTCAGGCAAATTGCAAATTATCCGAAATCGATTTGCAATTCGCAAATTTTTCAGATGGGTTCTTACCCGAGATCCTTTAAGCTTGGCAAATCCGGCAAAGTTTTTACGTCAATATCCGGCCCCGTCCAATTATTGGCAGGTGGTGGAATAAAGTCAGTGTTTTCATAATTTATCTCTTGGATTCATACTCACAAGGAAGGTTGCAATGGTAGAAAAAAGAAAAGTCAAAGTAATAAAGAAAGGACAAGTTGAAATACGTCCCAAGCAAATTTCTGTCAAATCAAAGTCCAAGCGTGCTGCTGCACGTGAAATTGTTGAGAACGTGAGTGAATGGGTTGCTGAACTGCAGGCCCGCAAAAGCCTGGAGACAAAAAAGGCATTTGAGCAGCTCTTCGGGCCAAATCCGGCGGCCAACGAATTATAAATTGCATGCCGGTGGTATCAAAGTCTAAACCTGTAACAATTTAAGATTTTCCATCTTTAAAGCGGCCAAAAGGCCGTTTTTCATTTGACATCAGTTCGTTGGCTTGCGAGCTGCGGCAACCGATTGGTATTCTGATTTTCCTCCGTCAATCTGAATTTTTTTATTTCGTCGGAGTCGATTGTGTTTATGCCCGAAAAAGTTGTGATTATAACAGGGGCTAGCAGCGGTATTGGCCGGGCTTCAGCCCTAATTTTTGCCCGCAATGGCTGGACGGTAATAGCCTCAGGAAGAAATGAAAACGAGTTACAGAATCTAAGAACGGACGCCCATGACTTGCCGGGGAAGATAAAGCCTCATCTTGCGGATGTACTTGAGTATACACAAGTTGACCGCATGATCAATGAAACGGCCGAAGAGTTCGGACGTATAGACTGTCTGGTAAACGCCGCCGGAATTATCAAATCCGGGACTATTGAAAATACTACACCGGACGAATGGGATAAAATGATGAACATCAACCTGCGTTCGGTTTTTTACTTAATGCAGCGATGTATCCCGCATCTGGAACAGGTAAAGGGAAACATCGTAAATGTTTCCAGCGTAACAGGAACGCGTGCATTTCCAGGCGTTTTGGCGTATTGTGTTTCAAAAGCCGGTCTGGATCAATTGACACGTTGCGCCGCTTTGGAATTGGCTCCAAAGGGCATTCGCGTAAATGCCGTAAATCCCGGAGTTGTAGAGACCAATTTGCATAAACGCGGCGGCATGTCCGCTGAAGATTATCGTAATTTTCTTGCAAATGCCGCAAATACGCACCCGATTGGCAGACACGGGCAGCCTGAAGAAGTGGCTGAATTGATTTATTTTCTTGCTTCGGAAAAGGCCGGTTGGATTACGGGTGCGACATATGCAATTGACGGCGGCCGGGCACAAACCTGTGCCCGTTAGCCATATCCGGCCTTAGTGCCGGGAAAGTCAAAAACACAGTGAAGCTAAGATTATTACCAAGTTCATTTAACCCGGACGGTTCGGCGTCCGGCTTACAGCATTTAACCAGTTTTCTTATTGATGACAGGGTTGCAATTGATGCCGGCAGTTTGGCTCTCAGCCTGACGTCTGAACAGCGGGAGAAAATAAGGGACATCATTATTACTCACGCGCATCTTGACCATATCGCGGCATTGCCGCTTTTTATCGACGATCAGTTTTCTGAAATTCGCGAGCCGATTAGAATCTACGCCGCACCGGAGGTTTTGGAAACGCTCGAGCAACATATTTTCAATTGGTCAGTTTATCCGCGTTTTTCGGAGTTGGAAAATCGTTACGGAAAAATTATAGATTATCGTCCAATAACAGAAAACCCTTTTGATATCTTACATTTAAGGGTTTCACCAATTCCTGTTAACCACAAGGTTCCAACGTATGGCTTTGTTGTTTCCGATTCACATTCGACAATAGCCATAACGGGCGACACTGCAAATATGGATGATTTCTGGCAGAGGCTGTCTGAATTCAAGCGTCTCGATGCCTTGCTCATTGAATGTGCATTTCCCGACGAGCTTGGAGAATTGGCGGCCATGTCCCACCATCTTACGCCGGAGGGACTTGCCCGGGAGCTTGAAAAATTCTCTTTTACGGATTGTCCGGTTTATGTTATCAACATGAAGCCTGCTTACCGTGAAAAAATCACCGCCCAACTCGCCGGTCTTTCAATAAAGAGACTCCGTAACCTGGAAATCGGCCGGCTCTACGAATTCTGATCCTGCCTTGATTTATTCCTAAGAAAATTTATCGGTTCGAATGAACTCTCGCGGTGTTCGTCAGGAAAATCATAAAGTTCGACGCGTCCGTTTTCCAGTACGCGCCTGACCCGGAATGTGCGTTCTTCGCGGCTTTTACCAGGCATTATTTCAGCACGGAAGACGACCTGCATTTCAGGCCTTGCCCAAACTCTGGAGCGGGCAATAGATTGTTTTTGCTTTCGATTTCGCTTAAAGATCGGCATCTTGTTCCTTTAAAGCATTCTTATGCTTGGATTTGCGGCCGGATGGCATTCGTTTTTCCGAAGGCTTTGGCGGACCGAAGCGGCGGGTTGGCGGCGCGACCGGTTTTCGAATTGATTCGAAAATTCCGGTTTTCTTCTTTTTTCTCTTTTTATCAGCCATACCGGTTGCATGAGATTATAACAGGAAAAAATGTCAATCCGCGCATGAAAGTTAACGAGAGCCTAAATTGACAACTTCCGTGAAAAAAGTCGAATATACCTATCAACCGGCTGCGAAGATTGTGGCATAAATGCTCGTTCAAAAGCCGTACCGTGGCCGGCGATGTAAATGAAGCCTGGACGTCCGGAAAAGATTAGAGTTTCCCATCCGCTTTGGATGCCTGCTGCGGATTATTATTTCCTGTCTGCAGCCTTGGCGATAGGTGTTTTTTTTCTGCTCTGGGCAATTTTAACTGACGCAAACGAACAAAATCCCTGGCTTCCCTCCGGCATTGTTGCCAGCGCATTAGCTATCGGCTCCGTAATTATTCGGGAAATTATTCTACGTCGTAAACGAAGACAGATAGCTGAGGCGGCTCAATTGCTCGACAGGACAATCCTGTCAGTAAAAGCGAGAAAAGGCGCCGTTTCCCCGCGTCTGACACTGGAGCAAAATGCCGCCTTGCTGGCCGAAATAAAACGTAAATCCGATGCCGCTAATGTCCTGGCAAGGATAGCCGCCAGCCATCGAGAGGTTTACGAACTCTGCGAAGCATATTTAAGAGCAGCGGAGGCTGAGTTGCCTGCAATTCGTCCGGGTTCGCCGCGAATCGCCGCAATCCGAAAAGGGATTGATTATGCCGGCAGGCTCCATCGCTATCATATGCTGAAATGGGCAGAGATAGAATCACGCGAGTTTACGCAGAGCGCGGCAGCCAGTGAAACGCCCGCTGCACGATTGCTGGAGACAAAGCGTGCTTTGGGTGTAATCCGTACGGCACTAGGCCATTATCCCGGAGATTCTGCTTTACTTGATTCGCAAAGGGTTCTTCAGGAGGCCGTCTCTGCTCTTGAAGTCAAGTCTTTGATAAAACGTGCGGAAAGATCTGCCGACCGCCAACGTTTCAATATGGCTTTGAAACATTATAAAAATGCATTGACGATTATCGGCGAAAGCAATCTTCCGGATCAAGAGCGAAACGAAATAACAATGGAAATCCAGGCCAGAATAGAGCGTTTGAACGAGTTGTGTTAATATTTACAAAAAGTTAAATTTTGTTTAACTGATTTGCAATCAGGTAGTAATCTTAAAGTGTCCCCAATTTTTCAACAACGCTGCCCCAGTTGCGGAAGCAAACGTACCAGAAAAGGTTATCGGCCAAATTCTATTTTTGCAAAACTGGTGTTCCGTTACTACCTTCTGTGTGATGACTGTAACCGCGAATACAGGGGTTTTGCATTCCCGCGACCCGGAAAGTATTCGCTCCGCAAGAAAAAAGCAGGCAAAAATGTGTCCCGAGCTGAATAAAGGTGAGCAGTTCTTTTAAATTATCAGGCCTAGGAAAAAAATTGTGGAATGTATTCTCCGCGATAGGTCATTTACGATTTGCCATTATTTTTTTCGCGTTTTTTTTCTTTTCCTTAAAAAATTCATCGGCGCAGCAATCCACGGCAGATCTCATTCATATCGGCGACCGGATAGAAATTGACGTTGTCGGAAGTCTTGATTTTGATTGGCGGGGCGTCGTTGGCACCGATGGATATCTGGAAGATTTCGATAAAATCGCCGACCCTGTTTACGCACGTTGCCTGAAAACCGACGATTTAGCTTCAAAAATCGAAATAGCCCTATCCAGAATACTTCGCGAACCAAAGGTCATTGTAAGAATCCTCGATCGCGGAGGACGCCCGCCGGCACTGATTGTCGGAGCAGTTAAACAACCACAAAGACTGATTTTGAAACGGAGTGCAAATTTGCGGGAAATTATTGTGCTTTCCGGCGGCATTACCGATAAAGCAAGCGGGAAAATTGTTGTTTTCCGCCCTCCCGGACTTGGCTGCGGAGATGCCGTGGATATGCCTAAGACTCAGACAATTGATATTACGGAACTTATCGCCGGCAAACAGGAGGCAAATCCGGAAATTCTTCCGGGTGATATAGTTACGGTAGTTTCAGCAAATCCTGTTTATGTTATCGGCGGTGTTGCGGCGCCGGGTATAGTCCTGTTTCGCTCCGAGATGACTCTAAGCAGAGCGATAGCGAGCGCCGGCGGCCTAACAAAAGATGCCAAAAATATCTCCGCTACGATCTACCGTAGAGAAGAAGGCAAACAGACTGTAATAGAAGCAGATCTTAGGCCGATTTTGGATAAGAAGCAACAGGATTTACCGCTTAAGCCATACGATATTATTGAAATAGGGGAAAAGGGAGGACCCAAAAAAAGAATTCTGGACTACGGCCTTCCTTTTACGGATGTGCCTGCATCATCGCTTCCTGTCAGGGTAATTGATTGATTTACGGGATAAAAGGCAAAAGATAATTGTAAAATTTTAGAAAAAAATGATTTAATACTAGAAGCGGTGAAGCCGCGGAAGCACGTTTTTATGCAAAAAATGTTTGGAAATCTCAGCCGGCGTTCAATTTCCATAATCTGGACCCTGATTGCCGCTCTGATTATTGGAACGCTCATCTATTTAGAGCAGATCTCAATACTTTATGTATTGGCGACTCTGGGTCTGGTGCTTTTACTGTTGATTGTTGCGTTTTCGGATTTGGAAAACGTAGGCGTCAAAGAAAATCCAAATAAATAAGCCCTTTTTGCCGGGCTAAACGAGCAATAATCGAGGCCCTCGCGATGATCCCGAAAAGGGAAAGTTTCATAAGCATTTTTATTTTGCTGTGGCTCACGGTAATTTTGCCCGTTTCGGCCATATCTGCCGAACCCGGTGCCGGCCGGCAGTTTCGATTGGTAACGGCTTCGATAAGGTTTGCTCTTTCCGAATCGCTTTCATCCGCAAATTCTCCTGCACTTTCAAATGTAAAAGATCCGATTTCAGTTGTGGAAACAAGCGCCTCCAGATGGTCAGCCGTTTCCGCTCTTCGAATCACTTTTACTAAATCCAATTTAGTTTCGGTTAGTGCCGGCGGAGTTCGCGGTGATGGCGTAAGCCTGATTACAATTGCGGCGACCGCCGAAAACCTGGCTCTCTTTCCGGACAATGAAAAATCACCTCCGGCCGTAACCCGCATTTTCTTCAACAAAGCAGGTTTTATAACTGAAGCGGATATCGTGCTCAATCCATTTGTTAGATTTTCTGACAATGGTGAAACAGGATATGACCTGGAAACAGTTTTGACCCATGAAATCGGACATGCAGTCGGCCTGGGGCATTCGTACGTTCCTTCGTCTATTATGAACTCCGAAATCGAATCTGCTGATTACTGGACACGGGAGGTTTTCCCCGGCCGGCAACTGGCACAGGTGGATATTTCCTCGATACGTGCGAAATATGGCCCGAAGGAGTTGAACGAAGATTGTTGTTCAGCGATCATCGGATCCGTTTATTCTATTGAAAATCGCCCGTTATCGGCAGAAATTTGGGTTGAGGATGAAGCCGGTCGCCTTATTGCCTATACAAGGTCGCAGCCGGACGGTTTTTTCAGCCTGAAAGGGCTTGAATCCGGCACTTATTCAGTTTATGCCCAGTTTCCCGAACAGGGTTTCGCTGCGAAGTCTATTGTAAATAGACGCCGTCTTTTATCCGGAGACATCCTGGAATTGAATACCCGCCTGTCTTTGTCAAAAAACCTGCCTATAATTCGTTATTTTGGCTTTAACAGTGGCTTATCGCGTCGTCCGGCTGTTTTGTCCGGTGCTAAGCAAGGCCAGATGTTTTTATTTGGCGAGGGAATAGGCCCCAATGATTTTATAGCCGGATTTTCTACCGGCCAAATTATCGCTTTTGGAAACGAAGCTTTTTCGGTGGATTTCGGCCTGAATATTCCGGCCGTAGCAGTACCATTTTCTAAATTTCAAGATGATAAAACAGGTGAATTCAGTTTTTTTGTGCAAAATTCCAAATCTGAACGCGTCTATTGCATTGGTTGTATAAAAATCGTCTCAGAGCAAGAGGTTGACTCCGCAATTGTCAAATAAATCTGAGACCGTTTCAGTAAGAAATCGGTTGCAAATTGCAATTAATTATGGATAATCGGGCTTGTTCACCTCCCCGGTGAACATCTGACTGCACGGGGTGAGGACGTGCAGTCGAAAGGGGCGACGGTGTGGGAGACGTCGCCCTGTTTTTTATTGTTTTCATGATGCCGCCTTGCAAACTTATGAAATGCGGCGTATATTTTGGAATTTGACAGTTTCAATAGCCGAAGCCGGCAAATATAGCGGCGCGGGGGAACCATTAAATCGGGGCGAATCGGCTTATGTCCGACAGAAGACTTCCATCTTCGAGCCCGTCAGCTAACCTCGCAGGCTAAATGGAAGAGATGCAGCTTTTTATTCAAGTTTTTGTTTAATTCAACCGCCGTATTCGCTTTTTGCGGATACGGCTATTTCATTTTGACCAATGAATATCAAAGAGAGAAGCCGCTTCTCACGCTGGCTTTATGAAGGCGTCGAGGAAATTGAAGGCCCACACGAGAAAGAGGGACGGCATCAGAAACACCCCTGGTGGAAAGTAATGTGTCTCACCGGTGTGGATTATTTCTCGACGTTGGGTTACCAACCCGGCATTGCATTTCTTGCCGCTTCGATTTTATCTCCTATCGCGACGTTTTTTCTTGTCCTGCTGACACTTTTTGGAGCGTTGCCTATTTACAGCCGTGTTGCTCAGGAAAGTCCGCATGGGGAAGGCTCGATAGCTATGCTGGAAGCGCTTTTTTCGCGCTGGAAGGCAAAACTTACGGTTTTGATTCTGCTCGGATTTGTGGCTACCGATTTTGTTATCACGATTACGCTATCGGCTGCTGACGCAACCGCTCACATACTTGAAAATCCTTTCGTCCGCGATAATCTTCATTTCCTGGAACATCCCGTTATAGTAACGATACTTTTGATTACCTGTCTCGGTCTGGTATTTCTCAAAGGTTTCAAAGAGGCAATCGGGATCGCTGTCTTCCTTGTTGCTCTTTATCTTGGACTCAATCTAATTACAATCGGTGTCGGAATTTATGAAATTGCCATGCATCCGGAAGCACTGGATAATTGGCAGCAAGCCGTCTGGGCTACCAAAACATCCGGCGGATTGGGCGGGATAGTTGCCGTTGTCGGGTTGTCTCTAATTGTTTTTCCCAAATTAGCCCTCGGGCTTTCGGGTTTTGAGACGGGCGTTGCCGTAATGCCGCTGGTGCAAGGGCCCGGCAGGATAGAAAAAACGCGCCGTTTACTGATGACTGCTGCTTTGATAATGAGCATAATGCTCATCGGGAGCAGTTTTGTAACCAGTGTGATTATTCCAAAGCAGGAATTTTGCCCGCGTGTGGACTGTGGGGCAGCAAGACAAATCACGGAAGTTCCCGAATACTGCGTTTGCACGGCAGAGGAAACCGCAGCAAAAACAATTAAAGAACCGGGTAAGGCTAACGGTCGTGCACTGGCATTCATAGCCCACAGTCATCTTGGTGAAATTTTCGGAACGCTTTATGACCTGAGCACTATATTGATACTTTGGTTTGCCGGTGCTTCGGCAATGGCAGGACTTCTGAATATAGTTCCGAGGTATTTGCCACGTTACGGAATGGCTCCGGAATGGGCACGTGCCACGAGGCCGCTGACTATAGTTTTTACGCTTATCTGTTTTGCGGTAACGATTGTATTCGAAGCCAGCGTTGACGCACAGGGCGGAGCTTACGCAACTGGCGTACTTGTCCTCATGTCATCTGCGGCTACGGCAGTTACGCTCTCTTCATTTCGACGGGCAAGCCGCTGGAGATGGGCCTTTGCCGCAATAATGGCAGTTTTCTTTTATACGACCATTGCAAACATCATCGAAAGGCCGGACGGTATCAAAATCGCTTCGTTATTCATCTTTGGCATTATTTTTGCGTCGTTCGTTTCACGTGCAATGCGTTCAACGGAAATCAGGATAGATTCCATTGAATTGGATGAGAAAGCAGAGGAATTTATTGATGAATTGAACGAAGAGGGCGAAATTCGAATCGTAACCAATCGCAGGGAAGCCGGTGACGTAACCGAATACAGATTTAAAGAACACGAAAAACGTGTTGATAATCATATTCCCGCGACAGATCCGATCATATTTTTTGAGGTAGATACCGGCGATGCTTCAGAATTCAAGGGCAAATTGAAGATAACCGGCGTAGATATTGACGGTTACCGTGTGTTACGGACCGAAGCTCCGGCCGTTCCTAACGCAATAGCCGCTTTTTTGCTCTTTTTGCGGGACCGAACGGGGAAAATCCCACATGTTTATTTCGGCTGGAGCGAAGGCAATCCGATAATGTACCTTGCACGTTATATACTTCTCGGCGAAGGCGATACGGCACCGGTAACCCGTGAAATCCTGCGGCAGGCGGAACCTGACCCCGAGTTACGTCCAAATGTACACGTCGGTGGTTAACAGTCCCGGGGCGTAGGCGATAAAATTGACGGATTCATTCTCAGAAAACAGGAGCGACAGTAAACGGGACGTCCCTGTGAAGGATAGAACGGAACCGTTGTAATCTCTCCGCAACTGGCGCATTGGACCGTAACTTCGATTTTTTGTCTTATTCCGGTGGTCTGAGCGGCCGTAATCGCAGCAATACGCTCATTTTTTGCTTGTTTACACGGTTTGCAGCGTTTGGGCGGATTTTTAAGATTTTTGTCGCGGAAAAAAATCTGTTCGCCGGCAGTCCAGATAAAATCACGATTACAGTCGATACACTTTATTGATACGTCGCTAAATTCGCCTTCGTCGCTGTTTTCTGATTCGAGAGCCGGTTGTGCTCCAATTGTTTCGCGTTCGCTCATAGAAAACCCGGTTGAGGTGAGTCGGTATTGGCGGCCGAGAGTACTCCCGGAGTTCCGCCTTTCAGGTTTCGGCCATTTTGTGCCAGCCAAATGAACACATTCAGGTTTATCGCAACCGTCTCTTAGCAAATTGAAAGTTTAGACTATACAATCGAAAGAGAAGTTGGCGACGACCGGTGGGAGTGTAATCTGGCGTTATCAAGCGGCTAATGGCCAACGGCTAAGTATATAACAAAATTTCAACCTGCAAAAGTAACTGATGAAGATTCTGGTTATTGGCGGCGGAGGCCGCGAGCATGCCATTTGCTATAGCTTTAGACGCAGCCCGGCGGTTTCTGAAATATTTTGTGCAAATGGAAATGCCGGGATTTCGCAGATTGCGAAAACGGTCGCGATCCGGCCGGATCAAATATTTGAGCTTGAGGCGTTTGCCCGCGAAAAGGCGATTAATCTTACTTTTGTCGGTGGCGAGACGTCCCTTGCCCTCGGCATTGTGGATAGATTTCGTTCAGCCGGTTTGAAAATAATCGGTCCCGGTCATGCGGCCGCGCGACTTGAGTCAAGCAAAGCTTTTGCAAAGGATTTTATGCTTAGGCATCAAATTCCCACAGCGCGTTTTTCCCTTGCCGGCTCGCCCGCTGAAGCGGTCTCGATTCTGCAATCCGGATTTTTCGGCCCGGCTGAAACGCCGGTTGTTGTTAAAGCAGATGGACTGGCAGCCGGTAAAGGCGTAGTAGTTGCCCCTGATCGCAGTTCTGCCATTGCGGCTGTAGAATCCCTGGCTGACATTGCCGGCAATGCCGCTGCGGAGAGGATAGTCCTGGAGGATTATCTGGAAGGAAGAGAGGTTTCTCTATTATTGTTTGCATCCGGTGATAAATATGCGCTGATGCCTCCGACGCGTGATTACAAGAGGCTTCTGGATGGAGACCTCGGGCCAAATACAGGTGGAATGGGGACTTTTACGGATGATTCGCTGCTTACTGAGGGCGATACGGAAACTATCCGAAGATATATTATTGAACCGACTTTGGCAGGTTGTATTGCTGAAGGGTTTCCTTTCTCCGGTATTTTGTTTCTTGGTTTGATGATGACAAAGGATGGCCCGAAAGTCCTGGAATACAATGTCAGATTCGGTGACCCGGAAACGCAGTCAATTTTGGTTAGGCTGGAAAGTGATCTATTGGACATTTGCCTTGCAATATCAGAAAACCGCCTTGACTCAAATTACATTCATTGGAGAAACGGGAGCTCGGCGACGGTTATTCTTGCTTCGGAAGGCTATCCGCGCAGTCCCCGCCTGGGTGATCCGATTTATGGTCTAGCCGAAGCGGAAGCAGTCGAAAACGTTACGTTATTTCATTCCGGCACCGCAATTGGAAAAGACGGCCAATTGGTAACGGCCGGAGGTCGTGTCCTGGGCGTAACAGCTATTGGACCTGACCGCAAAGGTGCTATAGAAACGGCTTATAAAGCCGCAAAGATTATAAAATGGCAAGGGATACAATATCGCAGCGACATCGGTTCCTGAATATTTTTCAATAGTTACGGAGAGAATCCAGGTAAGCTTCGTAATTTCTTAACGCTTCGGTTAAAGAATCACCGCCAAATTTTTCACGTACAGCATTGGCAAGTACGGACGCAAGCATTGATTCTCCGATAACGCCGGCTGCCGGCACGGCGGTAATGTCTGAACGTTCGAAGGCTGCGGCTTCAGGGGATTTTGTTTCAATGTCAACAGATTGCAGAGCTTTTCTGAGAGTTGAAATCGGTTTCAGATAGCCGCGGACCCGAATTTCCTCCCCGTTTGTAATACCTCCTTCGAGTCCTCCGGCACGGTTTGTCTTGCGTGAAAAAGCTCCGATAGTGCCGGTGCCGGCATCTGCAGGGAAGATTTCATCATGCACCTGTGAGCCGAATAGTGAGGCATTTTCAACGCCTGTACCGATTTCTACAGCCTTTACCGCCTGTATTGACATGATGGCCATTGCTATTCTTGCATCCAGTTTTTCTGTCCAGGATGTGTGTGAACCGAGACCCGGAACGACGCCGCGGGCAACGACCTCGAAAATGCCGCCGAGCGTATCGCCTTCGGCCTTTGCACGATCAATCAGCGCGACCATTTCGGATTCCACAGATGAATCGGCACAGTTCAACAGCGAATCATCCTTGATGGCCGCTATTTTTTCCCATTCTGCAAAAAGGGGTTTTTCAGGGACGCTGCCGATTTTTATAACATGGCTGCGAATGTCGATGCCAAAATGACTCAAAAACTGCTTTGCAAGTGAACCGGCAGCAACCCTTGCTGCGGTTTCACGAGCCGAAGCACGTTCCAGTATGTCGCGAAGATCACGCGTCTGATACTTTTGTCCGCCCGGCAAATCGGCATGTCCGGGTCTGGGACGCGTTACACGTCGCGAATTTCGCGGCTCGTTTTCCGGCATGTCAACCGACATCACGTCCTGCCAGTGAACGAAATCACGGTTTTCTATGACAATTGCTATGGGGGAACCAAGCGTTTTACCGTGGCGGACTCCTGACATCAACCCGGCAGTATCTTTTTCAATTTTCATGCGTCCGCCGCGGCCGTAGCCGCCCTGTCGGCGTCGCAGATCAAGATTGATTTGGTGGACATCGACAGGGACTCCTGCCGGAAGGCCCTCGATAATTACCACTAGTGCCTTACCGTGCGATTCTCCGGCGGTAGTGAATTTAAAAAACATAAGGTTATTAAGCAGCGGTTTGCTGTGAGATACGGCTAACCGTCTTTTTTCTCAATAGGATAAGGCCAACGCTGGCGAGTATCAGCAGACCGCCGGCACCGGTTTGCGGCGGCATTGTCTCACCTAAAACAACACTGCCGACAATGACTGCAATCAATGGCGTTACAAGGGAAATCATCATCGCTTTTGTAGATTCGATTTTACCCAACAACCAATAATAGAGCCAAAATGCAGTTACAGTCCCGGCAATAGCCAGATATGCTATACAGAAAAGCGACCGCAAAGTCCATTCCAGTGCCAGCGGCGAGCCTTCACGGATTAGCGAATAAGCGATAATAAAAGGAAGCCCGCATATCATTTGCGAAAAAACCAGAGATGCAGGGTGTATGCCGCCACCTTTGGCTTTGACAAGTATTGAAGCCTGAGCGGCTGCGAAAGAACCTATGACAACCGCTACGCAGCCGAAAAAAGCAAGCCGGTTTTCAATCCGCAATTGATCCAGGAATATGACCGCGACACCGATGATCCCGATTAAAACGCCGATAAGTTTTGCTGCGTTAAACTTTTCATCCTTTAGGTAAAATCTGGCCAGAATTAGTCCAAACAAGGTAATTGTAGCCTGAAGTACTGCCGCAAGGCCGCTGGTTATAAATTGTTCGCTCCAGAAGACGGCACTGTAATTGACTGCAAACTGCAGGAAGCCTGTAACCGCGGCAAGTCCCCATGCCTGACGCGTTTCAGGGAGCCGAAGCCCAAGCCTGTTTATCAAAAAAGCCAGAATAATTGCTGCAAGGGTAAACCTTAAGGCCGAAAAAGTAATTGGCGGCAAATCTTCAAGCCCGATTTTGATAAATATCCACGTCGTGCCCCAAATGGCGCAAAGTATTAACCATATAACTACTTTCAGCATTACGACTCAATCGCGTTCATAGAAACTAAGCGAGGTTTCGCCCTGTTTCAGAATTCTCCATCGCCGCAATGCTCCGATTGCATCGGGCAGTTGATTTTTCGAATGGTGTTCGGCAATGAAAACCCCTTCAGGATTAAGGTGTCCGCACTCCGGTGTGCCGAATTCAAAAAGGACAATTGAATAATCAGCCTCATATGGCGGGTCATAAAAAACCAAATCCCAGCCGTCAGGATGTTTACGACCTGCAAAATTTTCTGCGCTGAGAGCCAAAACTTCTGTCGAACTTTCAGGAATGGAAAGTAAATCGAGATTTTCTTCGATAAGTGCACAGGCACGGCGTGACCTGTCCACAAAGGTGACATGAGATGCCCCGCGGGAAAAAGCTTCGATTCCGATCGCACCTGAACCGGCGCAAAGGTCCAAAAAACGTGAACCCTCAATGCGCGGGGCGAGAATATTGAAAAGAGTTTCACGAAGCCTGTCTGAGGTCGGCCGCGTTCGTGTGTCGGGAGGGCTCTTGATTATACGCCCACCAAATTCACCGGCTATAATGCGCATAAATGATATTCTAACCAAAATCGAAATTTTGTTCAGTAGAGCGTGGCCTTGATTCGGGAGTTATCCTATTCGGGCAAAATTAAATCTAGGGATTTTGTTGATTTTTTCTATCATCTGATTTGTTTCAATGGAATTGCCGCGTTTTGTCAACAAATACTGAGCACATTTGCGGGCTTCGGCTAAAATTTCCTGGTCTCGGACAAGATTTGCAATACGGAAAATCCTTTCACCTGACTGTTGAGTGCCGAATATTTCTCCTTCGCCGCGGATCTCCAGATCTTTTTCCGCGATTTTGAAACCGTCTGAGGTTTCTTCCATTATTCCCAGACGTTTACGTGCAGTCGCAGTTTGTCGATCGCCTGTCATCAGGACGCAAAAGCTTTTATCGGAGCCGCGACCGACGCGCCCACGGAGTTGATGCAGTTGCGAGAGTCCGAATCGTTCAGCATGTTCGATTAACATTACGGTCGCATTCGGTACATCTACACCTACTTCAACAACGGTTGTAGAAACCAAAATGTCCAATTCACCGCCGGCGAAATGCTGCATTACGAAATCTTTTTCGGCCGCTGTCAATCTGCTATGCAACAGCCCTACGCGGCGATGAGGAAAGACGCTTTTTTTCAGTTCGTAATACATTTCAGATGCTGCTTTAAGGTCAAGCGACTCTGATTCTTCTATCAATGGATAAACAACATATGCCTGACGCCCGGCTTTCAGTTCTCTTTCTATGCCTTTATAAACGCCGCTGCGGCGGTCTTCGCCCACGACGACGGTCTTGACGGGTGTTCGGCCCGGCGGAAGCTCATCAATTACCGAAACGTCAAGGTCACCGTAAACTGTCATTGCCAGAGAGCGTGGAATGGGCGTTGCACTCATTATAAGAACATCCGGAGTATTACCACTCTGAGCCAATTCGGCACGCTGCAGAACGCCGAATCTATGCTGTTCGTCAATTATTGCAAGGGCAAGGGAAGAGAATCGGGTTCCGCCGCTGATAAGTGCATGCGTTCCGATAACGAAATCTGCTTCGCCGCTCCCGGCCGCGCGGCGCACCTCTTGTTTTTTCTTTGCGGACAAACTGCCGGTTAGTAATTCGATCCGGTATCCGGTTTGCTCAAAAAACTTAACGGCATTTCTAAAATGCTGCTCGGCAAGCAACTCGGTCGGTGCCATCAATGCGGCCTGATATCCGTTTTCCATCACTGCGGCTGCAGCTAGAAATGCAACAACCGTCTTTCCGGAGCCCACGTCGCCTTGTATCAATCTGTGCATCTGATTTTCAGAACATAGATCGTCGAAAATTTCGCGAATTACACGACGCTGAGCTTCGGTCAATTTAAATGGAAGCAACGAAGCTATTTCTTTTTTTACTGCTTTCGGAAGTTCAATAACCGATTGTTTTCTTAAACGTTTACGAATTCCCCTACGCAACAGAAGAGCGAAAGAGAGGTCGAAAAATTCTTCGAATATCAAACGTCTCTGTGCCGGTGAACGAAATCTGACGTATTCGACAGGATCTGCATTATCGGGCGGAAAATGCGCTTCTTTTAAGGCAAGTAATCGCGTTGGTAATGAGAGGTCACGAATGACAAAAGCAGGCAGACTTTCCGTAACCGATTCGGGGTCAATATTTTGCAGCAGATCATAAATGATTTCCCGGACGCGCTTGCCCGAAAATGTTCCGAGTTTTCGGTAAATAGGTACAAATCTACCGCTGTGAACTGTCTTTACCGTATCGGAATTTATTTCTGTTTCTGCCTCCGTTTCCGGCGCGGTATCATTTTCGGCCGCTTGCAGTATTTCTATTTCGTCGGGCCGGTTTGGAGTCAGACAAAAAGTAGCGCGTCGCGTGTCCCAGTTCCATTTCCCGTAAGCCGCAAACCTCACGCCGCGTGCAAACTTTTTCGTATAGTATTCGATAACAGGTTTTGCTGCTTTGCCGGAAATGAACCAGTTTACGATGACAGGTCGCGCGGGTTGCTCACTATCGGTTGCAGATATTTCGAAAATGTAAAGTGAATTTGATTTCGGTAAACGTCGGCTGCGCACCTGAAAAGCTCCGGCGACACGAACGGTCAGGTCAACGGATGCTTCGGCGCCGTCTGATAAATCTTCTGTCCTGACAAATCCTTTTCGGTCTTCATATCTGACAGGCAAATAAGAAAGCAAATCTGCTACAGTTGCATTTGCGGGCTCAGTCAGCATTGCGTGAGCCGCAATCGCAGATGCCAGTTTTGCTGAGGCTGCCCTTGAAAGCCTGCCAATCTTGAAGCGGTGTAAATCGATTATCGGTGTATCGAGGCGAATTTGCATTTCGCTTTTTTAAGTCTCAAGACTGAACGGGTTAAAGTCTGTATCCCGGTCGTAATAATCTTCATGTTCCGCTTTTTTGAGAAATCCTACAATTATGTAGGTAAATGGCGTCGCAATTGTTTCCCAAAGAACTTTGATGAAATAATTGCCGACCATGACAGCCAAAAGCTGCTCATTAGACCAAATTCCAAAAAAAGCTACCGGATAAAAGACGGCTGAGTCCGCAATTTCACCCATAATCGTAGATCCGATCGTCCTCATCCACAGGAAGCGGCCGGAAGTCCAGATTTTCATTTTTGCAAGGACGTAGGAATTTACGAATTCACCGATCCAGAATGCCGTAAGTGATGCTACGACGATGCGCGGCGTCTGCCCGAAAATAAGGTTTACGGCCTGAATCTGGGCCTCCGGCATTGTTTCTGCAGGCCGCAAAGTCGTAATTATCGTTGCCATCACCGAAGCAAAGAAAAGCGCTCCGAAGCCTGCCCAGATAACTCTTCGCGAACGTTTGTAGCCATATACTTCTGTCAGTATATCGCCGAAAAGATAGCTGATAGGGAAAAACAGCACCCCGGCGCCGAATGTGTATCGGCCAATAACAGGGAGGTCAACGTAAGTAACTTTTTGAACGCCGATCAGGTTTGCCGATAGGAGGACGGCGACGAAAGCCGCCATTATCAAATCGTAATATTTATAATTTCTACGGGACATCACGCGGCAAATTGTAGCAAAATGCAAAATCCGCGAAAACCTGCAGACGCTTGCACCACTGCGTGCGGCGGAAGAAAAAATTACGGAAACAAGCTCTATTTGGCCTGTTTCCGTATTAGAAGGAGTACACTAAGGAGGAGGAATCGCTTACGCCAGATTCGCTACGTGTTTGGTCAAACGTGATTTATAACGCGCCGCAGTATTTTTGTGGATAATGCCTTTATTAACAGCTTTATCAATCAAAGAAATTGTCGGGTTCAAAAGTGCAGTACCTTGTTCTTTATCATGATGTGCAATCGCCGCACGCAATTTTTTGATTTGCGTACGCACTTTGCTACGGTTAGCCCGGTTTATTCTTCGGCGTTTTTCATTTTGACGAACTCGTTTTTCTGCTGATTTATGATTTGCCATAATCTACTTAATAAATCCAACGTCGTTCAGGCACAAGGCCCGGAGCAATAGAAACTACTAAAGCTAGCGTATTGCAAGGCCATTGTCAAGTCCATCCGCTAAAATTCCGCATGCGAGGCAATTCCATGCATTGCGTCAACGATGAGAACAAAAATCGGCGGATAAAATATAAATTCCGGCTTCAGACTATCGGAAAACACAAATCCCAAACTGGCATGCGAAAAATCCACGTAGCTGCCGATCAACATTCCGGCCGAAAAACTCAGAATAATCCCTAAAATGAGAAAAGCTGTCGCTGCAGGCCGCGAGACCGGCTTAATTTTTCTTTCCGCGTCATCGAGGATGGATTCATGAATTTCATCGGTTGAATAGGTGAATCTATCCAATGCATCGCGCAGGCGGCCGATCAGATGTATTACACCAGCAATAAACAGCGAAATAAGCACAATTTTTCCGATAATTGTTGAGTTTTCATATATTTGCGGTTTTACCAGAGCGACTGCCAGACAGGAGACGAACAAGGCAACCGTCGGGAAAATGGCTTTCTGGAGGGCAAGTGACTCGCGGCGTTCTTCGGCAATCATGCGGTCGATGATTTCATTATAGCGATGCTCGTAAACCAGCCGCCGCCATCGCTGTGCGTGTGAATTTGACGAAGCGAATACGGAATCTCCGGACTGAAGTTTCTGATATTGAAAGGTTAAAAGCCTCTGATCATATAACGCCCGTTCTTTCGGATCACTTAGTACCTCATATGCCTCAACTATTTTTGCAAATTCTATTGCTGTTTCCGGCGAGCCATTGTTTTTATCCGGATGCAATTTACGTGCAAGCCTCCGGTATGCAGATTTAATCTCGGTCTGGGTGGCTTTTGGTGAAACTTTCAGGATTTCGTAGTAATTTGCCATCGACTGTTTCGATCGGGAGAGGCACCTGATTAGCAAGGTCGGACGACCATCTTAATAATAACACAGGCAAGGCCATAAAAGGCAGTAAGATAGTCACTATTTATTTAATAAGGTGTTTTGATCCGGTTCGGGAAAATTTACGCCGCAAGACGCCAGAAGGGCTGTCGCCTTCGTTTCGGTTTCATTGAATTCTGCCGCGGAGTCGCTGTCTATCACGATTCCCCCTCCTACGTTAAATTCTCCCAGATTTCCTTGACAGACTAGCGTGCGAATCGCGACGCTTACGTCTATCTCAGGCCGTCGCGGTTTGGAGTTTGGCAATATCAGCCCGATTGCTCCCATAGAAAGTCCGCGCCGTGATAATTCGAGGCTATCTAAAATGCTCATTGTGTTGATTTTAGGTGCACCGGTTATTGACCCGCAGGGGAAAAGAGCTTTAAGTATATCTGAAAGTCCGGCACCGCCGCGCAATTTACCTGAAATATGTGAAACAAGGTGGAAAAGCGTTGGTAAGGTTTCTATTTCAAGAAGAGACTCAGCCCGAACGGTCCCAAACTCGCAAATTCTTCCAAGGTCATTACGCAACAAATCAACAATCATAATGTTTTCCGCACGGTCTTTTTCGCTTGAAGAAAGATCTTCAATAATATCGCGATCGCTCGTTTTGTCTGCGGTGCGACGACGGGTTCCCTTGATAGGTGAAGCAAGTATTTTTTGTCCGCGGACAGAGAAGAAACATTCCGGCGAGAGGGAAACGACAGATGAATCACCTCGATCTATAAAAGCTGAATATGCAGCCGGGTGATGTTTTCTACCATACATAAAGATATTGCCCGGGAGAAAGTCCTGCCTGAATTTAATATGGAATTTGCGTGTCAGGTTTGCCTGATATGTCTCACCGTCTCGTATAAGTTCTTTTATTTCTTCAATTTGCCGAAGGTATTCGGTGCCGTCCGGTACCGGAGTTATTGATTCGGGCGGCAAATTTCGGGGTATTTCGTTCTGACTTCTTTGTCGGTCCGGATCAATCTGATGCCAAATATTTACTGGTTTCGATTCCATGCCGCAGGAAGATAATTGCCCCGAGTCATAATCAAAGATCAGCGCCGAATCATAAACCGCACAAAACAGATCGGGTTCGCTTGATTTCGGTTCGTGCCGTGATGTAATCCCTTGAAGCTTTAGCCCAAAATCATATGAAAGTGTGAAAACAACAGGTTTATTCAGCCGGCTAACCTCTTCAATTGCGGCCAGTGTTTCAAGAGGATTGCGGGAATTGATTTTGAAGATATCAGATGGCTCAGACGCTGCAATAAAACGATTCCGTCCGCGTGGCCCTACACCGCAACTGTCGAGAATGCAGATGCCGGATGTGTCAGACCTGCTTAAAAGTTCCGAAGCAATCTTATCGGCTATTGCAGAGGAAACACTCACGCATTCGATAATATCACGCCGCCGCCCGGCGTCAGGGAATTTCACTTGCGGCGATAATTCGCGTAATATGTTGCGGGCTGTTTACGGCAATTGGTGTGCAATCGGTATATGACGATGAATTCGGAACAAACGCGGACATTGGTAAGAGGGCTGGGACTAATTGCCGCAATTTCGATAATTATAGGCAATGTAATCGGCACAGGTGTTTTTCTTAAAGCACGGGTAATGACGTGTAATCTCAGTGAACCTGTCTGGGTCCTGGCGGCTTGGGCAGCAGCCGGCATGCTGACTCTTGCTGGAGCGTTGACCTATGCGGAATTGACAGCCATGAAACCGGAGGCCGGAGGTGAATATGTTTTTCTTCGTGATTCCTACGGCCGTCTTTCCAGCTTTCTTTTCGGCTGGATGCAGATGCTGATCGCCAAACCGGGTTCTCAGGCTTCCGTCGCGGTGATTTTTTCCGGGGCCTTAAACGATTTTATGGGTGGTTCGCTACGTCATACCCTGGTTTCGATACCGATTTTTGGTACGGCAATAGAAATTTCTTCGCTGCAGATCATTGCAGTAATGATGATTATTATCTTTACCACATTGAATTGCGCATCGGTTTCACTAAGCGGCCAGATTGCGACTTTTCTGACAGGAGTAAAGATTAGCCTTATTGTATTTGTAGGACTTGGCGCATTTATTTTTGTTTCGGGCGGGGATTTTTCGCATTTTTCGATGAATGCTGCCGGTGCCGCTTGCGATGGTGTGGATAATGCGGTGCGATACGGTGCTGCCGGTTACTCATTCACGGCCGGTTTCGGAGCAGCAATGCTGGGAGCGCTTTGGGGTTATGATGGATGGAACAATTTAGGTTTCGTTGCCGGGGAGGTAAAGAATCCGGGCCGAAACATTCCGATTGCAATAATCGGGAGCACACTGCTGGTAATTGCCCTCTATCTTTCGATTCATCTGGCTTATTTTTACATTCTCGACCCTGCAACCATCGGATCCGTTTCGAAGGATTCGTCCGTCGCCAGTGTAGTGGTAAGTAAATTCATTACTATCGGGGGTGCGGCTGCCGTTACCATTTTTACCGTAGGCCTGATGATTTCGTCGCTCGGTACACTTCACACCTCAATTGTTTCAGGATCGCGTGTTCCATTTGCGATGGCCAGAAACGGGCTAATGCTGCCACGTCTCGGAGACCTTTCTATTACAGGTGTGCCGGTACCCGCTCTGATTGCCCAAGGTGCGCTTGCATCTATCCTGGCTCTTTCAGGATCATTTGACACACTGACGGATTACGTTATTTTCGCTTCCTGGATTTTTTACGCCTTGGTGGCGTCGTCAATTTTTATTTATCGCAAACGCTATCCTGAAATGGAACGTCCGTACAAAGTATGGGGCTATCCTCTTGTTCCGGTACTATTTCTATTGGTGGCGGTAGCACTCCTGATCCAGACGCTTCTTAACAGCCCCCGCAATTCGCTTATTGGAATTGGTATTATCCTGATTGGGTTGCCGGTTTATTATTACCTGGAAAATCGAAGCGGCAGCAGCAAAGGAGAAACGAAGCAATGAATAGCAGAGAGATACGTGATCGCAGACGCGGCGGTGACCGCCGCAGCTCCAAACGCTACAGCGTCAATATAGATCTGGAATGGGAAAATCATTCCGGCAGGCATCGCGGCACTATCAGCGACATTAGCGAAAATGGCTGTTTTATTCTTAGCGGGGTCGAAGTGGAAAATGGCGAACGAATCTCGCTTTTTCTCCCCATTGGTGATGGGATGGAAATTCAGTTCAGCGGCGAAATAGCCAACTACACATTTGAGATCGGATTTGCCGTGCGGTTTATTGAACTCACTCCGGCGCAGTCACAAATTCTGCGCGGCTTTCTTGAGGGTGAGGAGAATCGCCCGGTTGATTAAGCCGAAAAGAGCAATAACGAAAAGAGCAATAATCGGAAGCAAATTATTCTCCCAGCAAACGAATAAATTCGGCAGCAACCTCGCGGTCATCGAAATGAAATTTTTCATTGCCGATTATTTGGTATGTTTCATGGCCTTTGCCGGCAATGATGACAACGTCGTTTTCCCGTGCAAGTGAAATTGCAGTCTTGATTGCTTCGCGCCGATCCGAGATTACACGTTTTTCGACATTTGATTCCGCCATTCCGGCCTCGATTTCCGAAATGATTTTCAAGGGATCCTCGGTTCGGGGGTTATCCGACGTGATGATTACCATATCGCTGTTTTGAGCCGCCACGCGTCCCATCAAAGGACGCTTTGCACGGTCGCGGTCACCACCGCACCCGAAAACGGTTATTACGCGACCGGTTGCGAGTTCCCGGGCAGTTTTCAAAGTGTTGAGCAAAGCATCATCAGTATGTGCGTAATCTACGATTACTGCGAATGGCGCGGGTTCACGAACACGTTCGAATCGACCCGGTGCGCCGATACATTTTTCCAATCCGGAAATTATTGTTTCGGCTGTCAGGCCGCATTCGAAAGCCGCCGCGCTTGCGGCCAGCATATTGTAAACATGAGGACGACCGACAAGAGGCGAATTGATATGGATATTGCCAAACGGCGCCTGCATTTCAAAACTTGTGCCCGAGAGCAGCGATACCCGTATATCCTTTGCGGTAAAATCCGCCTGATTTTCAATTCCGATTGTAATCACGCGTTTTACCGTACCGCGAATCTCCTCGGAAAGACGGCGTCCCCACGGATCATCAATATTGATTACTGCCGCAGGCGGCGGTTCGCCTAAACGGCCGTCGAAAAGGCGTTTTTTTGCGTCATAGTAATTCTCCATCGTGCCGTGATAATCCAGATGATCTTGCGTAAGATTGGTAAAAATCGCGACGCGGAAAAAGAGACAATCGCAACGTCTGAGATCCAATGCCTGTGAAGAAGCTTCCATTGCCGCCATCTTGCAGCCCTCATCAACGGCTTGCCGTAAAAAGCGGTTAGTATCCGAGGCTTCGGGGGTTGTCCTCACGGCGGGTTCCGAACGGTCGCCGATTCTGTATTCGACCGTAGTCAGCATTGCCGGTTTGGCGCCGGCGGCTTCCGCGAGAGCGAAACAGAGATAGGTCGTGGTCGTTTTGCCGTTGGTGCCGGTGATACCAATTAGGTCGAGGTCGCGAGAGGGTTCGCTGAAAATTGCAGCAGCGGCTTTCGCGTGGGCTTCACGGGCATTTTTTACCTTGAGCCAGGCAAATAAATAGTCATTCGCGGAAAGCGGCGCTTTCGTATTCCCGGAAATGGATGAGATATCGCCCGTATCTATTGTAGGATTTGATTCGGAAATTATGCCGATGGCGCCTCGCCTTAATGCATCTGCAATGAAACGGTTGCCGTCAACTGTCGAGCCTTTGATTGCAACGAATATCGAATCACGTGTAACCATTCGTGAATCATGGGTTATATCAGCGGCTGAAAGTTGACCGGCGCCGATGATCTCCGCCCCGATAATTTTGGCTAGTTCCTGAACTTTAAGATGTCTTTTATTCAAAATTAATTGTGTAATTGAACCTGAAATATATAACTTGGAATCATTATATCCGGCAAAATTATACGACAGTGCTGATGTTAAAGGAAATTTCGAATTCATTGATAATGCAGATAATTTATTGCGAAAAATGAACTTAACGGGGGAAAATTCGTATTTGATTGCAAGTAGTGAAATGGAGGTAAGAAAATGGATTTTATCAAGTTTATTCTTATCCTGCTCGGGCTTATTTTTGGAGCAATGTTCTTTTTGTGGCTGTTTGGACTAATTACATCGCTTTTATGGTATGGTTTCTGGATCGGGCTGCTCGCTGCGGTCGGATACGGAGGATTTAGACTATTTCGCAGGGCGGAAGACAGGTTTGTCGGGCACGGATCTGTCTATGGCGAAATTGATGAACGGGATTTCTCGCTCACATGGGATGAATATGAAAAGAAATATCTGCACAAATAGAAGTTAACCAAAACCGAAGTTAATACGATTCTGAATCAGCCGGCTTCCGAATGATTTTGAAATTTTTCGCTGCCCGATGGTATTCTGTATTCATCAAAATAGATGCGCTCTTAAATGAGCAACAGTTGTTTGATGCCGAGGTGGCGAAATTGGTATACGCACCAGACTTAGGATCTGGCGCCGAAAGGCATACGAGTTCGAGTCTCGTCCTCGGCACCATTTTTATATATTCGGAAAGTTTTATAACCAGCCATCGCTATTATTGATTCGACTTTTCCCCGTCGGTCAGATATTCTTCTGATTTAAGCAGTGATGAAAACAGAACTTAAAGAAATCTCGCAAACGATGCGGGAAATTCATTTTGAAATAGAACCGGCCGCCATAAAAGCGGCTTATGATACGGTTACGCGTCGCTATGCTACACGAGCAAACATACCCGGCTTTCGTAAAGGCGTGCCGCCGCCGACGGACATTGTAAGGCTCCGATATAAGGACGAAATCCGAAACGATGTATTGCAGATGGTGGTTGCGGATGCCGCGGCAAAGGCAATGGAGGATTTGTCCGTAAAGCCGATCAGCGAGCCGCAGGTACATATCGAGAATTTTGATACGGTCAAGGTGGATGGCAGTGAACCGATAAATGTTCACATACACTTTGAGGTCATGCCCGATATTCCGACACCGGATTTCTCTACAATTGAAGTAGAACGTCGTGTCAGACCCGTTTCCGAATCGGATATTGACGATTATATAGCTCATCTGCTGCAGCGTGAGTCTTCACTGGTCCCGGTAGAAGATCGGGTTGCCGAAGACGGCGATACGGTCATTGTGGATCTGGAAGGAACAATCAAAGATGGCGAAAGTCAAGAGCCTGTAGTTGCAAAGGATCTTGAAATCAAACTTGGTGATGCAAATATAGACCCGACATTTACCGACAATCTCCTGGGTGTCCGTGCCGAAGATGTTCGCGAATTTACGGTTTCCTATCCGGAAGACTATTCGGCTGAACAACTTCGCGGCAAAACAGTCCACTATAAGGCCTCGGTCAGGTATGTAGGCCGTACCGAACTCCCGAAAGCGGATGATGAATGGGCCAAAAGCCTTGATGTCGGTGTTGATACGATCGCAGATTTGAGAAACAAGCTTCGGGCTGACCTCGAGGCATATGCGAAATCTTCAGCCGATGCCAAAGTCCGAAACGATGCAATGGCAAAAATGATTGAGAGTAATTCCTTTGAGGTTCCGCGAGCTTTGGTCGAAAATCAGACACAGGTACTTCTCAATGAATTTGTGCAGGATTTGCGTCAGAAAGGGGCTGACCTTTCAAACCTTGATGAAAATTTTCTGGGTTCGCTTTACGGTCAATTGATGCAGCGTGCCGAGCGTGAAGTTCGCGGTGCTTTGCTTTTAGGCAAAATTGCCGAACTTGAAAAAATCTCTGTGGGCCCGGAAGAAGTAGAGGCTGAAATAGCAGACATTGCCGCTTATCATCGCGTAACGCCCGAGGACGTTAGAAAATCTCTCGGTAACGAAGAAGGTCTCAGACAGATTGAACATAATCTTAAAACGCGCAAAGCAATTGAGGCACTTGTCGGAAAAATAAAGGTCAGCGAAGGAGAGTGGCGCGAAGAAAGCGAACTGCAGGCCGAACCGGAGGAAACCGGCAAGCCGGAAGATCGGCCAGTAAGTTCGGAAGATGATGCCGCGTCCAAGAAAACAACGAAACCTAAACGCACTGCAAAAAAAGGCAGTTCGAAGGCGTCAGCTAAGGCAAAATCAGCCGATGAATGATTTAAATAGCGGAATACTTACTGCTGGTAAAAACAGGCAAACCTTTTTTAGGAAACATTGCATCTTGCTTTTCCGGCAGTAAAATGTAAAATCTTAATCGGCAAAGGCCTCAATGGTTTAGCATCAAAGAGTTCACCTAATACTTCAAGATTGGCCAGCGGAGTACAAATATGGCATTAGTTCCTATGGTAGTCGAGCAGACGTCAAGAGGCGAAAGAGCCTTTGACATCTATTCACGGCTACTCAAAGACAGCATTATTTTTATCGGTACGCCGATTGACGACACGATTGCAAATTTAATCGTAGCGCAGCTTCTTTTTCTGGAAGCCGAAGATCCGGAACGCGACATAAATTTATACATCAATAGTCCGGGCGGATCGATTACGGCCGGGATGGCGATCTACGATACGATGCAGTTCATAAAAAACGACGTAACGACGATCTGCGTCGGCCAATGTGCGTCAATGGCAGCTTTACTTTTGGCCGCAGGTACAAAAGGCAAGCGTTTCGCACTGCCTCATTCGCGGATACTGATTCACCAACCGTCCGGCGGCGCACAGGGGCAGGCCACGGATGTCCGCATTATGGCTGAAGAAATTCTGCGAATGCGTGAAATGACCTCGCGGATAATTGCTCTTCACAGCGGCCAGACTTTTGAACAAGTTGAAAAAGACGTTGAACGTGACCGCATTCTCTCGCCGATACAGGCAAAAGAATACGGTTTGATTGACGAGGTTATCGAACACAGGGAGAAGTAACAAAAGATTCGTGTTACTTCAACCCTGTATGGAATTTCCGGGGAGTTTATGGCAAATTTTCGCAGGCCTGAAGAATTACTTTGTTGTTCATTTTGCGGCAAATCCCAAAATGACGTCAAAAAACTTATTGCCGGTCCCGGCGTTTATGTATGTAATGAATGCATTGATATCTGTAATGAGATCATCAATGATGATGAGCAAAGCGAAACAACCGCTACGCGAACCACACTTCCCAAGCCAACCGAAATAAAGAAATTCCTCGATGATTATGTAATCGGTCAGGATGAGCCGAAAAAACGTCTCGCCGTTGCAGTATATCAGCATTACAAACGGCTGGAACTTAACAAGAGGCGGGGCGACATCGAGCTGCAGAAATCGAATATTCTGCTTATCGGCCCCACCGGTACGGGAAAAACACTTCTGGCACAAACCCTGGCCAGAATTCTCTCTGTCCCTTTTTGTATTGTTGATGCTACAAGTCTGACCGAGGCCGGCTACGTAGGCGAAGACGTAGAGAACATTCTCCTGCGTCTGCTCCAGGCCGCCGGCAACGATATTGAAAAAGCACAGCAGGGAATCATTTACATTGACGAAATCGACAAAATTTGTCGTAAAGATGATAATCCTTCAATTACGCGTGACGTCTCGGGCGAAGGTGTACAGCAGGCATTGCTGAAAATACTCGAAGGGACGATAGCAAATATCCCGACCGGAGGCGGCCGCAAACATCCGCAGCAGGAATTTACACAGTTGGATACGACCAATATTCTCTTTATTTGCGGCGGAGCATTCATTGGCCTTGAGAAAGTTGTCGAAAAACGGCTTCGCAATAAATCATTGGGGTTTCAGGCAGACATCAAATCCAGCCGGCTAAGGCAGCAGGAAGCGCTTGCAAATCTGGAACCCGAGGATTTGATGCATTACGGACTCATTCCAGAATTCGTTGGGCGTCTTCCGGTTGTAACCACGCTTCTGCCATTGGATGAAGACGCACTTGTCAAAATCCTGACTGAGCCAAAAAACGCATTGGTCAAACAGTATCAGCGTAAATTTGAATTTGACAACGTCGGTCTTAAGTTTACGGATGATGCACTTCGAGCCATTGCACAACAGGCACATCGTCGAAAGGTCGGTGCACGTGGTCTGATGATGATCATGGAGGAGATTCTGCTCGATGCCATGTACACCATTCCCACGGAAAAACAGATTAGTGAAATCGTTATCACACGGGATATGGTTGAAAAGAAATCACCTGCTTTTGATGTAGTCGCACCTATAATGGAAGAGGCTGCGTAAACTGCTGATATAACTAAATTTACACCCAATACATCATACTTCCGAGAGTAGATTTCCAGACTTTGCCGCGCGCGTTTAGCCAATCTACATCTGCAATGGATTCCGATAAATCATAATTGCACCAGGGATTAATGTATTTGATCGCTCCTGTATCGGGGTCGCAGCCCGTAACGACAATTACATGAGAATAATTTTTAGTCCACATGCCCGCGACCCAATATGGCCCATGCGACTTAAGAGCATTTGCAAGTACATCCGGATAAGTATCTCCGTCACCTGCATATCCAAGACCTAAGACCTTGGCCGTAGGTTTGCATTCGCTGGGGGCAATTCCGTTTTCAAGCATATAATATGGAAATAAATCCGGTGATGTGTCCATTGTGGGAATTATCTTGGTTGGATCTTTTTTCTTCCATTCGAAAAGCATTTGCAGGCAAGTGTACCAGCATGTAGTGCTTGTAGGCTGATTTCGCGGCGCGACGGGCGGGCTAACCTTGTACATCGACATTGTTTTTCCTCCGAGAAAAAGTTTTTGCCAAATCCAATGGCACTTAGACGATTGGTAAAATTGGAATTTGCAGTTAATACTTCTTCAAAAGTTCAGTAATAAGAAGGCATAAGATATGAATAAGCCGCGTTAAAAAAACTAGAAAATCTGGCTTAATGATAATTTTATGAAACTATCTTAAAAGTGACGCGACAAGAGTAACAGCAAATCCGTATTGCTTTTCGCGTCTGAATTTGAGTAAATAGTTTTATCCGATTGACAAATCCGGCAGTTCATTGTCGAGCGTTCCCCAGGAGATTATGCAAGAATTCAGCGATCAAATGCCCTCCGATCTTAAAATGCTTCCGATGGTACCGATCCGCGACGTCGTAATTTTTCCTTTTACGAAGGTCGCATTCAAAATCGGAAGACCCAGCTCAGTAAAGGCTTTGGAAGAAGCAATGGCCGGTAGCCGCGAGATTTTCCTGGCAACACAGTTCGACGCAACTGTTGACGAACCTACGGCCCGGGAAATTTATGAAATTGGTACAATCGGACGGATTCTTCAGGCTCAGCGACAGGAAAATGGACAAATCAAAGTCGTCGTGGAGGGCCGTGATCGCGGATCTTCGGTTAAGGTTGAACAGAATTCTGACGGGGTTTTTCGTGCTCTGGTTCGTACGCTTCCCTCTATGGAAGAATCCGGTTACCAGACAGATGCTCTTTTGCAAAAAATTCAGAACTTGGTAGAACAGCTGCTGAGAATCTCGCCTGATGTTTATACTGACGCTTTGCATACATCTCTGCGCGGAGTATCTGCAGCCCAAATCTCGGATTCAATGGCTTCGCATCTGCGGATTACCGTACCGGAGAAGCAGAAACTGCTCGAGACTCTCCGTGTTCCGGCGAGGCTTCAAATTCTGATAGATATACTTGAAACCGAGATCGAGAAACGCCAGCTCGATCGAGCAATACATGCCCGCACCAAGAAACAAATGGACAAGCACCAGCGGGAATATTATCTGAACGAGCAAATCAAGGCAATTCACAAAGAGCTGGGCCGCAAGGACGAAAAAGCTGAACTCGATGAACTGAAGAAAAAAATTGAGGAAGCCGGCATGACTGCCGAAGCGAAGGAAAAAGCTCTTCAGGAGATCGCACGGCTGGAAGTAATGCCTCCAATGTCCGCTGAAAGCACCGTTTCCCGGACATACATAGAATGGCTGCTGAATGTCCCTTGGAAAACACGTTCAGAAGAGGTAAATGACCTTAAGCAGGCTGAAGAAACACTCAATGAAGACCACTATGGCCTTGAAAAAATAAAGGAACGCATCCTTGAATTTCTTGCCGTCAGACAATTGGTCAAAAATCCAAAGGGAACTATTCTGTGTTTCGTCGGTGCTCCGGGCGTAGGTAAAACATCACTCGGGAAATCTATTGCACGGGCAACAGGCCGTAAATTTGTTCGGCTTGCGCTCGGAGGCGTCCACGACGAGGCCGAGATTCGCGGACATCGGCGAACTTATATCGGTGCCTTGCCCGGTCAAATAGTTCAATTGATGAAACGGGCCGGCACGGTCAATCCCGTCATTCTGCTTGATGAAGTTGATAAGCTCGGGCGTGATTTCCGCGGCGATCCGTCGGCTGCGCTTTTAGAAGTGCTGGACCCGGAACAGAATCACACTTTTCGTGATCATTATCTCGATGTTGATTACGATCTCTCGAATGTATTTTTTATTGCTACGGCAAATGTGCTTCATACGATTCCTCCTGCCTTGCAAGACCGGCTGGAGATACTGCATCTTTCCGGATATACGGAACGCGAAAAAGCTGAAATAGCCAAACGACATTTGATACCGAAACAATGCGAGAATTCCGGAATTGAACCCGAAAAAGTTAAATTTACCGATGACGGAATACTAGAGATTATCCGCCATTACACTCGCGAAGCCGGCGTCAGAAATCTGGAGCGAGAAATCGGTGCCTGCCTTAGAAAGATTGCACGTAAATATGTCGCAGCCGATGATAAAGAAAGTTTCCGTGTGATTATAGATGCAGAAAAGGTCCGCGAATTGCTGGGTATTATCCGATTCCGCAAACAGGATATTGCACGTAAAAGCGAAGTAGGTCTGGTAAATGGCCTTGCCTGGACAGAAGTTGGCGGAGATGTCTTGCAGGTTGAAGCCACGCTGGTTGATGGAAAAGGAGAAATTACGCTGACCGGAAAGCTTGGCGAAGTCATGCAGGAATCAGCACGCGCGGCTTTGACCTGTGTTCGTTCACGTGCGGTTGAGCTCGGCATCGATCCCAAGGATTTTCGTGAAAAGGATCTGCATATCCACGTGCCTGAAGGTGCAATCCCCAAGGATGGTCCGAGCGCAGGCATAACCATTGCAACCGCCATGGTATCGGCTCTGACCCGTCGTCGGGCACGGCATGATGTAGCAATGACGGGCGAAATAACTCTACGTGGTAAAGTTCTGCCAATTGGCGGAGTAAAGGAAAAATTACTGGCTGCTCACCGTTTCGGATTGAAAACAATAATCCTCTCCAAGGAAAATGAAAAAGACCTTGCGGATATCCCGGAGGAGGTTCGCGACGACCTCACAATTCATTCGGTTGATACGATTGATGAAGTGCTCCGCTATGCAATCGAACCCGGCGGAGTTGAGGCAAAAATAGAAACGCCGCAGATTTGGACAGATGACCGCAGGGTAAGCGAAATCTCGGCAAATATCGAATGAAGCATAAATGATTTGTTTTCAAACAGCCAAAGCGGGATGAAAATCACTTCAGCCGAATTTATCCGGAGCGCGGTTTCCCCAAAAGACTGGCCGGCCGGGAATTTTGCGGAAATCGCTTTTCTCGGACGCTCAAATGTTGGCAAATCTTCATTGATAAATTCATTGCTTGGCCGTAAAAATCTGGCCCGCACCTCAAATACGCCCGGGCGTACGCAGGCTGTCAATTTTTTTTTAATCAACAACAAATTTGTTTTCGTTGATTTGCCGGGTTACGGCTATGCAAAAGCACCAAAAACCGTACGTCAAAGTTGGGGAAAACTTGCGGAAGATTATCTGAGCCGGCGTGAGAATCTTGCATTGTGTATTCAGTTGATAGATGTACGCCATCCCCCGACGCAACTGGATTTACAATTGGATGAATGGTTGGCAAACAATTCTAAACCGAGCATCGTGGTAGCAACCAAATCCGACAAACTCTCTGCCAACCGGTTATCTAAAAATTTACGTGAAATCGAAGCGGCACTTTCGTCGGAAAGGGTAATTGCCTATTCCTCTCATACGGGAAAAGGTAAAGAGGACCTTTGGTCAGCGATTTTATCAGCGATTGGCAACGCTTGAAAAACGTTAATTTTTAGTTGCTTTAATCCGCGATTTATAGTAAAAATTAACTTATCCCGAAAATGATCGTGGGTTTCCGCTCCTGTTCAAGTTGCGGATCAAGTTTTTACTACAATTATTTCCAGACGATTTTTCTCCACCTTCGGTTTTCAGAGTCTTTTGAGTGCACATAGCTTCATCAAACTGTTGAAACTGCTAAGCGTGGAACAACGACACGCAAAATTATTTTTCTTATTCTTATAACGACACATTAACCGCACAATCATGGCAACCAAAACTTCAACTACAAGAAAGCCGCGGGCTATTAAAGTAAACGAACAGAAAAACGCAGAAACCGAGGCACCAAAAAACGGCGAAACCGCAGAAATTACTGAAACTAAGGAATTAGAGGTAACTGCAGAAAACGCCGCAGAACCAGCCGATGATTCATCTGAAGGAAAACCGGAAGCACCGGCAGCCGAATCTGAAAAGCGTAACGGTGAAAAGTCCGGCGGCGAAAAACAAAATGGCGAGCGGCAGGAAATGCTCAACCTTGCTACGCTGAAGGAAATGTCCATCAGCGAATTGACGCATATTGCCAAGGAAATGGGCATTGAAGGAGCAACCGGTTTGCGAAAGCAGGAGCTCATTTTCAAGGTGCTTGCCGCGCAAACCGAAAAGAGCGGTCTTATTTTTTCCGAAGGCGTTCTTGAAACGCTGCCGGACGGCTTTGGTTTTCTGAGGGCGCCGGAATACAACTATCTGCCCGGTCCGGATGATATTTACGTCAGCCCCTCGCAAATCAGAAAATTCGATCTGCGAACCGGTGATACGGTTTCCGGTCAAATAAGACCTCCCAAAGAAGGCGAACGTTACTTTGCATTGATCAAGGTAGAAGCAATTAACTTCGAGGCTCCTGAACAATCCCGTGAAAAGGTTTTCTTTGACAACCTGACGCCGCTCTATCCCGATGAGCAGCTGAAAATGGAGGTTGGGCCAGATAATATTGCTGCGCGGGTTATAGATCTTGTTACTCCTATCGGTAAAGGGCAGCGTGCCTTGATAGTCGCGCCACCGCGAACCGGTAAGACAATGCTGCTTCAGACAATCGCCAATTCTATAACGCAAAATCATCCGGAAACTACTCTCATCGTTTTGCTTATCGATGAACGTCCCGAAGAGGTTACGGATATGCAGCGCTCGGTCAAGGGCGAGGTAATCTCTTCTACATTCGACGAACCTCCGACGCGTCACGTTCAGGTTGCTGACATGGTCATCGAAAAAGCGAAACGTCTGGTTGAACATAAACGTGACGTTGTAATACTTCTGGATTCAATCACCAGATTGGCCCGCGCACACAATGCGGTTGTTCCGCCCTCGGGCAAAATACTCTCCGGCGGTATTGATTCCAATGCTTTACAGAGACCGAAACGTTTCTTTGGCGCAGCTCGCAATATAGAAGAAGGCGGTTCGCTGACGATAATCGCAACGGCGCTGATTGATACAGGATCAAGAATGGATGACGTTATCTTCGAAGAGTTCAAGGGTACAGGTAACTGTGAAATCCATCTGGATCGACGCCTCAGCGATAAACGTCTCTTTCCTGCTATTGATTTGCAACGTTCGGGAACACGAAAAGAGGAACTGCTCATCAGTAAAGAAGATCTCAACCGCATTTGGGTTATGAGACGAGTGCTTAACCCTCTCTCACCCGTCGAACAGATGGAGGTCGTTCTGGAACGTCTGTCCAAAACAAAGACCAATGCTGAATTTCTTGCTTCGATGCAATCCTAGACACATCTGTACAATCTTGATTTCTTTGCCGCGGCTCGACATAACCGCGGCTTTTTTGTTACGGGATTGTTCTGTCTGTTTGCACTTGGAAAATTTTAAAATCTGTGTAAAATACTTTCATCGTTCCCCGAACCTCATTGAACTGACAATACGATTGATCTGGAATCCGAATAATTGGTTTTCGGTGGGGGTAGTGTTTAACTTGTTTCATTTCAATATTTAACCGTTTTTATTTTCCTAAGAACAAGGGGTTTGGCATTAGTAGTTTCGGGGTTGAACTACCTGTGCTTTAACAAAATAAACTGGAGGAAACAAATGAAACTAGTAAGCTTACGTCTCTTAACCGTTGTATTTGCTTTCTTGGTTTTGCAGACGTCAGTTTTGTCACAAACCACTGGAGCCATAGCCGGTACGATTACTGATGCCAATGGTGCTGCCGTTCCGGCGGCTACTGTTCTGGTAACCGGCGAAGGCGGCCAAAAATTTACTGTCGTGACGAACGATAGCGGAGCGTACCGTATTCCGTCTGTAGCGACAGGCGTCTATACGGTAACCGTAACAGCCGCGAATTTTAAAAAATCCATTGTGGAAAACGTAAAAGTTGACGTCGGGCTTCCGACTACGGTCAATGCGGTGCTTGAACCCGGTGAAGTTACCGAGACGGTAGTCGTAACCAGCGGCGGGGAAGTGCTGCAGACTCAAACTGCAACTGTTGGGACTACCATTACCGGCCGACAAATTAACGAAACACCTACAGCATCGCGTGACGCCCTTGATTTGGTAGGTCTTTTGCCGGGAACCGCTTCAGTCGGAGCTCCGCGGCGCTCTTCGATCAACGGTCTGCCAAAAGGAGCCCTCACGATTACCATTGACGGCGTCGATGTCCAGGACAACCTTCTGCGCTCAAGTGACGGATATTTTACTTATGTCCGCCCGCGCGTTGACGCAATTGAGGAAGTTACGGTATCTACCGCAAATCCCGGAGCCGAGACCGGAGGCGACGGTGCCATCCAGATACGTTTTGTTACAAGACGTGGAACCAACGATTACCGCGGAACACTCTACTGGCAGCATCGCGATGAAAGCCTGAATGCCAATTACTGGTATCAAAACCGGGACGGACAGCGCGATTCAAACGGCAAAGCTTTTCGTCAGAAAATCCGGCTCAATCAATTCGGCGGCGCTTTCGGAGGTCCGATTCCTTTTCTGAATTTCAAGGACAGCCGCAAACAGTGGTATGACACTGGTCGTGACCTGCGGTTTTTCTTTGTAAACTACGAAGAATTTCGACTTCCGCAATCACAGGCCAGGACACGCGTCATTTTATCGCCGCAGGCGGAACAAGGGATCTATCAATATATCGTCGGTGGCAATGTCCAGCAGGTAAACCTTTACAGCATAGCTGCCTCCAATGGACAACTTTCGACGCCGGATCCTACCATTGCTTCGATGCTTAGCCGCATCAGGACAGCTGTAAACAGCGAGGGAACAATAACTCCGATTTCCGGTTCGCCGGGTCTGTTCAATTATAATTTCAGCCCAACAGGTGATTCGGTTCGCAAATTTCTGGCCTTAAGGCTTGATTTCAACCTGACAAAAAATCACAGTCTTGAATTTGTTACCAATCAGCAGGACTTCGTTCCGTCCAAGGACTTTCTCAACTCACAGGACGAAAGATTCCCGGGATTCCCATCCTATACTCAGGGCTCGGTCCGCGATTCCTATTCGACCGCTTTACGCTCGACGTTTTCAAAAAATGTTGTTAATGAGGTTCGTTATGCGGTCTCAACGGGTCTTTCGACATTTAGCGCGGGCATTTCTCCGGCCGATTTTGCCTATTCGAAAGGCTTTCTGCTCGATATAAGCGCTGCGGGAATTACAACGCCCTATTCGCGCAATTCCTACAGCGACCGCAATACACCGACCTATGACCTGACCGACAATGTAACGTGGATTATCGGTAACCACAGCATTGGATTCGGCGGACAATGGAAACTGATCCGTAGTGAAGGTTCGGCAATCGGGCGGATTGTCCCGACAATAAGTTTCGGGCTTGATTCCACTGATCCGGCTTTCGGAATTTTTAATACGACTACCATACCCGGAGCTACTTCAACCCAACTCTCGGCAGCGAGAGCTCTTTATGCAGTTCTGATCGGGCGGATTACCGGATATACCTCAACAGCATATCTGACCCCCGACGGAACTTATCAGGAAAATGCAAAACAATCCAGACTCGCAAAGCAAAACACATATGGTCTCTACATCCAGGATTCATGGAGAATGAAGCCGAATCTTACCGTCAATTTCGGCATCCGATGGCAGCCGCAATCGGCATTTAGAGCACTCAGTGAAGGGATTTATACACGGCTGGAAAGTCATGACCAGATTTATGGTGTTTCGGGTCCCGGAAATATCTTCAAGCCCGGTGTCCTGACCGGTACCGCACCGCGTGTCGTACCGCTCAAGAAAGGTGAAAAGGCTTACCCTGATGACCTGAACAATTTTGCACCATCTTTCGGTGTAGTGTGGAGTCCGGATTCTGACGGTAAAGGGCTCCTGGGACGCATTTTCGGCGGAAGAGACCGCAGCGTTTTCCGTGGCGGATATTCCCTGGCTTTTGTCCGCGAAGGATTTAACCTCCTGGAGAGTATTTACGGCTCGAATCCGGGCGGATCCTTATCACTGAGCCGCAGTCTTGCACTCGGTAATCTGACGGTCGGCACAAATCTAAGGGATTCGGGCAATCCAAATCTTACGCCGGCGCCGGGAATAATAGGAACAAGACCGAATTTCCCGATCGCACTGACCACTGCCAATTCGACTAATTCCTTTGATCCAAATCTGAAAACAGGAATGGTCCATTCGTTCAGTTTCGGTTATCAAAGGGAAATCGACAAAAACACCGTGGTCGAGATTCGTTATGTAGGAAACCGCGGAGTTGACCTGCAGCGGCAATATAACATTAACGAATTCAATACAATCGAAAATGGATTTGCCGATGAATTCCTTCGTGCCCAGGCCAATCTTTATGCAAATATTGCTGCCGGCCGCGGCGCATCATTTGCCTATTTTGGTCCCGGTACGGGTACATCGCCGCTTCCGATAATGCTTGCGTACTTCAACACGCCGGCAAACTATGACCCCAATAATCCGGCTCGCTATACGGCTGCCAATTTCACAAATTCGACACTTGTTGCAGCCCTTTCACGCAACAATCCGAATATATTTGCCTTTAGCGGGACGAGTTTCGAGAACAACGCCACCCGTCGTAATAATGCACTTGCCAACGGGTTGCCCGTAAATTTCTTTTACGTTAACCCGACAACAGGCGTAAACGGGTCATTTACCGTGGATAACAGTAATAGGACCTGGTACGATTCCGGCGTTATCGAACTTCGCCGCCGGCTTTCCAACGGGTTGCGGATACAGGCAAGCTACGTTTTCTCCAAAGCACAGGCCAATGCTTATGCTTCGAGCAGCGTGGTGTTTGCCGGATTTACACAAAGGCCAAACGGTCTGCAGCTTGCAAAGAACGTTCAGGCCTTCGACATTCGTCATAATTTCAGGTTTGATGCCACATATGATTTTCCTTTCGGAAAAGGCAGAATGTGGTTTTCGAATGCGAATTCCTTTGTTGATGCATTGATAGGCGGCTGGACATTACTGCCCGTCATTCGTTGGCAGAGCGGTTCGCCCTTCTCGCTGGGAAACGTACAGCTTGTAGGTATGACGAAGAAAGAATTGCAAAAAGCCGTCGGAGTCTATAAGAATACGGTAATAAACGGCGTACAGGTAGTAACGTATCTGCCGGCTGATATTATCGTAAACACGCAAAGGGCTTTCGATATAAACGTGTCGAATACTGCAAATGGCGGTTACGGAACGACATATGGAACAGGCGGACCGCAGGGACGCTTTATCGCTCCCGCCGGTTACGGAAATTGCGTGTCGCGATATGTCGGTGAATGCGGATTTAATAATCTAATCCTCTACGGACCGCATTTCTTCAAGATCGACTCAACCTTGATGAAAAAGTTCCGTGTAGGCGAAAAACGCAGTATCGAATTTCGCGTAACGGCACTTGATCTTTTGAACGCTCCGAATTTCCGTGTTGGCGGCTTTGGTGCTGATGTTATTTCGGTCGGCGTCGGAGGTGCAACCTTTGGTCAGCTCGGCAATGGCTCTGCCTATCAGGACGTTTCGACTACCAACGACCTTGGTGGCCGGCAAATCGACCTTATGCTCCGGATAAACTTTTAATTGGGTTTGCCGGGGATTTCAATTGCACCGGAGGCCATCCCGGCCTCCGGTTTTTTAATCCAAGCATATTTTACTGTATTTGACCTAAGCAGCGATTAACGGTTAACTATTTACGGTCAGGCCATTCCATTTATGCGTGTAGCAATTATATCTGCCGAAGCCGTACCTTATTCAAAAACCGGCGGGCTTGGTGACGTTGCCGGTGCTTTACCCAAAGCCCTCAAAAAAATCGGCATTGATTCCGTTCTGATAACTCCATGTTATCTTCAGACAAGCGGCGATCTTCTCCAAAGTATTGCAATCGAAGAACTTAATGTCCCGTGGCAAGGCGGCAACTTTCGCGCTAAGGCTTTTTACAGTGAAGCGAATGGCTCGCCAACCTATCTGATTGATGCACCGGCATATTTTCACCGTGATTCGATTTATGGTTTTCGGGAAGATTATGAAAGATTTGCGTTTTTCTGCAAGGCGGTTTTCGAATTGCTCAAACTTTTAGGTCCGCCGCCGCAGATTCTGCATCTGAACGATTGGCATTGCGGTTTTGCGGCTGTTGAACTGATTGAAAGACGGGCGTGGGATTCCTTTTGGTCCGGGACGCGAAGCGTTTTTTCAATCCACAATATGGCGTATCAGGGCGGATTTGACCCAGCGGAACTGCGGAAACTCGGTTTCGGCAGCGAAATGGCACGTAACGCCTTTGCTTTCAATGGTTACGCTTCGGCTATGAAGGCCGGCCTTGAAGTGTCTGACGTTCTTTCGACTGTGTCAAGGCGCTATGCACAGGAAATTCAGACACCCGAATATGGTTACGGTTTAGACTGGCTGACAAGGCAGCGATCGGATCGTCTTGTCGGCATTACCAATGGTATCGATTACGAAGTCTGGAATCCGGAGACCGATCCCGATCTGCCGGCACATTTTTCGATAAATAACCCGGAGGGTAAACAAAAATGCAAACTTGCGCTGCTGCAATGTTTCGGGCTGCCAACGGAAACTGAACGCCCTTTAATCGGCAGTATTTCGCGGCTGACGGAGCAAAAAGGCATTGACCTGATAATACAGTCCGCACAGGAAATCCTAGAAGCAGGAGCTTTTATAATTTCACTTGGTTCCGGCGAGAAAAGATATGAAGACTTTTGGCAGGCGCTTCGCGATTACGCCCCGCGTCAAGTTGCAATTTATCGTGGTTACAACGAACCGCTTGCACATCTGATAGAAGCCGGGTCAGATTTCTTCATTATGCCCTCGAAATTCGAGCCCTGCGGGCTAAATCAAATGTACTCACTGCGTTACGGGACAATTCCTATTGTCAGGGCTGTCGGCGGTCTGGACGACACCGTTCAACAATGGGATGCGGTAAATCAGACGGGCAATGGCTTCAAATTCTCCCGCTATGATGCGGCTGCTTTTATCGAAAAAATTTACGAAGCTCTCTTTGCCTATGCCGATCCGGAATCCCTCGCAATTCTGCGACGCAACGGAATGTCGGCGGATAATTCCTGGGAAAATGCCGCTGCCAGATACGTCGAACTCTATCAAAGGGTTCTGAATCTCTAAACATCTTTACCGCTGATGATGCCGCTTTGGGACAAATTTGATAAAATACCCGTTTGCCGCATTTACCATTTATGATCATCGTTATAATCGGTGCCCAATGGGGCGATGAAGGAAAAGGCAAGGTTGTTGATTTACTAGCCGACAAATTTGATATAGTCGCACGTTATCAGGGCGGACACAATGCCGGCCACAGCGTTTACGTAGGCGATAAAGCGTTTGTTCTCAGGCTTTTACCGTCCGGTATCATACATCCCGAAAAAATCTGTGTCCTTGGCAACGGCATGGTCATCGATCCAAAGGCATTTTTTGAAGAGGTTGACCAAATTACCGAACAGGGAATTCCCGTTACGCCGGATCGGCTAAAGGTCTCCTCCAGGGCACATCTGATAATGCCTTACCACAAAGCGCTTGACCATACATCGGAAGAACGACTTGGCAACGAGAAAATCGGCACTACGCTTCGCGGTATCGGACCGGCTTATGAAGATAAAGCCGGCCGCCGCGGGATACGTGTGGCTGACGCTCTTTCACCTGAGATACTAAGGATGCGGGTCGAACGTAATCTTGAAGAGGCGAACCGGATAGTTGTTCTTTACGGCAATCAACCGCTGCGAGCGGATGAAATCCTGGCTGAAGTAGAACCCTTGATTGAACGTTTGCGGCCATTCGTTTGCGAATCATCACATTTTTTAGCCGAAGCACGGAAAAATAATCATAAAATACTGCTTGAAGGTGCTCAGGCTACCTTGCTGGACGTTGATCACGGAACATATCCGTTTGTAACCTCGTCAAACCCTACAGCCGGCGGAGCATCCGTCGGGGCAGGCATTCCGCCTCATCACATATCGGGAGTTCTCGGAATTGTCCGAACCTATGCAACACGTGTCGGCGAGGGACCCTTTCCGACGGAAATGATTGACGAGGAAGAAGATATCGCAAATCTGATCAGAAGCCGCGGTAACGAATACGGCTCGGTTACCCGGCGGCCGAGAAGATGCGGCTGGTTCGATGCGGTAGCCACGCGTTACGCTGCGGAACTTAACGGCTTTGACTCGATGGCTCTGACAAAGCTGGATGTTCTGGATGCACTGCCCGAAATTAAGATTTGCGTCGCTTATGAATTTGACGGCAAGCGGATCGATACATTTCCGGCCGTCTCAAACGATTTAAGACAAATCAAACCGGTTTATGAGGTTTTGCCTGGTTGGCAAACAGAAACTGCAGGCATAACTTCATTTGACGATTTGCCGGCCAATGCGCGCCGTTATGTCGAATTCATTTCAAGTGAAATCGGGGTTGAAATCGGACTTATTTCAACCGGACCGGAAAGAGATCAAACGATAATTATGAAGAATTCAATAATGGAAGGTTGGTTTTCCTAAACAGTTTTTCTAATCGGCCGAATCGGTAAATGGCCGTCCGGTGATTTGCATTTTTCACTAATCGATGTAAAATAACCGTTTGTGGTCCGATAGCTCAGTTGGTAGAGCAAATGGCTTTTAACCATTGGGTCCCAGGTTCGAGTCCTGGTCGGATCACCAGTTTTGAGGGTTTTGGGAAAATTCCCCGGGACCCTTTTCTATTTCGCAGCGGTCGCCGCCCCGACAATGTAACTGTCCCGTGCTCTTACGATTAGATTTGGCCGGTTGACCCTTACCTTTATTTGTTTGCGTTGACCGGGCTTGCCTTCTTCGGCCGGGATGTAGCCGATCTGATACTGGTTTCGCAATTCCTCCGCAATTCCCTCAAAAGCCGCACGAAGTCCGCCGGGCGTTGATTCCGGACGGAACACTCTTCCGCCGGTGTAATCTGCCAGCTCTTCCAGATATTTGCGGCCAAGTGCATATTCTTCTGCCGTTGTCCCGCGTGGGGTTCCGATGGAGATCAACGGCGGAAAAGGGGAAAAGATACCGCGATTGTTGTCGAAAAAGGTGTTGTAATAGATCGGGAAAATAAGGACATCTGATTCTTCTGCGATAGCGAGTGTCGAATCGTAAGTCGATTTACGCGATTGAGTGTCCACGCCGTCGGTGAATAATACAATCGCTTTGCGGCCTTCGATCCGGTTAAGACGTTTCGCTAATGCAAAGTCAACCGCATCATAGAGAGCGGTTCCGCCACCGAAATCGGCACGTTTAATAGCTTTATAAATCTGCTGGCGGTCAGACGTCAGTTCAGTCAAAACGTGGACATTGCCGTCAAATTCGATAACGATTACCTGATCCTGTGGCTTTAATTGATCTACAAAAGCTTTTGCAGCCTCGCGAATTTCGTCGATTTTATATGCGGTTGAAGGGCTCGTATCAATCAGAAGGGCAACGGTGAACGGAACTTCAGAACGGCCGAAATAGGCAATCTCCTGCTCTTTTCCGTCTTCGAATACCTTAAAATCATTTTGCCGCAAATTGGGTATATAAAGTCCGTTACGGTCAAACACCGAAACGGAAATCATTACAAGATTGGTCTCGACGCGCACGGCACCATCAGGAATATCTTCGGTTTTATCGGCAATTACGGGAGCGGGGGCTTTTGATTTATCGGAATTCCATCCCCTCGGATAAATCAAAGGGCGTTTTGGTTTCGGGGTAGATTCAGAATAGTCGGGTAACCGTTCCGTTTGTTCAGCTTCCTGTTTTGGCGGTTGGGTAATTTTACGGCCCGATTGAGCGAAAACCGTTGAAATCGAAAGACAAAGTAGAAAAAAAAGGCTCGCTGTTCTTCTCCACATAGGTTTATTGCAATAAATGATGCTTTTTGCAATGAATTGGTTACCCCGAAACAGGTTTTATTCAGCGTTCCCTTTGTTTTGGATCAAGATATTCCCGCAAACCGTCACCGATGAAATTAAATGACAAAACGGTAAGCGCGATTGCCAGACCCGGAAACAGCAGCGTGTGTGGATATACTGCAAAGTAATTTCGCGCTTCCTCGATCATTGTTCCCCAGCTCGGAGCCGGCGGCGGGATACCAAGTCCAAGAAAAGAAAGCGATGCCTCCGACAGAACGGCGCCGGCCATGCCTAATGACGCCTGAACAATCAATGGCTGTATCGAATTAGGCAAAATATGGGTAAAAATAATACGGAGATTACCCGCGCCCAATGCGCGGGCTGCCTGAACAAATTCGTATTCACGAACCTTCAGGACCTGTCCGCGCATTACGCGTGCATAACCGACCCATCCGATTATGCAAAGGGCAAGGATCATCTTTCCCAAACCGGCGCCGAGAAATGCCACCAGTGCAATTGCAAGCAATAGTCCCGGGAAAGCCAGAAACACGTTGAAAAGATAGCCGGAAAGCAAGGCATCAACCCAACCGCCGAAATAGCCTGCAACTGCACCAATTACGATCCCTATTGCGGCCGAAACTAAAACGACCGTTATCCCGACTTCCAGGGAAATCCTTGCCCCGAACACCACGCGGGAGAAAATATCCCGGCCAAGGGAATCTGTTCCGAACCAGTGTTCAGCCGACGGAGCGGCGAACCGATTGGAAAGATTTTGCGCCGTTACATCATGCGTAGCGATCCAAGGGGCGAAAATCGCCGTCAATATGATGACGAGAGCTATTGCGATGCCGATGTATGTGAGACGATTCATTCAGCAATCAAGCAGCAATCAAGAAAGCCGGATGCGCGGATCCAGCCATCGGTAAACTGCGTCGGTAAACAAGTTAGCAACGATATATGTGATACTGATTACAAGCACGCAGCCCTGAACCAAACGATAATCACGCTTTGCAATGCCGTCATCCAGAAGTAATAAACCAAGCCCTTGCCAGCTGAAAATTTTCTCCGTAATGATTGAGCCGGCAAGAAGAACGCCGAGCTGCAGCCCAAGGATTGTAACCACGGGAATAAGGCCATTTTTCAAGACGTGTTTCAAGATAACGGTTTTTTCACTCAGCCCTTTTGCACGTGCCGTTCTGACATAGTCCTCGCCGAGCTCCTCGATTACGGAAGAACGTATCATGCGCGTCAGAATTGCGGAAAGCGCTGCCCCGAGGGTAAATGCCGGTAGTACGATATCTTCGGGATAGAGGCTTCCCGTCGGTGAAAACCAGCCGAGTTTGACGGCAAAAATATATACAAGAAAAGGTCCGATGACGAAGGTCGGCAGGGAAATGCCGAGCAGAGCAATAAATGAAGCGAAATTGTCTATAATCGAGCCGCGGCGGCTTCCCGCCAGCACACCGAGCGGAAGAGCAATTCCGATAGCAACGAGCATCGCCGCCAGGGCCAGTTTTATCGTTGCCGGATAGCGTTCGAGAATCATATCGGCAACAGGCCGTTCCGTACGGAAAGAAAGGCCTAAATCGCCCCTTAAAAGCCCTTTCCAGTATTCGGTATAGCGATTGTCTGCGCCATACCACAAAAAGCCTTTTTCGGCGTCATAACCGAAAAAGAAAGCCGGTTTATCAAGTTTGTGCTTTGCATTGAAATTGGCCACCTGTTCGGCAGTTGCGGTTTCACCGAGAATGGCTGTTGCAGGCGTTCCGGGAACGAGTTCTATAAGCAAGGTTACGAGAGAAACGGCTGTCCAGACGACGAGTAGCGTCAGCCCGAGCTGTTTTAAAATTTGTTTAAGTACGTTTTTCATCTTAAACCTTGCGGCAACGTCTTAATGTAGTTACTTTGTAATTACTTTTTCCCTATATGAATTGCCGCAATGCCACCTGTCAGGTTTCTGTAACGCACTTCCCTAAAACCGGTTGATGACATAATTTCGGCAAGCCGGGTTTGATTGGGAAACTTTGCGACGGAATCGGGTAAATACTCATAGGCTGAATGCGATCCGCTGACAAAACCTCCGATGCGCGGCAGGATTCTACCAAAATAAAAATTAAAAAGCGCTCGAAAGCCGGGAATTACCGGTGAGGAAAACTCAAGAACCGCAATCATCCCGCCCGGCTTGAGGATTCGCAAAAGTTCCTTGAGTCCTGACTTTACGTCTGCCAGATTGCGTAAACCAAAAGCAATGGTCACGGCATCAAAAGTATTGTCCGCAAAGCCCAGATGCAGGGCGTCAGCTTCAATGAAGGGTATTTCGAATTTGCCATTTTCAGCTTTCCGGACGGCAAGTTGAAGCATCGGGCGGCAAAAATCCGTTCCGATTATTTTGGCGGAACCGCCGGAGGCCAGTTCCAGCGACAGATCACCCGTCCCGCAGGCAACATCCAATATCAGTGAATCCGGGTTTTCCAGTTTTGTCCGCAGCTCTTTCGATACTGCGCGGCGCCAACTCTTATCAATATTCAGGGACAAAAGGTGATTGAGCAAATCATACTTGTTTGCTATACCAGCAAACATCTCCCTGACGGCGCGGGAGTGTTCGGTTTCGCGAAGTTTTCCGGCTTGGTCCATTTGTCTCTATTTTACTTCAGATGTCTTAGGATTTTTAACGAAGCGGACCGCGGCAATCCTTTCCGCGGCAAGGCGTGACGCAAGCGAACTGACCTCGGACAAGGAAACGGCCGCTATTGAGGCCGCCGGATTTACAAGCCCTTTGAAATTGTAGGTTGATGAATCCAACCAGATATCGTCAATGCCAATGGTTTGAAAACCGGATGCGGCAAGCGTCTTTGCCTGATCAAGCTCGGCTTGGCTGATCGGATTCGAGAGCAACGAACGTATCAATTCGCGGTCATCGGCTGAATTGCCGTCAGGAATGCCGATAACGATAGCGCCGGGAAGAATAAACGCACGGTTGAAGACAACCGGAGGTTTTGTTCCGCTTGGCAGGTTTTTTGAAATTCGCCCCGCAAGAATTACGGAAAGGATCTCGGCAGCCGCGTGATCCGCATTTCCGCGTGCAACGCCCCGCAGTGCCATCCAGAAACCTGAAACATCTCCATCAATGGTTTGAACTTCAGCCGAAGGCGCATCGGGCTGTCTGAAAGTTACAGGAATTTGTCTGTCAGCCTTTGTCCAGGCGCCAAAATATCGGCGGACGGCACGCAGCGCAAGATTTGCGTCAACCGAGCCTGAAATAGCCAGAGAAGCCTTGTCAGCCGTCAGAAATCTTTGACGAGCGTCTATGATATCCGCAAACTCCAACTTTTCGACCGATTGTATCGAACCGGACACGGGACGGCCGTAGGGAAAATTACCGAACAGCCTTGCAAGTGCATATTGTTCGCCAGCGTAGGACGGGTTTTTTTCTAAATTTGCGATACGTTCAATCTGAGCCTTTTTGAGGGTTTCGACAGTCGGCTTGTCAATTGTCGGATTTGCCACTGCGTTAGCAATTGATTCAATGAGCGTCAGAAATTCTTCGGGCCGTGAAGAGGCCGTAATCTGGATAAAATCGTAAGTAGTTGAAATCTCGAGACTTCCGCCGAGGTCTTCACGAAAAAAATCTGCCGCTCCGGGATTAGGGAAAAAGGTGCCGGCAAGGATTGCCATTGTTCCTTCCTTTCCCTGCAGATCAAATGCAGCGCCGGCATTTATCCTTAACTTCAGATAAACCTTGCCGTCTTTGCCTGGAAAAATTGCGGTGCGAAGCCCATTGAGCAAAGTCTCCTGTCTCAAAGGTTTTGCCGGGGGGAGATTTTGAGCCGCAATGCCGGCGGCCGACAGACAGGTTATAATCAAAAAACTGAATAACCTTATTGGCTTTAGATTGAATGATTTGATTGAAGAAAACATCTGAAATTCTTAGTTGCCGAATGTGCCGGCAGTGTTGCCGCCGGTTTTTGAACCTATCTCATGGCTCGTTTTTCCTGCGTTTTTCCTGCCGGAAAGAGAATTTTAGATTGCGGCAGGCATCGCGTCAAACACTGATTGCATCTATTTGGTTGGCAACCGGGGATAAAGTTTGCCCGAAAATTGCTTAACAACTTTCGCTTAAGCGATTATAATCAGAGATTAGCAGATTTGAACGGCTGACGGGTGACCGCCGGCTGAGTTGTGAGGCCGAAAAGCGATGGGAAAGATACTGAAATACTGCAATTCATGCGATGAGGGATTTGGTGAAAGGTTTACTTTTTGCCCGGATTGCGGTGGCCAGCTGCAGGCAGTAGAAATGAATCCATTGCCTGAGGCCCGGACGCCGGAACCCGAGACTCCTAAATTCCTTTCGGAACAGGGCAGAAATGGCCGGGAAGAGGCATTTGAGACTCGTCCCATTGAGGCTGAAATCGCATTTGCCTCTGCCGATACGGAAGAAATTCCCGTAGCCAGGAACGAACCGTGTGTCACGAACGAGCCGGCCAGCGAGCAAAAATCAACGGATACAAGCCGGCAAAGCGCTTCTGCCGGCAATGGAAAGGTTTTTGTTACGTCAAAGCCGCTCGATGCTGACAGCCCGCGCGGCGTTCCCGAGCCTATTGTCGTAAAGGACGAAGACGGCTACCACATTACGGTAATCGAAGAAAAAAACGTACGTCAGCGAAATTGGCTTTTTCTCGGCGCTGCTATTTTTATGCTCTCGGCAACGATTATTGCCTGGGGCGTATCGCTTTTCAGCAAGTCACTGGACATTGGAGCGATCGGCGATGACCGTAACATAGCTTTTCTGCTCGATGAAGTTCCATTATCCGTCGAGGAAGATCAGGTAAAGAAGGATAAAGAAAAAGGCGGCGGTGGCGGCGGCGGCGGCCGTGAAGAGCAGCAGGAAACTTCACAGGGTGATCTTGCAGACCAATCCAGAACACCCACCAGACCTCCGGACGTCAGAACACCGCGGCTTGAGAATCCTTCGCTTCAATTGCCGCCTCCGCAAACCGAAGGCGACAGAAAGTTTCCGAAAGAATTTGACCGCTGGGGAGATCCTAATTCCAAGTTTCTCGGGCTTTCCAACGGCCCCGGAAAAGGTGGCGGTATAGGCACGGGTGACGGCACCGGACAGGGCAGCGGAATCGGTACCGGTGCAGGTTCCGGCCGCGGCTCAGGCAGCGGCGGCGGAAATGGTGACGGTAACGGTGACGGTGACGGCCCCGGCGGAGATGCACCTCCACCGGTCGCAAAAGTAACCCAGCCGCTTCGCATACTTTACAAACAAAAAGCTTTATACACAGACGAAGCCAGGCAAAACAATATCCAGGGAACGGTAACTTTGCGTGTTACATTTCTGGCCTCGGGAGCAATAGGCCCGATCACGACAATCAAAGGTCTTCCTTACGGGCTGACGGAACAGGCAATCGCAGCTGCCCGGGCAATGAAATTCGAGCCTGAAATGGTAAACGGTGTACCAAGAACTACAACACGGCCTGTAATTTTTACTTTCAATTTGTATTGATCGGCATCGGTTTTATCTGATTTCCACTTTCCGCATAAAAAAATCGAAAGCCCGTCCGTGAGGGCGGGCTTTCATGCGTGAACAAAACAGGCTCGGAATCTAAATAATATCATCATCAGTTTTTGAGGATTCACGAAGTTCGAAACGGTCACGGTCCCGCTTCTCCATTTTTCCGATGAAATCGAGCGGCTCATTGTCATCGAAATGTATTCCCATGGCCTCGGCATTTTCCTCGACCACAGATTGATCGGGAGTAGGATTATGGCCAAAGACGGCCTCCGAACCGGTCGTCAGAGCCTCTTCCCATTCGGCATCGATATCGCCGCCGGAATCGGCCGGAGATGCCGGATAATGCTCTATCAAACGCTCTTCCAATTCCGTGGGAGCCTTCGGAGCGTGTTCGATTTCCTCTTCGATAAGTTCCTTGATTTCTTCATCAATCGGATCTTCGTTTTCGTAAAATTCCAGTTCATTGATAGCCATATCCAAAATAACCTCCCCAGACGAATCTTAAATTCAACTTACCTAAAGAAAAACAACCGATTGCATAGTCGGAATCTCGAAACGTTTTCGGCATTTCGCATTCCGGCAAATAAGGACATCGTCCACACGGACCATGTAATCACGTGATTTCCGAAAGCGTATCCGATCCTGTTCGCTGATACCGCGCGGCGGCGATTTTCTTTTGGTACGCTTAAGCCAAAGCACCTCGTAGGTATTTTGCTGCCTGCAAAACGGACAAGAGAACACGGCGGCTTTAACTTCACGCTTTTCATCAAAAATATCGCGCTCTTCCATACAGATATATTCTACTACAGTGATTGGCGCGGCATCCCTGATTCAATTCATTTTAGGGGAAAGTATTGAAAAAATCGACAAAAATTACCGTGAGGCAATACTTCTCAAATAATCGAAAGAAAATATCCCCGAATCATGTCCGTCCGAGAAACGAAAATTAAGCGCATAGCGTCCTACAATGGAAATACTATCGAAGGACAGATTATCCGGGACTGTTTTGGGATCCAGCCTTTTTTCGCCGGTCCATTCGTCAATGCATCCGGCACAGGGGCAAAGACGCCGCAGATAAAAGGCATCGTAATTTGTTACAGCCCCGTCGCTCCATTCTATGGACAATGAGGAACTGCTTTCTTCGATAATGCGTGTTGGTTCAATCATTGATTGTCAGGTGTTTTTGTATCTGAGCCGGGTTAATGCCGTAATGGGTAGCATGATAGACCACCTTTCCGTTTCTCATTACAAAGGCCGCGGAGAATGATGCCGGATACCTGTTTGTCCGGCTATGTGATCGGAGACATGCCTTGCGTCCTGTACAACAACGACGTTAATTTCGCCATCGATGGCATTTACTGATTCGAGGACGTCCGCGCTGATGCCGCAGGTTTTGCTGTGTTTGAAGATAACGACCGGACGATTGACCGATGATTCGAAAAGACGGTTTACCTCATCCAATGTAGAGACTATTCTGATTTCTGCCATAGAACTTTTTCAACCGTTAAAATTATAACTTTCCGGAGGGGGCGGGCCGAAATCCGTATTTTGCATTTCGGGGAAAACCCGTCTGTAAGCAACGGCAACGGCGGCAAACATTACCGGTAGGACAAAATAAAAGCCGATCCCGCAAACCAGAAAACCCGCAAATCCGAGAATGAATTCCCAAAGGATAATTCCGACTACGCCCGAAAGGTTTGCCCAGGCAGCCCTGGCCGAGAGCTTAAAGGCATCAAGACCGCTCAAAGGATATTCAACAATCAGCGGATAAGCGAAAATCAAAAAAGTATGGATGCAAGCCGAGACAAGGGCAAATATGAAAGCCTCGCCAAAAATAACTGCGTAGAGCCCGAATAACGCTGTTCCGCTGCCCTGATCCAGATCTGGACCGAGGGCCATGAGAAAACCGAATATGGAAATCCAGTTGATGACCATGAAAATAATCATCGGGACAATCAGAACCAGCGTTGCGACCAAAGCCGGAACGAAAAACTGAAAGCCTTTGAACAGATCGCCGAATTGTACCGGTTCGCCGCGCATCTGCTTGAGAATGCAAAAATAGATTCCGCAATTCATTGCTCCCAGCAGTATTGCAAAAGGGACAGCACCGGCAATCAGCATTCCAACCAGAGTAATGGCGAAAAAAAGCCAGAAATCAGGTTTTACAATATCGAAGCCTTCCCGAAAGCATTCCAAAGGGCGGATCACACCGGTGCGGAATTCAATTTGCTGCATAAAATGTAACCTCAGGCGAGATAAATTTTTTGAATATACTCAAGCACCATTCGGTCAGATGAAAAAACAGGCGTCAATGATGAAATGCTGTTTTTCATCATTTTCAACCATTTTACCGAAAAACCCTGATTATCATCCGAATAAAATGTCGGGATCACGTCGTTTTCAAGCGTTTCATATAGAGCCGTTGCGTCTTCAAGGTCAACGGTTTCGGAATTGCCTGTTTCCGTACCGCCAATTGCAAAGCCGTTAAGATGATTAAAACCCTCCGGCCACCAGCCGTCCAAAATCGAAAAATTCAGGACTCCGTTCATTGCGGCTTTCATGCCGCTTGTGCCGCTTGCCTCCAGCGGACGGCGCGGAACGTTTAACCACACATCAACTCCCTGCACCAGATAGCGTGCAATTTGATGATCATAATCTTCGATAAATACAGCTCTTCGCTGCCAATCGGAATTGTGATTTATGCTCATCAGATCGCGCAATATCTGCTTGGCGGTTAAATCCTGCGGGTGGGCTTTTCCCGCGAATACAAACTGAACCGGGCGGTCTTTATTGTCAACCAAACGCAAAAGGCGTTCCAGGTCCGTAAAAAGCAAATCCCAGCGTTTATATGCCGCAACGCGACGTGCGAAGCCAATCGTCAGCACATCGGGCGAAAACAATGAAGCAGTGTTTTCTCTCTCGTTGATGGTTTCGTGCAATCCGGTATCGGATTTGAGCGTTTTTTCACGAATAAAGGCAATCAGGAGATTTTTCAAAGCGATGTGTGTATCGCGGATCGCATTATCAGGAATTTGATTGACCGCGTCTTCCCATTGCTTCGCATCGCGTGTAATTTCAACCCAGTTTTCGCCAATGTGACGACGATAAAGTTCCTGAAAAACCGGACTAATCCATGTCGAAGGATGGACTCCATTGGTAACATAACTGATTGGGATTTCACCGGTTGCGGAGATTTGCGGAAACATATCGCGCCAGAGTTCGCGGGATACTTCCGAATGCCTGCGGCTGACGCCGTTGGCGGAGCGACACATTCTGAGTGCGAATGGTGTCATACCAAAGGGTTCTGACCTGTCGTCGGGTCTGATGCGGCCAAGCCCGAAAAACTCTTCTTCAGTCAATTTCAGTCGTTCGATAAATTGTTTATCAAAACAATATCGGAGATCGTCCGGCGAAAAAACGTCGTTTCCGGCGGCGACGGGTGTATGGGTAGTAAAAACGCATTGATCAGCGACCGCTTGCCGGGCATTTTCAAATGAAGCATTGGGATGCCGCAAAAGATACTCATGTGCCAGCTCAAGCGTCAGAAAAGCGGAATGCCCCTCGTTTAAGTGGAATACGGCGGGGTCTATACCCAATTTTCTGAGCAAACGAATTCCTCCGATTCCAAGAATTTTTTCCTGGACGATGCGTGTCTGTGAATCCCCTCCGTAAAGATGCCCCGTGATGAGACGGTCTATCTCCGAATTTTCCGGTAGATTTGTGTCCAAAAGATAAAGTGTGACCCGTCCGATACGTGCCTGCCAGGCGCGTGCCCACACTTCACGGCCGCGAATGTGCACCATGACTTTTACGTGTTGTTCAAATTCGTCGAGTACCGGCGAAATAGCAAGCTCGGTCGTGAAAATGTCTGAATAGGATTCCTCCTGCCAGCCGTCGTGGGCAATTCGCTGTCGGAAATAACCATAGCGATAAAGCAATCCGACAGCAACAAGCGGAACATTGAGATCGCTTGCGGATTTAAGATGATCACCGGCCAGAATACCGAGCCCGCCCGAATAATTCGGGAGAGAATTATGAATTCCATATTCGGCGCAAAAATAAGCAACGGGATGCGAACTCGAGATACTGCGGCCATTCAGAGAATATGACGAAGGATTTGCTGCCAGATAGCTTTCCATTTCATTTGCGAAAGACCGGACACGCGCCGTAAACTCCGCATCCACGGCGCATTGCCATAAACGCAACTGCCCGGCTCGCCGGAGCAAAAGCCGTGGATTCTGCTCGCAGGCGTCCCACAGCGATGGATCGATGTCGCGAAATAAATCTTCGCCCTCGGGACGCCATGTCCAGAAAAAATTCATCGAAATCGGACCGAGCGGGGAAATTGAAGGCGGAAGAGGCGGTGTCGCCGCAAATGATTCGCGATATGATTCGTGCTTTTCAGAAACAGGAATTTGCATTGTTGGATTTACCAGATCAGACATTCCAAAGCATCAGGGATAATTAAATTTTTCCGAAACGCCGGACAAGCAATAGACTATAAATCAATGCGCTTCGGGTATCAAATAAACCGAGATTACATAAAACCTGCAATATTCGATTGCCGTCTTGTCGGAAAGGCGAATTTCCCGTAAGATTCAATTTTTGCTG
>Ga0073934_10001400_pt1 | contig 58346 bp, 57 predicted proteins | sample LarsenN4metaG_FD_76834 | JGI IMG/M metagenome (GOLD analysis project Ga0073934, IMG submission 76834) | Hot spring sediment bacterial and archeal communities from British Columbia, Canada, to study Microbial Dark Matter (Phase II) - Larsen... ...
AGCGGCCGGTCAAACGGCGCAGCCAGCGCCGGTCTGACGGGCCGCATGGCGCTGACCTTTACCATCCTGGGCTGCGGCTCCTCGGGCGGCGTGCCGCGGCCGGCGCTCGGCTGGGGTGTCTGCGACCCCAGCAATCCGAAGAACCGGCGCCGCCGCACCTCGCTGCTGGTGGAGAGACGCACCTCCGAGGGTGTCACGCGGGTGCTGGTCGATACCTCGCCGGATTTGCGCGAGCAACTTCTGGACGCCAATGTCGATTGGATCGACGCCGTGCTCTACACCCACGAGCATGCCGACCATACCCACGGCATCGACGACCTGCGCGCCCTGTTCATCCACCGGCGCAGGCGCATCCCGGTCTGGCTGAACGAGCGCGTCTCCCAGATCATGCATGCCCGCTTCGGGTACTGCTTCGTGGCGCCGCCCGGCAGCGAATACCCGCCGATCGTGCGCGAGCACCGCATGGACGCCTTCCGGGCGGTCGTGGTCGAGGGCCAGGGCGGAACCATTACCGCGCTGCCCATCCTCCAGGACCACGGCGATATCACCTCGCTGGGCTTCCGCTTCGGCCCGCTGGCCTATTGCTGCGACCTCAAGGGCCTGCCGCCGGACAGCGTGACCGCGCTGGAGGGCCTGGAGGTCTGGATCCTCGATGCGCTGCGCGACAGGCCGCACCCGAGCCATCTCAGCGTCTCGGAGGCGCTGGACTGGATCGAGAGCCTCAAACCACGGCGCGCGATCCTGACCAACCTGCATTCCGACCTCGACTACGACGAGCTTCGGAGCCGGCTGCCGGCGCATGTCGAGCCGGCCTATGACGGCCTCAGCATCACGTTGGCGAACGCCTGAAGTTTGCGTGATTGCATGAGGTTCGGCCCCGACATTGATGCGGCGCTTCGGACCGGCATGCCCATGAATATTCCATAATATACCTTATGCGAATCCAGGAACCTGTGCGGCCTCCGCGCATTGACCCCCGGCATCGGGGCACGCGTCGCCCTGATCCCTGCCAGTTGTTCCCACGAGGTGCCACCGTGACCAGCAAGGTGCGAAAGCTCGAACCGCGCAGCGAAGCGACCCGGCTCAATACGCCGACCGACCTCTCCGAGGAGGCCATCGCGGAAGTGTCGGCAGCCCTCAACGGACTGCTGGCCGACACCTTTGCACTCTATGTGAAAACCAAGAATTTCCACTGGCACGTGAGCGGGCCGCATTTCCGCGACTACCACCTGCTGCTCGACGAGCAGGCGGCGCAGATCGAGGCCAGCATCGATATCCTGGCAGAACGCGTTCGCAAGATCGGCGGGACGACGATCCGGTCGATCGGCCACATCGCCAGGCTCCAGCGGGTCAAGGACAACGATGACGAGATCGTGCTGCCCGGCGACATGCTGGGCGAATTGATGGCCGACAACAAGGCGCATATCGAGAACATGCGCAAGGCCCACAAACTGGCCGATGGCCACGAGGACGTGGCGACCGCAAGCCTGCTGGAGGTGTTCATCGACGAGGCCGAGAAGCGGTGCTGGTTCCTGTTCGAGGCGAGCCGCGGCCAGGATCGCAGCGGCCACTGAGCGGGTATTCCACTGCCAGGTTTGGCAGGCCTGTCGTGGCCCGCAAAGGGGTCTGATAGGTAGGTCCGGACAATCATCGGACGCCTGCCCATGACCCCTTCCCGCGACATCAACCGGCTCATCGAGATCATGGCGATGCTGCGCACGCCGGGCAGCGGCTGCCCGTGGGACCTCGAGCAGAATTTTGCGACGATTGCGCCGTACACGCTCGAAGAGGCCTACGAGGTCGCCGACGCGATCGCGCGCGGGAATCTCGCAGACCTGCGCGAGGAGCTGGGCGATCTGCTGCTCCAGGTCGCCTTCCATGCGCGGATGGCCGAGGAGCAAGGGGCGTTCGATTTCGGCGACGTGGTCGAAGGCATCACCGAAAAGCTGCTGCGGCGTCATCCCCACGTTTTCGGAGATCAGAAAGGCCTCGACGCGCGCGCGGTCGAAGGCCTGTGGCAGCGCATCAAGCGCGAGGAGAAGGCGGCGACGTCTGCATCCGTCGGCGGGGCATTGGCCGGCGTGCCGGTCAACCTCCCTGCCCTGACGCGGGCGCTGAAGCTCCAGCAGAAGGCCGGCAAGGTCGGCTTCGACTGGAACGATCCGCTCGCGGTGCTGGCGAAGATTCGCGAGGAGGCGGACGAGATCGAGGCCGACATCGCGGCTGGACGGCGCGAAGCCGCTGGCGCCGAGGTTGGCGATCTCCTGTTCGCCGTGGTCAACCTTGCGCGCCATCTGGACGCCGACCCGGAGGCGGTGCTGCGCTCCGCCAATCAGAAGTTCGAGCGGCGCTTCGCGGCGATCGAAGCGGCGCTTGCCGCGCGCGGCAAGACGCCGGAGCAATCCACGCTGGCGGAGATGGATGCGTTGTGGGATGCGGCCAAGGTGGCTGAAACATAGCTGGCGCGGGAAATGAACCCGAGCGCCGTTCGGGGGTTATCTCTGCGACAAGACAGGTGCCGCATGGCGACAATGCCGACCACGCGCAATCGCGTACCCCGACACACCGCCACCGACGTAAACCGTCGGATCCAGCAGGATATCGAAAACAGCGTCCGCTACTACCAGAGGCACAAGTCGCAGATTCCCCGGCGATTGCAGGAACTCGATCAGGAATGGGACATCGAGCGCGCGATCCAGGCGAATGCCGCCGTAATTACCTTCGTCAGCATGGTCGTCGGGACTTTGGGCCGGAGCCGCTGGTTGCTGCTCCCGTTCGCGGTCTCCGGCTTTCTATTTCAGCATGCCGTGCAGGGCTGGTGTCCGCCGGTGCCGGTATTGCGTCGGCTGGGCTTCCGCACCGCTTTCGAGATCGAGCAGGAGCGCCAGGCGTTGAAGCTTCTGCGCGGCGACTACACGAAGGTCGTCGAGAGCGACGCCGACGCCGAAGCAATCCTTGATGCCGTGCGGACTTAGTCTGTCATAGCAGCCCTGCTGCCTTCAGATATTGCAGGTCGACGAATCGCTCCACCGGCGGCAATGGCGCGGCGAGCGTGCCCGCCTCCCCCATGAAGGCGATAACCTGCGTCAGCCCCTTGAGGTCGATCTCCGCCTGGCGCGGCATGACACCGCGATCGGGCTCGAAGTAGAGCGCCATCACCGCACGCGCGACGCCCTCGTTCGATCCGGTCTGCTCCATCATCAGCTTGATGGTTTCCCCGCGGTTCGCCGGATTGCGGATGAAGCGGAAGGCGTCGGCCGCCGCCCGGACGAAGGAAACCACCTTGTCCTTGTTGGCGACCGCCCAGGGGCGTTGCGCCACGATCAGCTGGAACTGGAAGTTGCCGACCGCTTCGGTGGTGTCGCCGAGCCGGCGGTAGCCGTCGCGCACGGCGGCGATGTCGGCCGGCTGCCCGAGCGGGACGCCGGCGCATTCGCCGGCGATCAGGCACTTGAGCCGGACCGGCGTGCCGACGAGCTGACGGACCTTGAAATCTCCGTCCTGCACGCCGTGCTTCGCCAGCAGCTTGCGGGTGGTGATCGATATCGTGTCGGCGGCGACCGACAGTGCGATGGTCTTGCCCTTGAGGTCGGCGTAGCTCCTGATCTCCGGCCGCACCACAAGCGTATAGACCGGGTTGCCCACCTCGCCGGCAATGCCGACCGCCTGCGAGCCTTTGAGAATCGCGGAAATCAGATAGGGCGTCGACGAGTGCGCGAGGTCGACCTTGCCGGCGTCGACGGCGGCCACCATGCGGTCGGTGCCGCCCTCGATCATGACGGATTGCAGCCGGATGCCCTCGCGGGCGAAGTAGCCCTTGCGCTCCGCGACGTGCAGATAGAGCGAGCCGACGTTGCGGACGGTCGACGGGATCTTGCCGAACCGCAGCGTGGTCTGGGCGGCAGCGGTCTCCGCGCAGGAGACTGCGACCAGGGCCGAAAGCCCCGCAACTGCAATTCGCTTCATGGCAGCCTCCCTCAAATCGGACCTTTAGCCGGCGCTCTTGCCGGTGCCGAATTTCGCCCGCACCACCGCGGCCTTGGCCGGATCGGCGCGGATGCTCATGGCCACGGTACCGTCGGCCCGGTCGGCCCGTGACAGGACCTCGGTGTGCCGGTGCAGCCAGCTTATGCCGGCGCCGTCGGCGCCGTCGAGCACGAGATCGAGCACGACCCGGCTTTCGGCGATGCGGGCCTCGATCGCGCCGGTGAGTTTGTCGATCCCTTCGCCGGTCAGGGCCGATACCAGCAGCGGCCGCCGCTCCATGCGGGCGGCCAAATTCTCAAGCCGCGTGCGTTCGGTTTCGCCGAGCCGGTCGATCTTGTTCCAGACCTCCAGCACGCGACCACCCTCGCCCGCTTCGATGCCGAGTTGGCGCAGCACGTCCTCGACGTCATGTTGCTGGGCATCGGCGTCCTCGTGCGACACGTCGCGGACATGCAGGATCACGTCGGCCTCGATCACCTCTTCGAGGGTAGCGCGGAACGCCGCCACCAGCATGGTCGGCAGATCGGAGATAAAGCCGACCGTATCGGACAAGATGATGCGCGCGCCGTGCGGCAGGTCGACGGCCCGCAGGGTCGGGTCGAGGGTTGCGAACAGCATGTCGGCGGACAGCACCTGCGCCCGCGTCATCCGGTTGAACAGCGTGGACTTGCCGGCATTGGTATAGCCGACCAGCGCCACGATCGGGTACGGCACCCGCTTGCGGCTGGCGCGGTGGAGCTTGCGCGTGCGTTTGACCTTGTTGAGCTCGGCCTCGATCCGCGCGATGCGCTCCTCGATCAGCCGGCGGTCGGTCTCGATCTGGGTTTCGCCCGGGCCGCCGAGGAAGCCGAACCCGCCGCGCTGGCGTTCGAGGTGCGTCCATGACCGCACCAGCCGGCTTTTCTGGTAGGTCAGGTGCGCATGCTCGACCTGGAGTGCGCCTTCCTTGGTGTGGGCCCGGCGTCCGAAGATCTCCAGAATGAGGCCGGTGCGGTCGACGACCTTGGCGTCCCAGGCCTTCTCCAGGTTGCGCTGCTGCACCGGCGACAGCGCGCAGTCCATCACCACGATGCCCGCCTCCTCGCCTTTGACGAGACCGGCAATCTCCTCGACCTTGCCTTTGCCGATGAAGGTGGCAGGCCGGATGCCGGAGAGCGGAACGATGCCGGACGACACCACATCGAGATCGATGGCGTGCGCGAGCCCGACTGCCTCGTCGAGCTTGGCTTGTGGTGCCCGCTGACTTTGGGCAGGACGCGCCGCTCGCAAACCCGGCGACCGGTCGCGCACATGCGGCTCGATGACGATAGCGCGGCCGGTCGCCGGTCCGGTGCGCGGACCCGGACGATCGCTGCCCTGATCGAACCGGCGGGGTTCCAACTAGACCTTTTCCCCGGCCGCCGGCGCCTCCTCGGCCCCTTCGAACAGCTGGATCGGATGACCCGGCATGATCGTCGAGATGGCGTGCTTGTAAACGAGCTGCGAATGACCATCACGCCGCAGCAGCACGCAGAAGTTATCGAACCACGTCACCACGCCCTGGAGCTTCACGCCGTTCACCAGAAAGATAGTGAGGGGCGTTTTACCTTTGCGGACATGGTTGAGGAAGGTGTCTTGCAAGTTTTGCGAGCGGTCGGCCGCCATTGTCGTTGTCCCAGTTTATTGGTCCGCGGGCCCCATCCCGTGGACTTGTGGTCCAGACCGCTGTGCCCCTGGTTGTTGGATGTTCGCTCACAGGGTCCGAACTGGACCATTACAAGGCAGGCCGAAGGGCGGCGCAAGCACAAGTTGGGGGAAACTCCTGCGAAAGCCGCCCAAAAAGACGCCTCAGCCCCGTTCTGCATGGCTGAGGAAGGCCCGCCGCAGGGCTTGGGAGACCATGCCGGGCTTGCCGTGCCCCACCGGCTTGCCGTCGATCCGGACGACCGGCATCACAATCTGACTGGCCGACGTCAGGAACGCCTCGCGGGCGTGCTGGGCTTCAGCCACTGTGAAGGCTCGTTCCTCGAACGTCAGGCCCTGCCCGGCGATCACCTCAATCAGCACGTCGCGGGTAACGCCTCGCAGAATGGCATGGTCGGCCGCCCGCGTGACCAGCCGGCCGTCAGCGGTGACGATCCAGGCATTGCTGGAGGACCCTTCCGTGATGCGGCCGGCTGTGTCCACGAACCAGGCCTCGCGGGCACCCTGCTCCCGGGCGGCCTGCTTGGCGAGGACATTGGGCAGGAGGGCAATGGTCTTGATATCGACCCGACCCCAGCGGTTGTCCGGCACGGTGATCACCGCAACACCCTGCGCCGCCATGGTCTCGCCGCCGGCCGTGGGCAACGAGCGGGCGGTGACCACCACGCTCGGAGCGGTCGTTCCCGGCGGGAAGGCGTGGTCGCGGCGCGCGACCCCGCGGGTGACCTGAAGATAGACGATGCCGTAGCCGACCCGGTTGCGGGCTATGGTCTCGCGCATCACCACCGCGAGCGCCGCCGCTGGCATCGGCATCGGGATGCGCAGCTCCGACAAAGAGCGCCCCAGCCGCGCCATATGCCGGCGCTCGTCGACCATGCGGCCTCCCCTCACCTCGCAGACCTCGTACACGCCGTCGGCAAACTGATAGCCGCGGTCTTCGACATGTACCGTGGCGTCGCGCCATGGCAGGTAGCGGCCGTTCACATAGGCGATGCGGGACATCGAAGCCTTGCGGAGAAATGCTGCGGTTGCGCCGTGTAAGCCGGTTCGGATCGGAGTACAATGGCCCTCAAATCAACGCCCGGTGCAATCCATGACCATGCCCCAGTCCGACACCGACCTTTCGCGTCTTTCGCGCGACATCCAGACCCTCAATGCCCGGCCATTGTGGGAACGGACCCAGCGCATGGGACCGGGCACGCCGGCCGTCCCCACCATTTGGCGCTACCGGGAGCTCCGGCCGCAACTGTTGCGCGCGATCGACCTGATCACCGCCAAGGAGGCCGAGCGGCGGGTGTTCATGCTGGAGAATCCGGGGCTCCCGGGCACCGGCTACATCACCAGTTCGCTGTATTGCGGATTGCAGGTGATCAAGCCCGGCGAGATCGCGCCGGCGCACAGGCACTCGCCCAATGCGCTGCGTTTCATTCTCGAAGGCGAAGGCGCCTACACCACGGTCGAAGGCGAGCGCGTCATAATGCATCCCGGCGATTTCGTACTGACGCCGGGTTGGACCTGGCATGACCACGGCCATCTCGGCGCCGCCCCGGTGATCTGGCTCGACTGCCTCGACAATCCGTTCGGACAATTCTTCGGCGCGATCTTCCGCGAAAACTATCCGGACGACGCCCAGGCCCCGTCGCTCGCCGAAGGCGATGCCGCGGCCCGCTACGGGGCCAACCTGATGCCGGTCGAGTACCGCGCCAATGGCCGGCACGCGTCGCCGCTGCTGGTCTATCCCTACGACCGCACCCGCGAGGCACTCGCCACGCTCGCGCGCTCAGGCCCGCTGCACCCCGCGCACGGCATCAAGATGCGCTACGCCAACCCGCTCGATGGCGGCTACGTCTACCCGACCATCGCCGTATTCATCCAATGGCTGCCGAAGAATTTTTCCGGCCAGACCTACCGCGCCACCGACGGCACGGTGTTCACCGTGGTCGAGGGCCGCGGGACTGCGCAAATCGGCAACGAGCGCTTCGCGCTCGAGCCGCACGACGTGTTCGTGGTGCCGCCCTGGACGCCGTATTACCTGACCGCCGAAAACGAATGCGTGCTGTTCGTGCTGTCCGACCGCGCCGCGCAGGAGAAGCTCGGCTTCTGGCGCGAGGAGGATCCGTCGAACGCGGCGCGGCGGTAGCGGCTGTTTGCTTGATCGTCGTGATCTTGTGCGCGGTGGCGATGGTGCGAAAGGCGACGGCGCCAAGTCCTAATCGATCCCCAGCGCCTTCAGCTTGCGGTGCAGCGCTGAGCGCTCCATGCCGACGAATTCGGCCGTGCGCGAGATGTTGCCGCCGAAGCGGCTGATCTGCGCCACCAGGTATTCCCGCTCGAACACCTCGCGCGCCTCGCGCAGCGGCAGGCCCATGAGTTGCTCGCCGCCGTTGCCGTTCGGCATGGCCGGAACCATCGAGCCGACATCCTGCGGCAGCATTGAGGCCGAGATCACAGCGTCCGGCTCGCCGCCGGCGAGGATCATCAGGCGTTCGACGTTGTTGCGAAGCTGCCGCACGTTGCCCGGCCAGTCGTGCGACTGCAGCACGGCCATGGCGTCCTCGCCGATGACACGCTTGGGCAGGCCGGTGGCCGATGAGATCTGCTCCATGAAATAATGCACGAGGTCGGGAATGTCCTCCCGCCGCTCCGCCAGCGGCGGCACCCGCACCGGCACTACCGAGAGTCGATGGTAGAGGTCCTCGCGAAACTTGCCGGCGGCGATGTCGGCCTCGATATTGCGGGCGGTCGATGACACGATGCGTACATCGACCGAGATCTTGTTCGAGCCGCCGACGCGTTGAAACGTCTGGTCCACCAGCACACGCAAAATCTTGTTCTGGGTCTCGCGCGGCATGTCGGCGATCTCGTCGATGAACAGCGTGCCGCCATGCGCCTCTTCGAGCGCGCCCACCTTGCGTTCCTGCGTGCCGTCGGTGGTCTCCACCCCGAACAGCTCCGCCTCCATCCGCTCCGGCATCATCGCCGCCGCATTGATCACCAGAAACGGCGCCTGCGCGCGCGCCGAGTGGGAATGCAGCGTGCGCGCGGTCAGCTCCTTGCCGGAACCGGACGGCCCGACGATCAGCACGCGGCTGTTGGTCGGCGCCACCTTCTCGATGGTCTGCCGGAGCTGGTTGATCGAGGGCGAGCGTCCGACGAGCGACGTCGGCAGCGGCGCAAGCTGCTTGAGCGCCCTCACCTCGCGCTTGAGCCGTGAATTCTCCAGCGCCCGCTCGGCGACCAGCACCAGCCGGTCGGCCTTGAACGGCTTCTCGATAAAGTCGTAGGCGCCTTTCTTGATCGCCGACACCGCGGTTTCGATGTTGCCGTGGCCGGAGATCATGACCACCGGCAGTTCCGGATGCTGCTGCTTGACGGCATCGAGCAGCTGGAGGCCGTCGAGCCGGCTGCCTTGCAGCCAGATGTCGAGGAACAAGAGGCTCGGACGGCGCGTCGCCACCGCGGCGAGGGCATCGTCGGAATCACGCGAGGTGCGCGTGAGGTAGCCTTCGTCCTGGAGGATGCCTGACACCAGCTCCCGGATATCGGCTTCGTCGTCAACAATCAGGATGTCTGCGATCATGGCTACGCACTGCTCGCAAGCTGCTGGGACTTGGGTTCAGTTCTCGGGTCGGTGGCGGCGTCGCTCGGCACGGCCTCGGCCACGAACCGCAGCCGAATCCAGGCGCCGCGCTGGCCGGGGTATTTGGCGTCGGCATCGTTGAGCTCGATTCGCCCGCCATGCTCCTCGGCGATCTTTCCGACGATGGCGAGCCCGAGACCGGTGCCCTTCTCGCGGGTCGTCACATACGGTTCGAGCAGGCGGCTGCGGCTCTCCTTGGGCAGTCCGATACCGTTGTCGACCACGTCGATCACGACGTCGGGGCCTTCGCGAAATGCGGAAACGCGGATGTGCCCCTGGCCGCGCTCGGCGGCGGGGACCGCTGCGATCGCCTCGGTGGCGTTCTTGACGATGTTGGTCAGCGCCTGCGAGATCAGCCGCCGGTCGAAGCGGGCGGGCATCGGGTCCTCGGCGATGTCGACGTCGATCTGGATGTCGGCATTGCCGACTCGCTGCAGGAAGACAACCTGGCGCAGCGCATCGGCGACGTCCTCGCTTCCAATCACCGCCTTCGGCATGCGCGCGAACTGTGAGAACTCATCGACCATGCGCTTGATGTCGTCGACCTGCCGTACGATGGTGTCGGTGCACTGCTGGAACACCGCCGGATCCTCGGTGATCGACTTGCCGTATTTGCGGCGCAGCCGCTCGGCCGACAGCTGGATGGGTGTCAGCGGGTTCTTGATCTCGTGCGCGATGCGGCGTGCGATATCGGCCCAGGCCGAGGTGCGCTGTGCGCTGACCAGATCGGTGATGTCGTCGAGCGTGACGACAAAGCCCTGGTCGGCGGCCGCCGCCTGCTCGCGCGTCACGCGCACCGAGACGTTGCGCTCGCGGCCCTGCCGGCTGATCGTAACCTGCCCCTGCACCAGCCGCTGCATGCCGGTCCGCGCGGTCGCGAACAGCTCAGAGAGTTCCGGGACGATTTCGTCGAGGGGTCGGTCGAGCGCCTCGGCCTCGGTGTGCCCGATCAGGCGTTCGGCCGAGCGGTTGAGAATGCCGATGCGGCCATCGGCATCAACGCCGATCACCCCGGCGCTGGCACCAGCCAGCACGGCCTCGGTGAAGCGGCGGCGGCTGTCGATCAGGTCGCGCGCACGCACGATGTCGTCGCGCTGGGTGCGCAGCTCCTGCGTCATCCGGTTGAAGGTCTCGCCAAGCTGGGCGAGATCGCCCTCGGCGCGCCGCGTCGGCACCTGGACGTAGAGGTTGCCGGTCGACACCACCTGGGCGGCCCCGATCAGACGCCGGATCGGCGCCACCAGATAGTTGGCGAAATTGAGCCCGATCCACACCGCCGAGAACAGCACGATCAGCGCAATGACGGTGTACATCAGCGCGAAGGCCAATTGCACACCGAGCCGCTGCGACTGGATTTCGGTGAACTGGTTGACGCCCTCGGCGGTCGCACGCAGCTGCGTGACCACGCGCGGATCGAGAAGGCGGGCGACGAACAGGTAGAGATCGGAATATCCGGGCACCTTGATCAGGCCGGCGACATGGTTGTCGTCGAGGAACATGCCGATCTGCGGCTCCTTCTCGTTGATGGTGGTCAGCGCCTGCCGCGTCGGCAGGATGAAATTCTGGTTCTCGATCTTGACATCGGCGCGGTCGACCACGTTCGCGTCGCGATCGAAAATGACGATCGCCGGCAGCCGGCGGATGCCGGCCTGGAAGTTCACGAACTTGTGGAACTCTTCGCGGTTTCCGTCGAACAGGGGTTTCGCCCGCGTGAGCTCGATCGCGACCGCGATGGTATCGGCGCGCACCACATTGGCCTGCTCGCGCAGATAGGCCTCCGCAACGATCAGCGCATTCTGGATCATCCGCTCGGTCTGTTCGGAGAACAGCCGGTCCAGGCCGCGGTCGAGCGTGACGCTGGCGACCACCGCCACCAGGATCGCGGGCGCCGCGGCGATGATCGAGAACAGCGCCACAATGCGCACATGCAGCCGCGATCCGGCGCGACCGGCGCGCCGCGCCTGAAACACGCGCCAGACCTCCCACACGATGACACCGAGCAGCAGCAGCACGGTCACCGCGTTGACCAGGAGTACTGCCAGCACGGCCTCGTGCGTCGGGCGAACCGGCGTGAGATTGGCCAGCAGCAGGAAGGTGGCGAGCGCCGACAACAGCGCAAGCGCAACCGCGATCAGTCCGATAAGCCGCGCAACCCGGCTGGTCGCGGCCGTGGCCGCGACGGCGAGTTCGGCAGTGGCGGCTTGGCCGACGTTCGACATCACGGGCGACCACCAACGCGGAACGGGATGTTGCAAGGACGCGACGTCCGGGCTCCCCTACCCGCCGCCGGAAGTGATGCTTTTATACAACAATGTTGCCGGATTGCGACAATTCCGGGGCGCCGGTGGTATCCCGAGAACGGAGCGTCCCGCTCAGGTCGGGTCAGCCGCTGGTGCGGAACACCTGGATATCCAGGTCGCGGATCTTCTTGCGCAGCGTATTGCGGTTGAGCCCGAGCAGGTCGGCGGCCCGGATCTGATTACCGCGGGTCGCCGCGAGCGTCACGGTCAGCAGCGGATATTCGATCTCGCGCAGTACCCGGTGGTACAGCCCGGGCGGCGGCAAGCCTTCGCCGCAGCTCGCGAAATAGGTTGCGAGATGGCGCTCGACCGCCGCCGACAGGCCCTCGTCGGATCGCGGCTCCTCCGCCACCGGCAGGGCCGCCGGCTGCGACAGTTCGGCATCCACGACCGCGGTCGTGATGGTCTCCTGCGGGTAAAGCGCCGCCAGCCGCCGGGCGAGGTTTTCCAGTTCGCGCACATTGCCCGGCCAGCGATAACGCTTGAGGCGGTCGAGCGCGGCAACGTCCAACTGCTTCAGTGGCAGGCCTTCGCGCGACACCTGCAACAGGAAATGCCGGATCAGGTCCGGCACATCCTCCAACCGCTCGCGCAGCGGCGGCAGCCGCAGCGGGACGACGTTGAGGCGGAAGAACAGATCTTCCCGGAACAGACCCTGCTGGATCAGGATCCGCAGATCCTTGTTGGTCGCGGCGATGATGCGCACGTCGGTCTTGATCGGAGTGCGGCCGCCGACGGTGGTGTATTCCCCCTGCTGGAGGACACGCAGCAGCCGCGTCTGCGCCTCCATCGGCATGTCGCCGATCTCGTCGAGGAACAGCGTGCCGCCTTCGGCCTGCTCGAAGCGGCCGGCGCTGCGGGCATTGGCGCCGGTGAAGGCGCCCTTCTCATGCCCGAACAATTCGGATTCAATCAGGTCGCGCGGGATCGCCGCCATGTTGACGGCCACGAAGGGGCCCGAGCGGCGCTTGCCGTAGTCGTGCAGCGCGCGCGCCACCAGCTCCTTGCCGGTTCCCGACTCGCCGGAAATCATCACCGTGAGGTCGGTCTGCATCAGCCGCGCCAGCACGCGATAGATTTCCTGCATCGCGGGCGAACGGCCGACCAGCGGGATCGAGTCGAACTCCTCCTGCTTGATCGGCGTCGGGGAGCGTTCCTTCGGCTCCGAGAGCGCGCGCCCGACGATGGCGATCAGTTCCTTGAGGTCGAACGGCTTCGGCAGGTATTCGTAGGCACCCTTCTCGGACGCTCGGATCGCCGTCATGAACGTGTTCTGCGCGCTCATGATCAGCACCGGCAGGTCCGGCCGCAGTTTCTTGATGCGCGGCAGGAGGTCGAAGGCGTTTTCGTCCGGCATCACCACGTCGGTGATCACGAGATCGCCGTCGCCCTGGCTGATCCAGCGCCACAGGGTCGCGGTATTGCTGGTCGACCGGACCTCGTAACCGGCGCGCGACAGAGCCTGGTTGAGGACGGTGCGGATCGCCGCATCGTCGTCTGCCACCAGAATGCTTCCCGCAGGCATCAGCTTCACCTCTAGGCAGCGCCGCCCGGCTCGGCGACGTTGTCCCGGAACATCGGCATAAGCACGCGAAAGATCGTCTGCCGCGGCTGCGACTCGCATTCGATGATGCCGCCGTGATCGCCGACGATCTTGGAGACAAGTGCAAGACCCAGTCCGGAGCCCGTCGGCTTGGTGGTCACGAACGGATCGAACAGGTGCGGCAGGAGGTCGTCAGGCACGCCCGGCCCGTTGTCCTTGACGCAGAATTCCATCGGCAGCGAGACCCGCGTCGTCGAGCCCGGCCGCGCCAGCCTTACCCCGGGCCGGAACGCGGTGGTGAGCTGGATCTCGCCGTCGGTCGCGCTGTCGCCGATCGACTCGGCGGCGTTCTTCACGAGATTCAGGAACAGCTGGATCAGGAGATCGCGGTTGGCCAGCACGGGCGGCAGCGACGGGTCGAACTCCGCCACGAATTTGATGTGGCGCGCGAAGCCGGATTGCGCGAGCCGCTTCACGTGATCAAGCACCACGTGGATGTTGACCGGCTCGCGCTCGATCGGCCGTTCGTCGGTGAATACCTCCATGCGGTCGACGAGCTTGACGATGCGGTCGGCCTCGTCGCAGATCAGGCGCGTCAAGGTGCGGTCGTCGTCGGCTGCGTTGGTTTCCAGCAATTGCGCCGCCCCGCGGATGCCCGACAGCGGGTTCTTGATCTCGTGCGCCAGCATCGCGGCGAGCGCGGTGACCGAGCGCGCGGCTCCGCGATGGGTAAGCTGGCGGTCCATCTTGTCGGCGATGGTGCGCTCCTGGAGCATCACCACCACGTTGTCCGGCCGCTCCGGCAACGGCGCGACGTGCAGGTCGACCAGCCGCTCGCCCGGATTGCGCGGCGTCGAAAGATCGACCTTGTATTCGTTGACGGCGGCACCGCGGGCGCGCGCCTGATCGATCAATGCCAGCAAGGGGCTGCCGAACGGCACCAGGTCGCCCAGCACATGGCGGCGCAGCATCGGAAGCGAGGCCTCGAAAAACGCCTCCGCCGCCGCATTGGCGTTGGCGACGCGGCCGTCGGCGGCGACCATGATCACCGGATGCGGCAGCGCATCGAGCATGGCGTCGGCGGTGCCCGAGGGAAGCGTCGGCATCGGTTCGAGGCGGTTCATGCGGCGGCCCTGTGCAGGCCGGAAAATTCGTCGAAGGCGTCCGCCAGAAGCCTCCGCACGGCGGGCGGTTCGGTCTGCGTGAGGACACGCTGGCGATGGGTCTTGAGGCGTTCCGCGGGCGCACCCGCGGTCTCGGCCGCGGTGTCGAGCGCCCACCCGAGATGCTTGCGGGCATGGCGGAGCCCGACCACTCCGTGATGCGCCAGCATCTCGTCATAGAGCGCCAGCGTCAGCCGCAGCTGTACCGCCAGGGGCGGCGCGCCCTCGCGGCGACCAGTCGCGAGATAACGCGCGATCTGTCCCGGCAGCCAGGGCTTGCCCTGTGCCGCGCGTCCGACCATCACCGCATGGGCGCCGGATGCGGCGATTGCCGCATCCGCATCGTCGAACGTGGCGATATCGCCGTTGATCACAATCGGAATCGTCACCGCATCCTTGACGGCGCGCACCGCGCCCCAATCGGCGCGGCCCTTGTAGAACTGGCAGCGGGTGCGACCGTGCACGGTGATCATGCGCACGCCGGCGGCCTCCGCGCGGCGCGCAAGGGCAGGCGCATTGATCGTGCGCTCGTCCCAGCCGAGCCGCATCTTCAGGGTCACCGGCACCGTCACGGCGCCGACCGTGGCTTCGATCAAGGTGAGCGCGTGATCGAGGTCCCGCATCAAGGCGGAACCTGACTCGCCGCCGGTGACGTGCCGCGCCGGGCACCCCATGTTGATGTCGATAATCTGCGCGCCGTTGTCCGCCGCGATGCGCGCGCCCTCCGCCATCCAGCGCGCCTCGCAGCCGGCCAACTGCACCACATGCAGGCCTACCCGCTGCCCTTCCGCGCGCAGCCGGGCGTCGCGCCGGCCCTCGACGAGCTTTGCGCTGGCGGTCATTTCCGACACCACCAGACCGGCGCCGAGCCGCACGGCCAGCCGCCGGAACGGTGCATCGGTCACACCCGACATGGGTGCGAGCACTACCGGGCTCGGCAGGCGGTGCGGCCCGATGACCAGCGGGAGCAGGCGGGAATCGGTCATTTCTGAAACCACTTACCCGACCTGCACAGGAATTAGGCGAGCCGGGATATTGCTTACAGTTTAGCCAATGACGTCAGGGAGGGCAAGTGTTGCAGTGCAAAAACCTGGGCATGATGAACGGCCCCGGTCCTGCGCGGTGCCAGGGGCCTAACGGCCCTGTCAGGTCGTCTCAAGCACCGGCTCCCGGAAAACGCTGTCCGGCCAGGCAAGACCGTAGTGCTCGCGCAGCGTCGTGCCGGCATAGGCGGTGCGGAACAGCCCGCGCCGCTGCAATAGCGGGATCACCTCGGCAGCGAACACATCCAGCATCGCCGGCAGCACCGGCGGCATGATGTTGAAGCCGTCGGCGGCCCCCTCGGTGAACCAGTCCTCGATCAGGTCGGCGACCTGCTCCGGGGTGCCGGCGAAGGTGAAATGCCCGCGCGCGCCCGCGAGGCTCGCCAGCAGTTGCCGCAGCGTCGGCTTCTCCCGGCGCACGAGACTCAAAATGACCTCGGTCCGGCTGCGCGCCGCCTCGACCGAGGCGGGGGGCGGGAAATCGTCCGGCGTCAAAGGACGATCGAGCGGCAGGTGCGAAAAATCGTGCCCGCCGAACCGGCCGGACAGCCGCTTGCGCCCGACTTCCGGATCCGACAGTGCATTGATCTCGCGCGTCAGGCGCTGCGCCTCGGCCTCGGTTGACGCGATCATCGGGCTCAGCCCGGGCAGGATCAGCACCTGCTCCGGATCACGACCCACCGCAGCGATCAGTGCCTTCAAGTCGGTGTAGAATGCCTGCGCGGTCGCCTTCTCCATGTGCGCGGTGAACACCGCCTCGGCGTGGCGCGCGGCGAAGCGGCGGCCGGTGTCGGAGGAGCCCGCCTGCACCAGCACCGGTCGTCCCTGCGGACCGCGGGGGCAGTTGAGCGGTCCGGCCACCCGGTAGTGCTCGCCCTTGTGGTTGATCGGCCGGATGCGGTCGGCTTTCGCATAGAGCCCGCCGGCACGGTCATCGACCACGGCGTCCGCCGCCCAGGAGTCCCACAGCGCCTTCACGACGGTCATGAATTCCTCGCCGCGCGCGTAGCGGTCGGCGTGGCTTACCTGGCCTGCGCCGCCGTAGTTCGCCGCCGCCGTCGCCAGCCACGACGTGACGATGTTCCAGCCCACGCGCCCGTTGCTGATGTGGTCGAGCGAAGCGAACTGCCGCGCCAGGTTGAATGGCTCCGTATAGGTGGTCGAGCAGGTGGCGATCAGCCCGATCCGCCGTGTCGCCACCGCCACCGCCGCCAGCACCGTGATCGGCTCAAGCCAAGTGCGTGCGGCCTGCGCGACATCATCGCCCAGCGCCAGCTGGTCGGCCAGAAAGATGGAGTCGAACAGGGCGGCCTCTGCCTGCTGAGCCAGGTCCTGGTAGTACCGGATGTCGGTCAGCGGCAGCGGCGAGGCCGCCGGGTGCCGCCACGACGCCTCGTGATGGCCGCGGCTGTGGATGAACAGGTTGAGATGCAGTTGCCGCATCATGGCGGACCTCCCTCGGGACCTTGTTCGTCACGCATTGAACTGATTGCCCGCCGGCAGCCAGCGATAGCTGGTCGAAGTCCGTTCCACGAATCCGAGCGAGGGGAACGGCATGTGATAGCCGACCACCGGCAGCCTGTCGGTCGCCACCATGTCGAGAACGCGCTTGCGCGTCGCGACCGCGGCCTCCGGGATGTCGTCGAACGAGCCGACCCACTCGGGCTGCTGGACGGAGAAGATATAGTGGTTGCAGACATCGCCCCAGACCAGGAGGCGCCGGCCCTCGCTCTCGACATGGTAGGACATGTGGCCGGGCGAGTGTCCGAACGTCGCGATCGCGCGGATGCCGGGAACAACCTCGCTCTCGTTCTTCACGAACGTCGCCTGGTCGGCGAACGGCACCGCCATCTGCATGAATCGTTCGCGGTTGGCCTTGCGCGCCTCGCGCACGTTTTCGCCCTTCTTCCAGAAGTCGAATTCCACTTCGCCGAAGATATAGCGCGCATTGGGGAAGCCGGGCTTGCCGTCCACCATCAGGCCGTTGATATGATCTCCATGGCCGTGCGTGATGACGACGATGTCGATCTGTTCGGGCTGGTAGCCGGCCTGCATCAGGAGTTCCGGCAGTCGGCCCATGTTGGGGTCCCTGCCCTTGCCGTTGCCGGTATCGAACAGCACGAGCTCGTTGCCGGTGTTGACGACGGTGTTGACATAGACGTGCTCGAACGTGTCGGGCGCCACGCCGTTGGCCTTGCCGTGCGCCCACACCGTCTCCGCCGGCAGGTCGCCGGCAAAGGTCGGGTGCGTGGGGCGGCCCGTGGCAAAGCCGTCGAGCAGGTTCGTGATCTCGAAGCCGCCCAGCTTGAAGCGGTACACGTTCGGCCGAAGGACTCCCAGCATCGGCGCAGGCATTTCAGCGATCTCCTGTCATCCCTGTTCGCGGTGCGATGCTATGGCAATTCGATCGGGGATGACAGTCATGGGAGCAATTCCGCGCCGTCGCCTGGATTGCGCCCGCGCCCCATCCGGGCTACAGGCCCCGGACATGGCAGCAACTGTCGCAGCGGTGGTGGTAGCGGCCGGGCGCGGCCTGCGCGCCGGCGGCGGCATGCCGAAACAGTACCGCCCGCTGCCGGGCGGGCCGGCGCTGCGCCGCTGCCTTGCGACCTTGTCCGAACACAGCGAGATTGCGCTGGTGCAGCCGGTGATCAACGCCGACGACCGGCGTTACTTCGACCAGAACGCGGCCGAGCTTGCCCTGCTGCCCGCGGTCGAAGGCGGCGCGACCCGGCAGGCCTCGGTCCGCGCCGGCCTCGAAGCGCTCGCCGTCCATGCTCCCGCGATCGTGCTGATTCACGATGCGGCGCGGCCGTTTGCGTCAGCCGACCTCATAACCCGCGCCATCGCCGCGGCTGCGCAATCCGGTGCGGCTGTCCCGGTCATGCCGCTTGCCGACACCGTGAAGACGGTCGATAAGCAAGGCCTTGTGACCGGCACGCTCGACCGTGCGGCGTTGCGCGCCGTTCAGACCCCGCAGGCGTTCGACTTTGCGGCCATCATCGCGGCCCACCGCAAGGCGCTGGCCGCCGCCCGCGACGATTTCACCGACGATGCTGCGCTCGCCGAATGGGCCGGGATGACGGTCGCAACCTTCGCAGGCGAGGCCGCCAACGTGAAGCTGACGACGCCGGACGATTTCGTACGCGCCGAGCAGGCCAGGCTCGCCGCGCTCGGCGACGTGCGTACCGGTTTCGGCACCGACGTTCACCAGTTCGCCGACGGCGATCACATCTGGCTCGGCGGCATACGCATCCCGCATGTGCGCGGGGTGACCGGGCATTCCGATGCCGACGTGGTGCTGCACGCATTGGTGGATGCCATCCTGGGGGCGATCTCGGACGGCGATATCGGTGTGCATTTCCCGCCATCGGATCCGCAATGGCGCGGTGCGTCGTCCGACATCTTCCTCAAGTTCGCCGTCGAACGCCTGCGTGCACGCGGCGGCGTGATCGGACATCTCGACATCACCGTGATCTGCGAGGCGCCGCGGGTCGGGCCGCATCGCGATGCCATGCGCGCCCGGATTGCCGAGATCGCCGGGATCTCGGTCGCGCGTGTGGCGATCAAGGCCACGACCTCGGAGAAGCTCGGCTTCACCGGACGCGGCGAAGGCATCGTCGCATTCGCCACCGCGACGGTGCGGTTGCCCTGGAGCGACTGATGGGGCGCCACGCCGAGCAAGCCGCCGCTCTGCTCGATCTCTGCCGGAGCAAGCGGCTGCGGATCGCCACCGCCGAGTCCTGCACCGGAGGGCTCGTCGCGGCAACGCTCACCGGCATCGCGGGCTCCTCGGACGTGTTCGAACGCGGATTCGTGACCTATAGCAACGAGGCGAAGCAGTCGATGCTTGGCGTCGACGCCGCGATCCTCGCGCAGTTCGGCGCCGTGAGCCGGCAAACCGCCGAAGCCATGGTTAGCGGAGCGCTGGCGCATTCCCCGGCCGATCTCGCGGTCTCCATCACCGGCATCGCCGGTCCCGGCGGGGCGACGCCCGGCAAGCCGGTTGGACTGGTGCACTTTGCGGCCTGTGCTCGCGGAGGCCGCCCGATCCACCGCGAACAACGGTTCGGCGATATCGGACGATCGGCAGTGAGGGACGCTTGCGTCGCGGATGCACTGGCGATGCTGCGTGCACTCGCGGAGCAGGCCTAACGCGGAAATTTCTTGCGGACGATGGCGCCGAGGATGTCGGAATAATCGTCGGTCCAGGCCGGCACCCTGGGGTCCGGTTGCAGCGTGCTCCATCCTCGTCGGCGGACCAGGTCGCCGAGATCGCCGGGTCGGCGTGCCAGCGCCGCAACGATTGCGTTCATCTTGTAGTCCGGCGGCAGCATTTGCGGGCGATCGTCCTGCTTGACGACCGTCATCAGCCCCTCGGCCGCGCCGACGGCGGCAACGACCGCCCCGAGTTCCATATGCCGGTTGGAGATGTGCATCACGAGGACGCCGTCCTCCTCCAGGCGCGACAAGTATCCCACCACCGCTTCGCGCGTCAGCAAATGCACCGGAATCGCGTCCGACGAGAACGCGTCGATGACGATCAGATCGTATCGATGGGCGGCGGCGGCGAGCGTGAGCCGGGCGTCGCCTTGGACGATCGGCGCATCCGGCGCGCAGGCGGAGAGGAATCCGAAAAGCCGGGCATCGCGCGCGATCCGCACCACCTCCGGATCGATCTCGTAGAACGTCCAAGCCTCATGATCGCGGCGGTGGCAGGCCAGGCTGCCGGTTCCAAGGCCGACCACTGCGACGCGGCTGAGCCCTCCCCGCGCGGCGCGCACCGCCTCGATGCTCTGCGACATCGGCCCGCCGAAATAGTAATAGGTCAGCGGCTCCGGCGGCGAATTCGCCGGGCCGTTGCCGTCCACAAGCCGCTGCGCGCCGTGAATGGTGCTGCCGTGATAGAGCACGCGGTGACGGCGGTCGGTCGTTTCGACGACCTGGTGCACGCCGAAGAAGCTGCGCGCGGTCTCGATCCGGTTGTACCCGGGCTGCCACAAGGCGGTCAGTACGAACGCCAGGATCGCGAGCGATATGAAGCGGGCATGCCGTTCGCGCTGCAACAGCATCGTGGCTGCGAGCACCACGAGCGCGATTTGGAAGGGCAATTCGGCAGCGGCCGGGAGCTGGAAATCGAAGGCGAGTTTCGCCGCGACCGCCGCGATTGCAGCAACCAGCGCGGGCGCCGCGTCGATCGCCGCGCGGCGGACACCGTCCGACCAGATGCCCGGCAGCGACAGGCATGCCGCCGCGATCAGGATCGGATATTCGTAGACCCGCGAGAACAGCCGCGGCGCGATCAGCGCCGCAAAGATTCCCCCGAGGACGCCGCCGAGCGATACGTAGAGATAGAACTCCGTCAGCCGCGCGGGCGCCGGCCGGCGCCGATAGACCTCCCCGTGACACAACATCGCGAGCAGAAAGAACGCCACGAGGTTGATGCCGACCATCGCGGCCCAGAACACGTGATCGCGGCCCAGGAGCCCGACCGCCAGCGGCGCCACCATGAACGGCACCGCCCGCGCTATCGTTCGCGAGCGGATCCAGGCGTGGTCGCGGAACACCGCAACAAATGTGAGAAGGTAGAGCGCGAGCGGAAGCACCCAAAGGAACGGGGCCGCCGCGACATCGGTGGAGATATAGGACGTGACCGCGATCACGAGGCCGGCGGGGATCGCCGAGAGCGCGACCCAGACCAGCCGGTCGCTCGCCGACACCGGGGCCGTATTCGCGGCGGTCCGGGCGAGCGCCGGCTTGCGCACCACGAACAGGCTCGCGGCCGCAATCATGACTGCAAGCGTTGCAAAGCCGGCCGACCAGTACTGCGCCTGCGCGTTGACCGGCAGCCATGGCTCGACCAGCACCGGATAGGCGATCAGCGCGGCAAACGATCCGAGATTGGACGCCGCATAGAGGACATAGGGATTGTCGGCCTGGGGGTGACCGGTCGCCGCGAACCAGCCTTGCAGCAGCGGGGCGCTGGCCGACAGCACGGCGAACGGCAGACCGATCGATGCGGCAAACAGGCCGATGAGCCAGATCGCGATGTCCGCCGCCGGCGGCGCGCCGAAGCCGTGGGCAATGCCGATCGGCAAGGCCATCGCGGCCAGCGCCAGGATGCCCAGGTGGACCATCGCCCCGATGCCGAGCGGCACGAAGCGGATCAGCAGATGGGCATAGGCGTAGCCGGCGAGCAGCGCGGCCTGGAAGAACACCATCGCCACCGACCAGACGGTGGGAGCGCCACCGAGCCGCGGCAGCACCATCTTGGCGAACATCGGCTGCACCGCGAACAACAGCAGCGCCGACAGGAAGACGGTTGCCGCAAACAGCGGGGAAGCGAGCCACAGGAAAGCGCCGCGTCCGGCATGCGCCGGCGGCTGTGACAGGGGGGGATGATAGGCAGTCATGCGGGTTCCGAAGCCGGAACGCGCACTCTAGGCCGAGGACGTTAAGCCCCGCTTACCCGCATAGATGCGGTCGGCGCGCTGCTCGAAGGCATGCGCGAAACGACGAAACGCGATGTCGAACATCGCTCCCATCAGCAACCCGAGCGTCCGGCTGCGGAATTCGTACGCGATGAAGAACTCGATATCGCAAAGCCGTTCGCCCACTGCGTGGAAGGTCCAGCGGTTCTCCAGCCGGCTGAACGGCCCTTCGAGATACTCGACCAGGATTTGCAGGTTGGGGCGGTCGAGCGTGACGCGGCTGGTGAACCGCTCGCGCACGAGCTTGTAGGCCACCGTCATGTCGGCAACGACGATCTCAACGCCCTCCGGCTCCGCAATCCGGCGTCGAATCCTGAGATCGCGGCACAGCGGCACGAATTCGGGATAGCGCTCGACGTCGGCCACGAGGTCGAACATGTCGGCGGCGGCGTGCCGCACACGACGTTTTTCAGTGAATTGCGGCATGTCGGCGGCTAACCATCCTGAGAAATTCGGCAGTGCCGCGGTCGCTGCTCAACCGGAACAGCCGACTTCCAACGTCGAAGCGATTGATCGCTGCGTCAATCAACGGCTTGTGGTCCCGATCGAACGTCCAGATGTATTTCAGAAACTTCCAGTTCAGATGCTCCGGGCATTCCGGCGGCAATCCTTCGCGGTTGCGTCTGAAGTTTCGGGCGGTCCGCTTCACGACTCGCCACAGGCGCAACCGTCTCGGGCAGTCGAGCCAGACGATGGCATCAGCGCGCGGCATCCGCAGATCGAAGGTTCCGGCGTAATTGCCGTCCATGACCCACTCCAATGCCGCGGCTGCGTCGGTCACGATACCGCGCCATTCCTCGGTGGGTGGAGCGATCCAGCCGGGCCGCCAATACAGGCCGTCGAGGTCGATGAGCGGCAAACCGGTCATGGCGGCCAGCTTCCTCGCCAAGGTCGATTTGCCGGCGCCGCTGCACCCGATCACCATGATGCGACGCATGGACGGTTCATCGGGAGCTTGCCGCACGCGCCGCCCTCAGTCGGGCGAAGTCGTCGCCGGCGTGATGCGACGACCGCGTCAGCGGCGACGCCGAGACCATCAGGAAGCCCTTGGCATAGGCGATGGTCTCGTAGGCCTGGAATTCGTCGGGAGGAACGAAGCGCACGACTTTGTGATGTTTTCGCGTCGGCTGAAGATACTGGCCGATGGTGAGGAAGTCGACGTCCGCCGCCCGCAGGTCGTCCATCACCTGCATGACCTCGTTCCGATTCTCGCCGAGGCCGACCATGATGCCCGACTTGGTGAACATGGCCGGGGCGATCTCCTTGACCCGCTGAAGGAGCCGGATCGATGCGAAATAGCGCGCGCCGGGCCGGACGGTCAGATACTTCGACGGCACCGTCTCGAGATTGTGGTTGAACACGTCCGGCCGCGCCGCCGCCACCGTCTCGACCGCGCCGTCCTTGCGCAGGAAATCGGGCGTCAGCACCTCGATCGTCGTGTGCGGGCAGCGCGCGCGGATGGCGCGGATGGTGGCCGCGAAATGGGCCGCGCCGCCGTCGTCCAGGTCGTCACGATCGACCGAGGTGATCACGACGTGCGACAGGCCGAGCCTGGCGGTCGCCTCCGCGACCCGGCCCGGCTCTCCGGCATCGAGCGGTGCCGGCAGCCCGGTCCTGACATTGCAGAAGGCGCAGGCGCGCGTGCAGGTGTCGCCCATGATCATGAAGGTGGCGTGCTTCTTCTCCCAGCACTCGCCGATATTGGGACAGCCCGCTTCCTCGCACACGGTGTGCAGGCCGTGTTCGCGGACGATCCGCAGGGTTTCGGCATGGCCGTTCGATACCGGCGCCTTGACCCGGATCCAGTCGGGCTTCCGGAGCGCCGGCGTATCGGCCCGATGCGCTTTTTCAGGATGGCGCGGTCGGTTGGTGACGGTGTCGACCACAACGGCCATCAAATCGTGTCTGTTCGCTCGGGTAGCAATTCTGCAAGCGAATAGTTCGCAGGCAGTTTCGTATTCTCGTCGAGAACAGCCTTCCGTAGTTGATTCTTTTCCAGGTTCTTGGCGTCGGTCAAATCCGCTCCCTTGAGTATTGTGCCATCAAGGATTGCATCCTGAAAATCAGCGCCGCGCAGTAGAGCGTTGCTGAAGTCGGCGTTTGAAAGGTTGGCTCCTTTCAAATTGGCGTGGCTGAGGTCGGTACGGCGCAGGAATGCGCCTCTGACATCGAGCCTTAGCGTCACTTTACTGTCGGGTGGTGTAATTCGCGCTGTCATAGTTGCACCAATCGGTCCCGAATGATGTTCATGATCTCTCGCACGTCCACGGGGGGTTCATTATCACCGTAGTTCTTGCCGCTCTCCCTTAAATAGGTACTGAGAAGTTCAAAAGTAGGTCCAGAAAGGTCAGGAAAATCACGCGCGATCTGCCGCAAAGTATAGATCGCTCCCAGCCGAATCTCCAGTTTCCCGTCGGTCAGCTGTCCCACCGCTCTATTGAACAGCTCGGCAACGTGATCCCGGCGTGCCAACTCCGCCTGCTGCAGCGATGCTTCAGCCTGCCGGGTTGATGCGATTACGCGCTTCCACGCAAGATAAATTCCAATCGTGCCTCCTATCACGCCACCAACGACCAGACCAAAGTTTCGAACTATCTCGGAAATCGTTAGCCAACTCACGAGGATTTACCTCACCAAAGCATCATTTGAATCGGCCAATGGAAGTTTCAGGCGTTCAACACCCGCCCGTAGGCGTCCAGCACGGCCTCCTTCATCATCTCCGACAAAGTCGGGTGCGGGAACACCGTATGCATCAGTTCTTCCTCGGTGGTCTCCAGGTTCATCGCCACCACATAGCCCTGGATCAGCTCGGTGACCTCCGCGCCCACCATGTGGGCGCCCAGGAGCTGCCCGGTCTTCTTGTCGAAGATCACCTTGACGAGGCCCTGGTCTTCGCCGAGCGCGATCGCCTTGCCGTTGGCGGCGAACGGGAAACGGCCGACGCGGACATCGATGGACTTTTCCTTGGCAGCCTGCTCGGTGAGGCCGACCGAGGCGACCTGGGGCGAACAATAGGTGCAGCCTGGAATGAGGTGCTTGTCGAGCGGATGCGGATTGAGGCCTTTGATCGCCTCCACGCAGACGACGCCCTCGTGCTCGGCCTTGTGCGCCAGCAGCGGGGGGCCTGCGACATCGCCGATGGCGTAGATGCCGGGGACGCTGGTGCGGCTGAGACTGTCGACCACGATGGCGCCGCGCTCGGTCTTGACGCCCACTTTCTCCAGCCCGAGGTTCTCGATATTGCCGACCACGCCGACCGCCGAGATCACGCGCTCGACCGTCAGCGTCTGTGTCGCGCCCTTGCCGTCGTCGATGGTCGCGGTGACGCTGTCGGCCTTCTTATCGAGCCTGGTCACCTTGGCACCGGTGAGAATCTTGATGCCCTGTTTCTCGAATGCCTTGCGGGCGAATGCGGAAATCTCGGCGTCCTCGACCGGCAGGATTTGCGGGAGCACCTCCACCACCGTCACCTCGGCACCGAGCGTGCGATAGAACGATGCGAATTCGATACCGATCGCGCCCGAGCCGATCACCAGCAGCGACTTCGGCAGGCGTTCGGGCACCATGGCCTCGAAATAGGTCCAGATCAGCTTCTGGTCCGGCTCGAGACCCGGCAGCACGCGCGGCCGTGCACCGGTCGCGACGATGATGTGCCGGGCCTGATAGCTCCCCGGCCCCAGGGCATCCTTCGGCGCAGCGGTCTTGCCCGCCTTCACGATGACCTTGCCGGGAGCGTCGATCGCAGCCTCCCCCCAGATCACCGAAACCTTGTTCTTTCTCATCAGGAAACTGACGCCGTCGTTCAGGCGTTGCGCGACGGCGCGCGACCGCTTGACGATGGCCGCCGCATCGAAGCCGACTTTTTCGGCGGTGAGGCCGTAATCCTTGGCATGCTGGAGATGGTGGAAGACCTCCGCCGACCGCAGCAGCGCCTTGGTCGGGATGCAGCCCCAGTTGAGGCAGATGCCACCGAGATGGGCGCGCTCGACCACCGCCGTCCTGAATCCGAGCTGCGCCGAACGGATGGCGGTCACATAGCCGCCCGGGCCCGACCCGATGATGATGACGTCGAAACTCGTATCAGCCATGCGGATTTCCGTTACATCGGCCGGTCAAGCGCCATCTTCACGCAGTCGGCGTTGAGCTCGCCGAAGATGCCGTCGGCCGGCTCGAACAGCTTGTCGATTTCGGCCGGCGGCGTCTGGCTGGCGCTGGTCATCGCCTTCTCCACCGCCATGCTCAACTCGGTGTAGCGCGCCCTCACCGCCTCATCGCGGAGATTGGCAAGATAGGTCCCGAGCGCCGCCAGCTTCGCGACCGCGTTGCCGCCGTCGATCTGCTCCGGCGTCAGCGCAGCGGCTTCGCGGATTTTTTCCCGATTCCGGCTGATCACGCCGGCCTTGAACTTGATCTGGAAATAGGCGTCGATGACGTCCTTGCAGGTGCGCAGATATTCGCCGCGTCCGAGGTTGCGCTGGATCAGGTCGACGAACTTGTTGTTGAGATAGCCGTTGTAGATCGACGTGATCAGCGACAGCGTCGCAATGAACATCGGGAAGTAGCCGAGCAGGATGGAGCGAATTCGCGATTCGCGTTCACCCGCTGCGTTCTTTGCGTCCTCAGGCATGGCCAAGCGGCAGTTCACCAACAATCCGGCTATAGCGTCGTCGTCGCCTCGTAGAACGGCGCCACGATGTTCTTGAAGCTGATGGCGACCGTGTCTTCCACCGCCATCGCGGAGTGCAGCACGTTCGAGGGATGGTAGCTTACCTCGCCGGGCCCGATCTCATAGGTCTCGTCGCCGCAGGTCATGCGCATGCGGCCCGAAATCACGTAGATCGCCTGTTCCTCCGCGTGCTGATGGGGACGCGCGCTCTCGCCCGCGCGCCAGTGCATCTTCATCACCTCGATGGACTTTCCGCGCACCACCGGGCCGCGCGCATCCGAGTGCGTCGGCGTGACGAGATGGTCGAGATTTCCATCCAGAAGGACGCGAGGCATGACCGGCTCCCTGCGCGCCGGCACCCGACCGGCGGCCCGATCCGCCCTTGTACGGGCAGGTCACCGCGTCTGCAAGCGCGCGCTCCGCCGCTACTGCATGGTCAGCTTCAACTCGGCGACGATCGGGCGGACCTTGCCGATCTGGTCGCGCAGCATGGCGCGCATCTCCTCGGAGGTCGAGCCGGAGGGCTCGGCGCCGACATCGGTCATGCGCTTGACCACGGTCGGGTGCTTGCTGGCAGCGGCGATCTCCCGCTGCAAGCGCGCCACCGCCGCCGCCGGCGTCCCGCGGGGCGCCAGGAACCCGTTCCAGCCCTGGAGCTCCAGGTTGGGGAAGCCGAGCTGGCGAACGGTCGGCACCTTCGGCATCGCCGCCGACGGCGTCGCGACCGCCATCGCCTTCAGTGCTCCGGAGCGCACGTGCTGCAACGAACTCGACAGCTGATCGCCGCCGAACTGGATACGGCCCGCCAGCATTTCCGTGACCAGGGGGGCGGCGCCCTTGTAGGGCACGTGCTGCATCGAAATGCCGCCGTCGCGCTTGAGCACTTCGCCCATGAGATTCATGATGCTGCCGGGACCGGTCGAGCCGTAGTTGAGCTTGTCCTTGGTGGTCTTGGCCCAGGCCACGAACTCCTTCAGATCGTTGGCCGGCACCGAAGGATGTGCCAGCAGCCAGAACGGCACATAGGCACCCACCGAGATCGGCTCGAAATCCTTCTCGATATCGTGGCGCGACTTGCCGGCCAGCTGATTGGTTGTCGTCGTCGTGGTGAACGTGATGTTGTGGAACAACAGCGTGTGGCCGTCGGGCGCCGCCTTGGCGACATGGTCGGCGCCGAGGGCGCCGCCGGCCCCGCCGATGTTCTCCACCAGCACGGTCTGGCCGAGGCTTTCCGTCATGCGCTGGGCGAACAGCCGCGCCAGCATGTCGGTGGTGGCGCCAGCCGGGAACGGCACGATCACCCGGACGGTTTTTGTCGGCGCCCAGGCCTGTGCCAGAGCAGGCCGGGCAAGCAACGTCGAGGCGCCGAGCGCCACGGCGCCGGTCATCACCCGGCGCCGGTTCGGCGTCGGACGTTCAATGTCAGGCTTGGTCATGTCGTCCTCCCACTGCGGGCGTCTTTGTTGCGCCCGTCGGATGTCACACTACCATCATCACAGGGTTCTCGATCAGCGCCTTGAACGCGCCGAGAAGCTCGGCGCCGAGCGCGCCGTCGACCGCGCGGTGGTCGGTCGACAGCGTCACCGACATCATCCAGGCGGCTTCGATCTTGCCGTTCCTCGCGATCGCGCGTTCCTCGCCCGCGCCCACGGCCAGAATCGTGGCATGCGGCGGATTGATGACGGCGGCAAAATCCTTGATGCCGTACATGCCGAGATTGGATACTGCGCTTGAGCCGCCCTGATATTCCTCAGGCCTGAGCTTGCGCGCGCGCGCACGGCTGGCGTAATCCTTCATCTCGTTGGAGATGACCGACAGCGATTTCATCTCGGCGTGGCGCACGACCGGGGTGATAAGCCCGCCCGGGATCGACACCGCCACCCCGATGTCGGAATGCCTGTGCTTCAACATGCCGCCTTCGGTCCAGGTCACGTTGGCGTCGGGCACGCGTTGCAGCGCCAGCGCCAGCGCCTTGATGACGAAGTCGTTGACCGAAATCTTGTAGGCGGGCTTGCCGTCCTCGTCCTTGGGCGCGCCCGCATTGATTTCTTCCCGCGCGGCCAGCAGCTTTCCAATGTTGCAGTCGAGCGTCAGGTAGAAGTGCGGGATCGTGAGCTTGGCTTCGACCAGGCGGCGGGCGATCACCTTGCGGATATTGTCGTGCGGAACGACCTCGAAGCTGCCAGGCTCGAACAGCGCGCGGATCTTGTCGTCGGACGGGGCCTGAAGCGCAATCGCCGCGCCAGGGCCGGCCGCCGCAGGCGCCAGCCCCTTGCCCGATTTCGCCGCCTCGACATCGCGCGCGATGATGCGACCGTGCGGCCCGGACCCTTGCACGCGCGCAACGTCGATGCCTGCCTCCCGGGCCAGCCGCCGCGCCAGGGGCGAGGCGAATACGCGATTGCGGCCGTGCACGACCGACGCCTGCGCCGCATGAGGTGCAGGCCCTGGGGCGCGTGACGGGGCCGGCGCCGGTGCGGCAGGGGGCTTCTGCGCCGGGGCCTTGTCCTTCGCAGCCTGCGGCGCGGCACCTTTCCCGGCGGCGCTCACCGCCGCCTTCACGTCTTCGCCCGCGGTTGCCAGCACCGCGATAAGCTCATTCACCGGCACGTCCGGCGTGCCCTCCGGAACGACGATCTTCGCCAGCACGCCGTCGTCGATGGCCTCGTATTCCATCGTTGCCTTGTCGGTTTCGATCTCGGCAATGACGTCGCCGGCCTTGACCGTGTCGCCCTCCTTCTTGAGCCAGCGCGCGAGGTTGCCCTTCTCCATCGTGGGCGACAGCGCGGGCATCAGGATGTTGACGGGCATGTGACGTTCCGGCCGGATTAGCTGATCTCGCTCGTGGTGCCTGGATCGGTCGGCTCGTCCATCTCGGCATCGTAGAGCGACCGAACGCGCTCGATCACCTGGTCTTCGGTGAGCGCGCTCTCGGTAGCGTAGACGCGCGCAATATGGCGGGTGATGTCGGCGATCAGCATGCCCCAGGGATCTGGATCGTCGAAAGCGCGGCGCAGCGAGACGTGCAGAGCGCCGTCGACAATGACGGCACGCAGAACCTCGACCCCGCCGTGTTCCAGGACCGTGGGCGGAATGTGCAGCGCGTCGAAGACTGGCGCGGGATTCTCAGGGTCCATGTGTTCTCCCCTGCTGTCTAACCCTTGCATGGATAGCTCGCAGTCAGATGCGCCACGAATATCCTCGCTACATAGGAATTCGGCTGTGCCTTGGCGACGACATTGTTCAACTCCATCTCCATCCATTCGAACGTCTGGGCAAGCGAATCGCGGCTGCGCTCCGGCGGAAGGCAGAACAGGCGGCCGTAGCGGTCGCCGGCCGCTTCGCCCTCGGAACTCAGGAGTCCTTCGAACAGGCCGATGAGATAGTTGCGGTAGGCGGTGGACGCCCAGCCGGCATTGCGCGACACGCGTTGCAGCACCCGATAGGTCTCGACGGTCATCGGATTGAGCACGCTCGACTGCGCGAACGTGCTCTCGACCACCACGAGCGCCGCGGCCAGACCGATGCAGAGCGACAGTACCAGTACCCGCATGGCCGTCACCGATAGCAGACCGCCTTCGCGGCTTCGACCACCTCGGTCACCGATGGCAGCGCGAGCTTTTCGAGATTGGCCGCGTAGGGCATCGGCACGTCCTTGGCGGTGACCCGCAGCACCGGCGCGTCGAGCCAGTCGAATGCATGCTCCATGACCTGCGCCGCGATCTCGGCGCCGATGCCGGACTGGCGCCAGCCCTCTTCGACGGTGACCGCGCGCGCGGTCTTCTTCACCGACTCGACGACGGTCGCGATGTCCATCGGCTTGAGCGTGCGCAGGTCGATGACCTCGGCGTCGATCCCGGCCTTGGCCAGTTCGTCGGCCGCCTTGAGGGCGTAGGTCATGCCCATGGACCAGGCCACGATGGTCACGTCGCCGCCGCGGCGCGCGACGCGCGCCTTGCCGATCGGCACCAGGTAGTCGTCGAGCTTGGGGACCGGAAAGCTCTGTCCGTACAGGATCTCGTTTTCGAGGAAGATCACCGGGTTGGAATCGCGGATTGCCGATTTGAGCAGACCCTTGGCGTCAGATGCGGTGAAGGGCGCAACCACCTTCAGACCGGGAATGTGGGAATACCATGCGGTGAAGTCCTGGCTGTGCTGGGCGGCGACGCGCGCAGCCGGCCCGTTGGGCCCGCGAAAGACCATCGACGTGGTCATCTGCCCGCCTGACATGTAGCGCGTCTTGGCGGCCGAATTGATCAGTTGATCCATCGCCTGCATGGCGAAGTTGAAGGTCATGAACTCGACGATCGGCTTCAGTCCAGCCATGGCGGCGCCGACGCCGAGGCCGGCAAATCCGTGTTCCGTGATCGGGGTATCGATCACGCGCATCTTGCCGAACTCCTGCAACAGACCCTGGGTGACCTTGTAGGCGCCCTGATACTCGGCAACCTCCTCGCCCATGACGAACACCGCCGGGTCCCGGCGCATCTCCTCGGCCATGGCGTCGCGCAAGGCTTCGCGTACCGTCATGGTCACCGTTTCGGTGCCGGCGGGGACGTCGGGTTCCTCAGCGATCGCCACGTTCGGCGCGGTCGGCGGCGCGGCGATTGCCTCCGGCTCCTCGACCGGTGGCCACGATTCCGCGACGCGCTGGTCGACCGCCGGGGCGGAGCGCTGCGGCGGCGAGGGCTTTGCCGACTTCAGGGCTGATGCGTCTTCGCCTTCGCCGAGGATCATGGCGATCGGCGTATTGACCGCGACGTCGATCGAGCCCTCCGGAACCAGGATCTTGCCCAGCGTGCCCTCGTCGACCGCCTCCACCTCCATCGTCGCCTTGTCGGTCTCGATCTCGGCGATGACGTCGCCGGACTTGACGGCGTCGCCTTCCTTCTTCAGCCATTTGGCGAGGTTGCCCTTCTCCATGGTCGGAGACAGCGCGGGCATGAGGACTTCGATCGGCATGAAGCGGCAATCCGTTTAGCGGGAGACACGCGCAAGATTGGTCGCCACCGATATGGCCGATACGGCGACGATCAGGCAGGCGAAGAAAGCGACCATCGCCTTGTTGACCTTGGACGCATGCGCGGCGGCCTCGCCCTGCAGCCTGCCGACCGCAAACGGCCAGGCGACCAGTGCGCGCAGCAGCACGCCGCGCGTTTCGGGCCGCGCGGAGATGGCGCGCAGGGTGCTGACGTAGTACACGGCGCCGACCACCCAGCTGGCAGCCGCCCCTGCGAGGGCCAGACCGGCAACGACAAATGCAACCTCAGCCATGGTCGACCCGATCAGGCATACACGTCGGTATAGAGTTCCGAGGGATCGGGTTCCGCATCGTGGGTGGCGAATTCCGCCGCTTCGTTGACGACGGCGCGCACTTCAACGTCGATTTTCTTCAAGGCGTCTTCAGTCGCCCACTTGCGCGCCAGCAGGCGCGCGCGCACCTGCTCGATCGGGTCGTGTTCGGTGCGATATTTGTCGACCTCTTCCTTCGATCGGTATTTCGCCGGGTCGGACATCGAATGGCCGCGGTACCGGTAGGTCAGCATTTCGAGAATGGTCGGCCCGTTACCCTCGCGGCACCATCTCACCGCCTTCTCGCCGGCCGCCTTGACTGCGCGCACGTCCATGCCGTCGACCTGTTCGCCGGCGATGCCGTGGGCGCTGCCGCGCGATGCAAGGTTGGTAGTCGCCGACGCGCGCACGACCGATGTGCCCATGCCGTACTGGTTGTTCTCGATGATGTAGACGACCGGCAGCTTCCAGAGCTTCGCCATGTTGAAGCTCTCATAGACCTGGCCCTGGTTGGCGGCGCCGTCGCCGAAATAGGTCAGGCTGACATTGTCGTTGCCGCGGTATTTGTTGGCGAATGCGAGGCCGGTGCCGAGCGGCACCTGCGCACCGACGATGCCGTGCCCGCCGAAGAATCCTCTCTCGACGGAGAACATGTGCATGGAGCCGCCCTTGCCTTTGGAATAGCCGCCACGGCGCCCGGTCAGTTCGGCCATGACGCCCTTGGGGTCCATGCCGCAGGCCAGCATGTGGCCGTGATCGCGGTATCCGGTGATGACCTGATCGCCCTCCTTCAGCGCCATCTGCATGCCGACGACCACCGCCTCCTGGCCGATATACAGGTGACAGAAGCCGCCGATGAGGCCCATGCCATACATCTGGCCCGCCTTTTCCTCGAAGCGACGGATCAGCAGCATTTCGCGGAACGCGGCGAGGTCCTGCTCCTTGCTCAGGTCGGGTGGCGCGCTCCGGTCGGCGGCCTCGTCCGTCGGTCGGCGGTCTGAAACCGGCTGCGTGACGGCTTTGCTGCTGGCGACGGCCATGAAGCTCCTCGGAAAAACACCGGCCCGGACTAGGCCATTGGCTGCCTCCCCCTTAGCCGAAAACCCCGCCCGGCGAAAGCGCAGGCAACGGCCAAACGGTTTGCTTTTGTTGAAGGATCAGCGACACCGGCCGGCCACCGGCAGCGTCCGCGCTCCAGCCGACGGACCCGCTACGGCCGGCGCCGCAGCAGCGTCAGATCGCGCGGGTCCACATAGTCGAGGAGTGCGCGGGCCCGTTCCTCCAGCATGTCGGGATCGAGCCGCGCCCCGTCGAGGAGCGCCACCCGCCGTTCCCATTGCCGGCGCTCGGCGCGCAGGGCATCGCGTTCGGCCGCCAGCCGCGCAATCTGGAGGTCGAGTGCCTGCCGGGCGTTCAAGCCGTGATTGCCGGTGAACGCGTTGACGCCGAAATAGCCGATGAACAAGGCCGCACAGAGATAGAGGCTGAGGGCCGTGAGCACCGATCTGAGCCGCCTGCGGGTGACCATGCCGTGACAGTGCTGGCGCGATGTTAAGGCTGTCTTAACGCTGCGTCGCTCACCGGCCGCGGCCGCCGCGCGCCTCGTTGAGCAGGAAATTGCCAATGCGCTTGCTGCGGTTGCGCAGAAACCGCACCGGCCCGGCATCGACATAGTATGTCAGCAGGATCGAGTCGCGCGACTGCACTTCGGGGCCGACCAGGTCGACCGAGTGATGGGTGTCGGTGTCCACCGCGAAGGCATAGCCGGTATTCGGCGCGAACACCTTCTTGTCCACAGGCGGCCGGCTGCGGTCGGGCCGTTCGTCATGGAACACGGTGCCGACATGGGTGATCGACAGGTCCCGCGGCAGATAGAACTGCACCGTGATGCCTTTTGAAAAGTGGTCGCAATGCGTGTTGATCCTGTACCCCGGCCCGTCCCGGGTCAGGGTCGGGACCGGATACAGTGCGACCGTCGCGTAGTTGGGGCCGAAGCGACGCGCCAGCGCCGGTGCGAGCTTGCGCACGAAGGCGGCGGCGACCTCGGCCGAACACAGGGCCTTGCCGACAGCCTGCCAGATCGGGCGCTGCTCGGCCGGCAGGCTGCGAATGTATTCGGGGAACAGATCGATCTTGGTCCGCGTCGCCGTTCCGTCGGGCAGGATGTCGTCCTTGCGGCTGCTGCTGCGGTAGGACGATGGGCGGGGCATGCCTTCGAGCATCGCTCGGTAGACGTCATCCGGAAACACGCGTTCGAACTCGAGGTGGAAAAAGGGCACCTCCTTGACGCGCGCACCATCGATGGCCGCGACGATGGAGCACTTGAGAGCGTCCACGGCTTCGACGGACCGGGTTTCCTGAAGCGCGCTCACGCGTTCTGCTCCTCCCTACCAGATAACGCACACGACTGATCGCGCTGCGATCGCTACCAGTCTAGCGCAAAGCTCGGAGCGCCGCACGGCCGGGGTAGCGCGCCTGTGGCCCAAGCTCCTCCTCGATGCGCAGGAGCTGGTTGTACTTGGCCGTCCGGTCCGAGCGGGCCAGCGAGCCGGTCTTGATCTGCCCGCAGTTTGTCGCCACCGCGAGGTCGGCGATGGTGGCATCCTCGGTCTCCCCGGACCGGTGCGACATCACCGTGGTGTAGCTTGCCTTGTGCGCCATTTCGACGGCCGCCAGGGTCTCGGTCAGCGTGCCGATCTGGTTGACCTTTACCAGAATGGAGTTGCCCAGCCCGCGCTTGATCCCGTCGGCGAGCCGCACGACATTGGTCACGAACAGATCGTCGCCCACCAATTGGCACTTGGCGCCGATCAGATCCGTCAGCATCTTCCAGCCTTCGAAGTCGTCCTCCGCCATGCCGTCCTCGATCGACACGATCGGATAGCGCGAAACGAGTTCGGCGAGGTATCTGGCGTGCTCGTCGCGGGAGCGTTTCCGGCCCTCCCCTTCGTAGTCGTAGACGCCACCCTTGAAGAATTCCGTCGAAGCGCAATCCAAGGCGAGAACGACGTCCTCGCCCGGCCGGTAACCCGCCTTCTCGATGGACGTCATCACGAACCCGAGTGCGTCGTCGGCCGACTTCAGGTTCGGGGCAAACCCGCCCTCGTCGCCGACATTGGTGTTCAGGCCGGCCGCATGCAGCGCCGCCTTCAGCGTCTGGAACACCTCGACGCCCATGCGCAGGCCTTCGGCGAAGCTCGGCGCCGCCACCGGCATGATCATGAATTCCTGGAAGTCGATTGGATTGTCGGCGTGTACGCCGCCATTGACGATGTTCATCATCGGCACCGGCAGCACCCGCGCCGCGGTGCCGCCGACATAGCGGTAGAGCGGCAATCCGTTCGCCTCGGCGGCCGCCTTGGCGACCGCGAGCGACACGCCAAGGATCGCGTTGGCGCCGAGCCGCGCCTTGTTCGGTGTGCCGTCAAGGGCGACCATGGTTTCGTCGATCTTGGCCTGCGCCTCGGCATCAAACCCGCCGATGGCGTCGAAAATCTCGCCATTGACCGCCTCGACCGCCTTGCGCACCCCTTTGCCCAGGTACCGCCGCTTGTCGCCGTCGCGCAGTTCGACTGCCTCGTGCGCGCCGGTCGAGGCGCCCGAGGGAACCGCCGCGCGTCCGAGCGAGCCGTCTTCGAGCGCGACGTCGACCTCGAGGGTCGGGTTGCCCCGGCTGTCAAGAATTTCGCGGCCCACGATGTCGACAATGGCGGTCATGACGTCCTTGCATGGTTCGCGCTCGTTTGCGCGCAGCCTTTTACAGGATCGACCGTCCCCAGGCAAAGTGCGGCGCGTCGGTGGCACCGCCCGCCCGCCTCGATTATTCTGGCGCCGCCGGAGGATGTCTCATGAGCTATGTCCAGCGCGTCCTGCAACCCGGAGAGACGGTGCGGCACGTCGCCTCGATCCATTGGATCGTCTATTCGCCGGGAACGCTTATGCTCATCCTGGCGCTGCTGGTTCTGATTTATGGAGAGATTTTCGCCGAGCGCATGATCTTCTGGCAGATCCCCGCCGGAATCCTGGCCGTCTTTGGGTTGTTCCTTCTGGTCCCGGAGTGGTTCGCGTGGTGGACCACGGAAATTGCAGTGACAACGCAGCGTGTCATCTACAAAACCGGACTGATACGGCGAAAGACCAAAGAAATGCACATGGATAAGGTCGAAAGCGTGGAAGTCGATCAGTCTATTCTCGGCCGTCTGCTTGATTATGGCACGGTGTCGATCATCGGTACGGGCGAAAGCGTGGAAAGGCTTCAGAAGATCGCCCGGCCCATCGAATTGCGAAACAGCATCACCGTGCGAAATCATACCGCCTGATCGCCCGCAATGGCCAAGACACTGCATCACCTGGGCAAGCCGAGCGCGATTGCATCGTCGCCGTCGCAGGCCGTGCTCGACCGGGTGCAGAACCCGCACCGCGACACGCTCTATGTCGCGCGTTTCACGGTGCCCGAATTCACCACGCTGTGCCCGATCACCGGCCAGCCCGACTTCGCCCATCTCGTCATCGATTACGTGCCCGGCAAGTGGCTGGTCGAATCCAAGTCGTTGAAGCTCTACCTCACCAGCTTCCGCAACCACGGCGCCTTCCATGAAGATTGCACCGTCGCGATCGGCAAGCGGCTGTTCGGCCTGCTCAAGCCGCGGTGGCTCAGGATCGGCGGCTACTGGTATCCGCGCGGCGGGATGCCGATCGATGTGTTCTGGCAAGCCGGACAACGGCCCGCAGGCATCTGGGTGCCCGACCAGGGCGTCGCTCCCTACCGCGGACGCGGCTGACGCTCGGCGCCCGCCACCGTTGCCAGCAGCGCCTTCATTTCGCGGCCCGGGTCGGTCGCGCGCATGATGCTGCCCATCACCGCAATGCCAACCACGCCGGCCGCAAGCACTTCGGCCGCCCGCGTCGCATTGAGCCCGCCGATGGCCACCAGGGGAACCCGCGCCGCGCGGGCCAGATCGCCCAGGCCCTTGCGTCCGATCTCCGGCCCGTAGCCGGGTTTGCTGGCGGTCTCGTAGGCCGGGCCGGCGATCGCATAGTCGGCGATGGTCGGATCGACGGCGGCGGCCTCGGTCGCGGTATGGATCGAGACGCCGACGAGCTTGCCGGGCCCGAGCAGCGCCCGGCTCGCCGCCGCATCGCCGCCGGCCGGAAGGTGGACTCCATCGGCGCCGGCGGCTTTCGCCAGCGCGGCATTGCCGTGCAGCGTCAGGCAGGTGCCATTCCGCCGCGCGACGGGCATCAGCGTGCGCAGAAGCGCGATCTGGTCGTCCTCCGACAGGTCCTTCTCGCGCAGGCTGACCCAGCGGCACCCGGCCGCCAGGGCCGCGGCGACGATCTCGGACAAGGGAACGCGCGCCTGCCGGCGGTCGGTGACCAGAAGCAGCGGCGGGTGCGGCAGTCTCACGTTCCGACGAGACCGAATTGCGGGCTCGACGGCTCGGCGTGCGCAATCTTCGGGATACGGCCTGCGAGCCGCGCCGCGCGTCCGCCTTCGACCGCCGCGCGCATGGCGGTCGCCATCAGAACCGGATCCTGCGCCTTCGACACCGCCGTGTTCAGCAGCACCGCCGAGCAGCCAAGCTCCATGGCGAGCGCGGCATCGGAGGCGGTGCCGATGCCGGCATCGAGCACCACCGGAACCGGCGAACGGGCGCAGACCAGTTCGATGAGATGCGGATTGGAGATACCGAGGCCCGACCCGATCGGCGAGCCGAGCGGCATCACCGCGGCCGCCCCGGCATCGGCCAGCTTGCGGCAGACCACCGGGTCCTCGGTGCAGTAAGGCAGCACGACGAAGCCTTTCGACACCAGCGTTTCGGTTGCTTTGATAAGTTCCTCGGTGTCGGGATAGAGCAGTTCGCGGTCGCCGATCACCTCGATCTTCACCCAGTTGGTGCCGAGCGCCTCGCGCGCCAGTTCGGCGGTCAGGATTGCGTCCTTGGCGGTCTGGCAGCCCGCCGTGTTGGGCAAGAAATTGATGTGCTTCGGAATGAGATCGACCAGGCTTTCGTCGTCGCCGGCGAGGCTGATACGGCGGATCGAGGCGGTGACCATCTCCGATCCGCTCGCCGCGATCGCGTCGAGCATGATCTTGCGGTTGGGATAGCCCGCGGTACCGAGGAAGAGCCGCGAACGGAACTCGCGACCGGCAATGATCAGCGGATCGGACATGTCATCCACTCCAGCGGTTAGCCGCCTCAGCTCCCTCAGCCCCCTTGGCGGGCGCGCACGATCTCCACGCTGTCACCCGGCTTGAGCCCGGTCGTCGACCATTCGGCCCGCGGCACGACCGAACCGTTGAGGGCAACGGCAATGCCGCGCTGCGCCGTATCGACAGCCTTCTGGGCGAGCAGGGCCGACAAGGTATCAACGGTGAGGACCTGCTCCTCGCCGTTGAGCCGAATGCCAGTATTTTGAGACACTTGTGTCACGCTATTCACCCTATTCCGCAGCCTTGGGCAAGGCAAACCGCTCGATGCCGAAGGGCCGGATCGCCGGGTCGACCGCTCCTTCCAGCACCAGCCGCGCCATCGCATCGGCAGTCACCGGCGCCAGCAGGATTCCGTTGCGGTGGTGACCTGTGGCGTAGACCAGACCTTGGACCGGTCCCGGACCGAGGATCGGCGCGTCGTCGCGGCTGCCAGGCCGGTGCCCGACCCACAGTTCGTCGATCGGCAGTTCCTCGACTGCGGGAACCGCGCGCCAGGCCGCCTCCAGCAGTGTCAGCACTCCGCCCGCGGTGAGCGTGGTGTCGAACGACTTTTCCTCCACGGTGGCGCCGATGATCAACCGTCCGTCCCGGCGCGGGACCAGATAGACGCCCGGCGCCCAGATCACATGGGTGATCAGCGGCGCCGCCGGGTCCATGCGCAGCGCCAGCATCTGGCCCTTGATCGGCCGCACCGGCGGACGGTGCTCGGGCGCAAGCCCGGCAATGCCCCGCGACCAGGCGCCGGCGGCGAGCACCACGACGTCGGCGCCGACCTTGCTGCCGCTGTGCAAAACCACGCCATCGGCACGCCGGCCGGACAGCGATATCTCGTTGACCGCGGTGTGTTCGTGGATGACCGCGCCGGCCCGCTCGGCCGCGATCCTGACCGCAGTCGCGAGCTTGCGGTTGTCGACCTGATGATCCTGCGGGCTCCACACCGCGCCGGCGAGCTTGCCGGCCAGGTGGGGCTCCTTGCGTCGCGTCTCTGCCGCTGAAATCCATTGCAGCGGCAGGTCGAGCTTCTGCTGATAGGCGAGATGGTGGTGAATGCGCGCCTGATCGTCGGCGGTCAGGGCGACGACCAGGGTACCGTCCTGACGCAGTTCGACATCGATGCCGGACGCTTCCAGCAATTCGGCCGCGAAGCCCGGCCAGCGCGCCTGGCTTTCGCGCCCGAGCGCCACCAGCGCATCCTCACCCGGCTCGGCCTCGCAGCAGGCGGCCAGCATCCCGGCGGCGGCGTGGCTCGCGCCGCGGCCCGCTTCGCCGCGGTCGAAAACCTCGACCGTGGCGCCCCGTGCCGCGAGCCGCCAGGCGATGCCAAGCCCAATGACGCCGGCACCGATGATGACGACTTTCGGCGTGCTGACGTTTCGGAGAGGGCGATCCGTCAAGAGGCGGCTCCCTTCGCTGGAATGACCCAGACAGGTTCCACGGGTTTGATCTCAGCCGCGATGGCGCGGCACCCCAGGCCGTATGCGCTCATAATGGGCATTCTGGTGCGGTTCGACAAGGTGGCTGTCAAGGCTCAGGCGGACGGGCCGCGATGGCGCAAATAGCGCGCGCAGACCAGCGCGATCACAACGATAACCGCGGCACCCACGACCATCTGGAGCTCCAGGACGCCGTGGGAATAGCCGAAGCCATAGAGCACGGGCCCGGTCGCCTGCCCGATGAAGAAGGAGCTCGAATGCACCGACGCCGCGGCGCCGCGCGCGGTCGGCGACAGGTCGGTGACATGGACCTGGATGCAGCCATGCAGCAGGTAGAAACCAAACCCGAACAGCGCGAACACCGCGACCTGCGCATACCAGGGGAAGTGCATGGCCGCGAGGCTCAGGGCAGCGGCGCCGAGCGCGCCGCCGATCAGCATCAGGCGCGGTTCTGCAAAGCGCGCGACCAGCGCCGGCACCGACAGCGAATAGATCACCCCACCGACGCCGAAGGCCGCGATCACCAGGCCCGCGATGGAGGCGCGCGCCTCGCCGCCGGCGAGCAGCAGGATCGCCACATAGGGGAAGATGCCGTGGATGAAGATGCCTTCGAAGAACACCGAGCTGAAGCAGACCTTCGCGCGCGGATCGGCAAAGATGCTGCGGTAGCTCTCTTTGACGGCGGGAAGGTTGAACTTCGGTCGCGGTTTCGGCACCGGGAAGCTGCGCAGGACGTAGAAGGCGGCAACGGTGATGACCAGCCCGAACGATCCGAACACTGCGAATATTCCGCGCCAGCCGAACAGGTCGGCGATGACCCCGGCGATCGCGGCGCCGAGCACGTTGCCGGTGAGGCCGACCGCCAGCAGCCGGCCGATCATCACCTGCCGCTGCTGGATCGGCACGAGGTCGCCGACCAGCGCCATCGCGACGGGAAAGACGCCGCCCGCGACCAGGCCGGCCGCGACGCGCATTCCGAACACGAGCGAGAAGCTGGTCGCGAAGGCGCACACCAATGCCGCGATCGATACCACCAGCAGGCTCATGTTCATCAGCCGCGTCCGGCCGAAGAAGTCGGCGATGGTACCGAGCACGGGCTGCGTCAGGGCGTAGGGCAGCGTGAAGGCGGTCGACAGCAAGGCCGCCGTCTTCACGTCGACCTGAAGATCGCCGGCGATCTGCGGCACCACCGGGTCCACGACGCGGCTGAACAGCGTCGAGGCGAAGACGACCAGGAATACGATGTTGAGGACGGGCGGGATGGCTCTGCTCGTGCTATTGCGAGGGGCGCTTCGCCAGCTTGTCGAACGCGATCAGCCCGCGAAGCAGCGCCTCCATCTCCTTCAGCGGCACCATGTTTGGCCCGTCGGAGGGCGCCCGGTCGGGATCCTGGTGGGTCTCGATGAAGAGCCCGGCGACGCCGACCGCGACAGCGGCGCGCGCGAGCACCGGCACGAACTCACGCTCGCCGCCCGACGAGGTGCCCTGCCCGCCCGGCTGCTGTACCGAATGAGTGGCGTCGAAGATCACCGGCGCGCCGGTCGATCGCTTGAGGATCGGAAGCGCGCGCATGTCGGAGACCAGCGTATTGTAGCCGAAGGAAGCGCCGCGCTCGGTGACCAGCACGTTGCGGTTGCCGGCGCCGGTGACCTTGGCGACCACGTTGGCCATGTCCCAGGGGGCCAGGAACTGCCCCTTCTTGACGTTCACGACCCGCCCGGTGGCCGCCGCAGCCGTGAGCAGGTCGGTCTGCCGGCACAGGAAGGCCGGGATTTGCAGGATGTCGACGGCTTCCGCCACGCGCGCGCACTGATCGGCCTCATGGACGTCGGTCAGCACCGGCACGCCGAGCGACTGTCTGATCTCGGCAAAGATCGGAAGCGCGGCGCCAAGCCCGATCCCGCGCGCACTCTTGGCGCTGGTTCGATTGGCCTTGTCGAACGAGGTCTTGTAGACGAGGTCGATCGACAGCCGCGCCGCAATCTCCTTCAGTGCCATGGCCATTTCGAGCGCGTGGTCGCGGCTCTCGAGCGCGCACGGCCCGGCAATGAGCGCCAGCGGCAGGTCGTTGCCGAAACGCGCCCGGCCCGCGGTTACGACAGGATTCGGCTCCACGTCGGCTTTCAGCATTGCATGCCTCGCGGGCGGACCATGAAGCCCCCGCCAGCCCCGGTCAACGGCCGAAAATGCCGGTCAGGTCGCCGCATCGTCCGGATCAACGAACGCATGCACGACCAGACGCCCGTGCTGCGGCCGCAGCGTCGCCAGCGCGGCGAGCTTCTTGAGCCAGCGAAACGAGGGCGTACACACGATCTCGTGCCGATCGAAACCCGCCAGCGCCAGGGCGTACAGGACCCAGGCTTGGGTCGGAACCGCGCCCATGCCGAAATCGAACCGCCCGGCCATGGCCCTTTCCCTGGCATCGCCGCAGAACAGCGTGATCAGCGGATACGATTCGTGCATTGCCGGAATGAGCGAATCGGTTTCGAGGATCAGCCGTTCCCGCGTCACGCTGCGGATGCGCTTGAGATCGGCGAGCGGGTCTTCGAGGTGGTAGAGCACCCCGGCAAAGAACACCAGATCGAACTGGCCGACGTCCTCCGGCGCCAGCTCGCTGACGTCGAGGCGGCGGTACTCGACCTTGCTTCGGAAGAACTCGCGCGCCGCGAGGAAGCAATCGAGGCCCCGGAAGTGGTCCCAGGAATAGGTGTCGATCGCCAGCACGCGGCTGGCGTTACGCCGCTCGAACTCGAACGAGAAGAAGCCGTCATAGGCGCCGATGTCGAGAACCGATTTGCCGGTGAGGTCCGCGGGAATGTCGAGCAGGCGCAACCGGCGCTGGAAGCGCCACGCCGTCCGGCGGTGCCGCGTGACCAGCCCGTCTCCAAAATCGTAGGGCGAGTAGAAATGGGGCAGCAGCGCCTTGAGACGGGCGCGCAGATCGCCGGCAGCAGACTCTGACACCCCTCGCCTCACTCCATCCGCGACCGGCCTGCCCTACGCGCGGTCCAGCGCCGCCTTCACGCGCGCCGGCGTGAACGGAACTCGTCGCAGACGAACCCCGGTCGCGTCAAACACGGCATTGCCGATCGCCGCCGGCACGAGCCCCAGCGCCATCTCGGCGGCGCCGGAGGGCGCCTCCTCGGGCCTTCGGATCAGCACGATGTCGATCTTCTCGGGCACCCCGTCCATGTGCAGGACCGGGTAGCTCTCCCAGTCGACGCTGGTCACTATGTTGGCGTCGAAGCGCACCTCCTCCAGCATCGCGCGGCTGGTGCCGTAGACGAGCTGCCGGTCGATGACGTGCCGCAGCGTGTCCGGGTTGACGATCATTCCGACGTCGTGGGCGCAGACATAGCGCAGCAGATCGAGCTTGCCAGTCTTGCGATGCACCCGCACTTCCGCGATCAATGCGATGAAGGTCGTGAAGTGACGGCGGAACGCGATACCGCGGCCGACCGCGACCTCGGCGTCCTTCTGATCGTTGCGCGGCGACGGCCGCTTCTGCCAGCCGTAGCTTTCGGCCGCGATCCGCACCGCGTCGCGGTCGCGCGGATGCTTGAGATACTGGAGCCGGAAGTCGACCGGATCGGTATTGGTCGCCGCCGCCATCTCGTCGATGAACGACTCCGACCCGAACAGGATCGGTGGGCCGTAGGGGTCGCGCAGATGGGTCGAACGCAGCGGCGACGCCCGCTCCATCAGCGGCGGGATGATCTCCCAGCCGAGCCGGCCATGGTCGAAGGTGTAGGACGCCACCGGAATTTCGAACCGATCGTCCCGGTTCAACGGCAGTCCCAGCAATTGCCCGGCCAGCACGTCCGCCGCGCGCGTCTCGCGGGTGTTGTTGTCGAGACGCGAAAACGCCTTGGAGATGTTCTCGTAGGCGATCACCTTGCCGTTGGCGTCGAGGCCCGCGCGGCTGCGGTTGATCGAAGCCGTGCCCTTGGGGTCCCAGGCCAGCCCTTCGTGCCGCATGTACTGCACGCGCACCGGACGGCCGAGATGCTTCGACAGCACCGCGGCGTCGGCGGTGGCGTCGCCCTGTTCGTTGCGGCCGTAGGAGCCGGTTCCGAACATCCAGATCGCCCGCACCTTGTCGCGCGGCAATCCCAGGAGCTCGGCGACGCAGTAGGCCGAGTCGTAGGGCTTCTGGGTCGAGGTCCAGATCGTTGCCGCGCCGTCGCGCACGTCGGCCACGGCACAGGCCGGTCCCATGCTGGAATGGGACTGGGTGGGGAATTCATATTCCCCTTCAATGACCCGCACCGCCTGCTTGATGCCTTCCTCGAACTTGCCGTTCTCGCGCTGGAAATGCTTGCGCACGACCGGCGCCTTGCGGATGTGCTCGAACAGCTGCTCGCTGGTCGGGAAATTCGGTTTCGAATCCGACCATGTGACCTTCAGCGCACGCGCGGCCTTGACTGCGTTCCATTCCTTCTCCGCGACCACCGCCAGCAGGTCCTTGATCCACACCGCCCGGGCGCCGGGAATGTGGCGGATCGACTCCTCGTCCACCTTGACCGGTACGGCGCCCGCCACGGTGGGCCGCACCATGCGGGCGTGCAGCATGCCGGGCAGCCGCACGTCGTTGACCATTTCCAGGGTGCCGAACACCTTGCCCGGCAGGTCCCTGCGCGGCAGCGACTGGCCGATAATCTTGAAATCGGCGGGCTTCTTGAGCGGCGCCTGCACCTCGATGCGCAAGCCGTTGCTGAGCCGGCCGTTCCATTTCACGGTCTTCTCGAGATAGCGGCCGCCGATCAGCTCGGCATAGGACACCCGTCGGGCTTTGTCGGCGATGCCGTGGATGACGCCGTCGGTGACCGTGAGCTGGTCGGCCGGGAGACCGAGCTTCTCGCTCGCCATCTCCATCAGCAGGCGTCGCGTCTCGGCCGCGGTCCGGCGCAGCATCATGCCGCCGTGCGACACGCCGATGGCGGCGCTGGCGCCGCCCATGTCGAGCGTCAGCGCGCTGTCGCCCATGATCACGCGCACGCGCTCATAGGCAACGTCGATCTCCTCCGCGACCATCTGCGCGATGGCGGTTTCGAGACCTTGCCCGCCGTCGATCTTGCCGTAATAGGCCACGACGGTGCCGTCCGCCTCGATGCTGATATAGGACGACAGCTGATCGCCCTTCAGCGGCGGCCGCGTCGCGACGCCGTTCGACGACGCTTCGGCCCACTCTCCGGACGATGCGAGCGTGACAACAAGTGCGCCGCCTGCGCTCAGAAAGGCGCGGCGGCTGAGGGTGGTCTGCCTGTCGGTCATGGCACGCCCCCTCACGCCAGTCCGGCGGCGCGCTTGACCGCCTTCAAAGCCGCGCCCTGAGTGCCGCAGCGACAGACGAGACCGTTGAGCGCCTCCTTGATCTGCGCATCGGTCGGCTTGGGCGTGCGCTCCAGCAGTTCAACGGCGGTGAGAATCCAGCCGTTGATGCAATAGCCGCACTGATTGACCTGCTCCGCGATCCAGGCCGCCTGCACCGGGTGCGGCTTCTCCGGCGTGCCGATGCCCGCCAGCGTGGTGATCCTGCGCCCGGCGATGGCAGACACCGGCGTGACGCAGGAACGCACCGCCCGGCCGTCGATCTGCACCGTGCAGGCGCCGCACTGGCCGAGCCCGCAGCCGAAGCGCGGATTGTTCATCCCGAGATCGTCGCGCAACGCGTACAGGAGCGGCATATCGGGGTCATCGACCTCGATCGTGCGCGCGGTGCCGTCAACAGTCAGCGTGAGCTTGGTCATGGCGTCATCCTCCCGTGCCTAGATCGTCAGGAAGCGCATTTGGCGGCAGGCGAATTAAGGTGTCATGGTCGCAACCGCTTCACCAGATCGTAGGCGTCAATCTGCTCCGAAAGCAGTTCGTCGAGCGAGTACGGCGACTTTGCAGGAAGGTTGGCGATAAGCTGCTCTTGTTCGCCTTCGGCCTCGAGCAACATCTGTTTCTGCGCCAAACGCCAGAGTTCGTCGACGTCGATCCGCTGGCGCATCGACGGGGCGTATCGCCTCCTCGCCTGCGCGCCAAAATTGAATACTTCGCTCCGCCAATGCCGCGTTGATGCGATTTCCGGCGCCGCAAACAGTTCTATCAAGTGGGCCAAAACGAGCTGGAGCAGGCTTTCGACCGCCGCCAATTCAGATCGTCCCACGCTTTCGATCTCCTCGGCCACGTTTTCGATATCGAGGTCGTTGGGAACAGGGCGCGTCCGGCCAAGCCTGCGGATCGCCGCCGCCTGCTGTTCGGACCAAAGCAAAATGTCGTCGTCATAGAGGGTCGAGCCGGTCATGTTATCAATCATATCATGCCGTCCGGCCCTGTTCTATCAAGCCCACCGGCGTCCGAGGTCCCGATCGCGATCCCAGGCCCGCCGCTACACCAGCCGGCTCTGCTCGACAGCCGCTTCCACAAAGGAGGCGAACAGCGGGTGCGGGTCGAACGGCCGCGATTTCAGCTCCGGGTGGAACTGGACGCCCACGAACCAGGGGTGGTCCTCGTACTCGATCATCTCCGGCAAGAGGCCGTCCGGCGACATGCCGCAGAAGCGCATGCCGTGCTGTTCGAGGCGCCCGCGATAGTTGGTGTTGACCTCGTAGCGATGCCGGTGGCGCTCGGAGATTTCCAGGGTGCCGTAGATGTCGGCCACCCGGCTGCCGCGCTGCAGGGTGGCCGGATAGGCCCCGAGCCGCATGGTGCCGCCGAGGTCGGAGTCGGCGCCGCGCCTCTGCAATTCGTTGCCCTTCATCCACTCGGTCATCAGGCCGACCACCGGATCGGCGGTGGCGCCGAACTCGGTCGAATTGGCGTCCTCGATGCCGCACAGGTTCCGCGCCGCCTCGATCACGGCCATCTGCATGCCGAAGCAGATGCCGAAAAACGGCACGCGATGCTCGCGCGCGAACTGGGCGGCCTTGATCTTGCCCTCCGCGCCGCGCTGGCCGAAGCCGCCGGGAACCAGGATGCCGTTGACGTGCTCAAGGAACGGCACCGGGTCCTCGCGCTCGAACACCTCGGATTCGATCCAGTCGAGCTTCACCGCGACCTTGTTGGCGATGCCGCCGTGGGACAGCGCCTCGATCAGCGACTTGTAGGCGTCCTTCATGCCGGTGTACTTGCCGACAATCGCGATTGTGATGTTGCCTTCCGGGTTGCGGATGCGCTCGTTGATCAGTTTCCAGCGCGAGAGATCGGGCTCGCCCTGCGGTTCGATCCCGAAGGCCGCCAGCACCTCGCGGTCGAGCCCGGCTTCGTGATAGGCCTCCGGGACGGCGTAGATGTTGTCGGCGTCGCGCGCCTCGATCACCGCGCTTGGACGGACATTGCAGAACAACGCAAGCTTGCGCCGCTCCTCGACCGGGATCGGGCGGTCGGTCCGGCACAACAGGATATCCGGCTGGATTCCGATCGAGCGCAGCTCCTTGACCGAGTGCTGCGTTGGCTTGGTCTTGAGTTCGCCGGCGCCGGTGATGAACGGCAGCAGCGTCAGGTGGATGTAGACGGCGTCGTTGCGCGGCAGCTCGTTGCCGAGCTGGCGGATGGCTTCGAAGAACGGCAGCCCCTCGATGTCGCCGACCGTGCCGCCGATCTCGCACAGCACGAAGTCGAAGCCGTCGTTGCCCTCGCGGATGAAATCCTTGATCGCATTGGTGACATGCGGAACCACCTGGATGGTGGCGCCAAGATAGTCGCCGCGCCGCTCCTTGGTGAGGATCTCCTGGTAGATGCGCCCGGTGGTGATGTTGTCGTGCCGCGTCGCCGGGCGGCCGGTGAAGCGCTCGTAGTGGCCGAGGTCGAGGTCGGTTTCGGCGCCGTCATCGGTCACGAACACCTCGCCGTGCTGATACGGCGACATCGTTCCAGGGTCGACATTGAGATAGGGGTCGAGTTTGCGCAGGCGCACGCGATAGCCGCGCGCCTGCAGGAGCGCGCCCAGTGCCGCCGACGCGAGACCCTTTCCGAGAGAGGACACCACGCCGCCGGTGATGAAGATGTACCGCGCCATGGGGCTTAACCTTTATCGTGGCGGTTTCGATTCGACGAGCCTCTTGGGTGCCCGCCGACCGCCGCCGGCAGCCTCATGGCATGTCGCCCATTTTGCGTGCCGGGACAGGGTATTGGCCGGGGTTCGTGATGCATTTTGGAAGCCCGCCATTCAACCCGTGCATGCCTGTCCACACAGTCGAAGGGCCGGTCGCCCGGCCCCCCGAAGGTACGCGATCACTTGGATTGCGGCACCTGCGGCCCCGACGGCGCCTGTTCCTGCTGCTTGAGCTGATCCAGCAGCCCACCCTTGGGAACCGGCGTCCCGGGCGTCGAGACCGGCGCCGAACCCGGCTGGGTCCGCAGGATCGAGGCCGGGTTGCGGTTCCAGCCGGCAATGACCGACAGCAGCAGGCTGGTGACAAAGAAGCATCCCGCCAGGATCGCGGTGCTGCGGGTCAGCACATTGGTGGTGCCGCGCGTGGACATGAAGCCGCCGGTCGAGCCGATCCCGAGGCCGCCGCCTTCCGATTTCTGGAGCAGGACAAGCCCGCACATGGCCAGAACGATCATCAGATGAATGACGATAATGAAGGTCTGCATCGACTCTGTCCGTTGTGGCGCCGTTTGCGCCGGATTGCCGACCATATAGGGAGCCGACGGGGTCCTACACAATCCCCGGACCTTTTTCCATCCCGGCGTCACGCGCGCACAGGGGTGCTAGGCTGCGCCCCGCACAACGGAGACCAGCCATGCACACCCTCGGCAGGATGCGGCGCGCGAACCGGTATGACGATACGTTTATCTTCGAGCGCCGGCCGTTCTCCTGGCCGGGCGGCAAGACGCTTGCCGTCTGGATCGCCCCCAATGTCGAGGTGTGGCACTTCGATTCACCCGTGGGCGCCGGCATTTCGCCCAATCCGTCCCATCGCGTGCCGGACGTGATCAATTATGCATGGAGGGAGTACGGCATGCGGGTCGGACTGTGGCGCCTGGCCGACGTGCTGGATGGTGCAGGCGTCAAGGCCACGGTCGCGCTGAACTCCCAGGTCTGCGACACCCATCCCAGGGCGGTCGAGGAAATGCAGAAGCGCGGCTGGGAGTTCATGGGGCATGGAACGACCAACAGCGAAACCCTCGCCGGGCTGGCGCCGGAGGAGGAGACGGAGGTCATCCGCCTCGTGCTGGCCACCATCGAACAGGCCACCGGCCGGCGCCCGCGCGGCTGGCTCGGCCCCGGCCTGACGCAGACCTACAACACCCTCGACATCCTGGCGGCCGAGGGCGTGACCTATTGCGGCGACTGGAACAATGACGACCAGCCCTATCCGATGAAGGTCAGGAGCGGAACGATGACCGCGATCCCCTACTGCATGGAGATCAACGACATCCCCCTGTTCATCCGCATGGGATACACCGGCGAGCAGTACTATCGTGCCGTGATGGACCAGTTCGAGGGTCTGCTTGCCGACAGCGATCGGCATGCCCGCGTGATGGGAATTCCGCTGCACCCGATGATCACGGGCCAGCCGCTGCGCGCCAAGTACCTGCAACGCGCGCTCAATGAAATGAAGCAGCACGACCGCGTCTGGTTTGCGACCGGCAGCGAGATCATCGACGCCTATGAACGCGCGCATCCTGCCGGGTAGGCGCGGTCGTTGCGTGGTCCGGACGTTCGGATCGCTTCAGCCGGCCCAATCCGGCGCTTCATGCACGATGCGGCCGCCGACCATGGTCATCAGCGATGTGATGTCGGGCAGCGCCGTCTCCTCCACCGTCAGCGGGTTCGCGCTCAAGACGGCGAGGTCGGCATATTTGGCGGCCTGCAGCGATCCCTTCCTGTCCTCGTCGAACGTCAGATAGGCGCCGTCTGCGGTTGCGCAGCGCAACGCCTCCATGCGCGTGAGCGCCTGCTGCGGCGCGACCCGCTGCCTGGTGACGTAGCTGGTGCGCGACACCGCGTGCGAGATCGGCAGGAAGTTCGTGATCGGAACATTGTCGGTCGCCAGCGAGACCTTGACGCCGGCGTCGAGCAGGCTGCGCAGCGGCACGATCTCGGCATGACGCTCGGGCGGCAGCCGCTTCGCCTGGATGTGGAGTCCCTTGTAGAGATAGTTGTTGGTATGGGTGGTGAGCACCAGCCCCATGCGCACGATCCGCTCGACGTCCCTGGGAGAGAAATCGTTGATGTGGGCGATCACCCAGCGCTTGCCCTGCAGCGGCACTTCGCGGTCCACCTCGTCGTAGAGATCGAGCACCGGCGGGCCGTTCATGATCACGCGGATGTCGTTGGCTGCACAGCGGACCAGCACGTCCTTGAGCTGCGGCCGCGGCAGCCCGCTGGTGTAGTTGAAGCCGGCCCAGCCGGTATACGGCGCCGCCGCCGCCCGCACTGCGCTCGCCGGCGGCTGCCCGAGGCTGAGAAAGACGCCGCTCATCCGAAGCCGGTCGTCGCCGATCGCGGGTTCGCCGAGCCATGCCGCCCAGGAATCCACGAACGGGCCGAGCGGCGCCTTGCCGGCCGCCAGCCAATCCGGACTGAAGGCCAGCGTGGTGCGCATGCTGAGCGCTCCGTTCTGGTGCGTGCGCTTGTACACCCGGATCAGTTCGGCCGCCGCCCCGTGGCCTTCGAAGACGCTGGTCGTCCCCACCGCGTGATAGAGCCGCTGCGATTCCTGCAGCGCCGTCATGCGGTCGGCATGGGAAAAGCGTGTCGCCTCGCGGAACCAGAGCAGTTCGGCGATCGGCTGCATCTCCTGCTCGACAAAGACGCCGGTGGGGTCTCCGGCTGCATCCTTGACGATGGTCAAGGTCTTGACCGGAGAACTCGTGTCACGCGTGATGCCGGCGCGCTTGAGCGCCTCGGTATTCGCGCATGACACGATCGGCAGCGTGCCGCGCCAGAAGCCCCAGATCGAGCGGATGTAGACCGGGTTGTTCGGCGCCGCCCGGTCGAGCTCCTGCCGGGTCGGCCAGCGCTTTTCGGCAAGGATGTCCGGCACGTCGAAATAGTACGGCGGATCGCCGATCGGCATGGTCACGATCCACTCGCCGGGCTTCCTGCCGCGCGCCAGGTCGGCGATCCGCTCCTGGATGTCGCCGATCGAGCGCACGCGCCCGAGCGAAGGAAAGACGTTGCGTAACCCCTCCCGGTCCATGTGGGCGTGACCGTCGGTGATGCCGGGGATGACCGACTTGCCCCTGAGATCGACGACGCGCGTCATCGGTCCGATATGAGGCGCCATCGCCGCATCCGGACCCACCGCGGCAATCCGTTCGCCGGCGATGGCGATCGCCTGGACGACCGGCGCGGCGGTATCCATGGTGATGACGTTGCCGTTGCGCAGCACAAGGTCGGCCGCGGCGGTCGCAGGAGCAGCCGGCACGGACTCGCCGTGGGTCGGCGTTACGGCTGCAATCGCTCCTGCCGCCATGGTGGCCCCTCCTGCGGTCAGAAAATTCCGGCGCCTGATCGTCTGCTTGGACACCGGGGAGTCCCCGTCTTGTGGCCGTTCACGGTCTCAGCGGTACGCCTGCGCGATCCCGAGGAAATCCTCGGCCTTGAGACTCGCGCCGCCGACCAGCGCGCCATTGACGTTCGCGACATGCAGCAGGTCCGCCGCGTTGGACGGCTTGACCGATCCGCCATAGAGAATGCGGACTTGGCGTCCGCCGGCGCCGTACCGCCTCTCCAGGCGCTCCCGGATGAAGCCATGCACCTCGGCCACGTCGGCCGGCGTCGGCGTCAGACCGCTGCCGATGGCCCACACCGGCTCGTAGGCCACGACGAGATTGCCGGCGGTGGCGCCGTCGGGCAGCGAACCCATGGCTTGCGTGCCGACCACGTCGAGAGTCCTGCCGCCGACGCGTTCGTCCCGGGTTTCCCCGATGCACACGATGGCCGTGAGGCCGGCGCGCCAGGCGGCCCGTGCCTTGCCATTCACATCGGCGTCGGTTTCGCGATGATAGGTCCGCCGTTCCGAGTGGCCGACAATGACCGCCACCGCGCCGGCATCCCGCAGCATTTCCGCCGACAGGTCGCCGGTGAAGGCGCCGGACGGCTCGGTGCTGCAATCCTGGGCCCCAATGGTCACGGCGGAGCCGTCGGCGAGCCTGGCGAATTCCGCCAGCAGCGTGGCGGGCGGACAGACCATCAGATCGACGGCGACCGCGGCCGCGCCCTGCATGATCTTCGTCAGTTCGGCCGACGCGCTGCGCAGGCCATTCATCTTCCAGTTGCCGGCCACCAGCGGGCGCGGAGTGTCCGCCATGCTTGCCCCCGTTACAGTGCGCCGGCCGGTTGCGTCTGCGGCCGGGGTCGCCGCCGCCGGCCGGCAGGCCAGACCTTACGCCGCATCCGCACCATTGACCCGATCCCGCGAAACACCTAAATCCATCGTGGATTCCGTTGGTTAGATCAATCCGACCGGTCGCAGCGAAGCCTCGAAACCGATTGTCCGGACGGCGAGGACCGTCTATTGCGGCGCAGACAAAATCTAACCTAGGATAACTGTAATGCCTCGCCGGCACAGGCGCAAAATGCCCGCATCGCCGGCGCTCTCAATCACCCGGAACCGCTAGATGCTTCGAGGTATCCGTACCGCCTCCGCCAATTGGCTCGGCAGAATCGTGATGGGCGTCGTGCTCGGCCTGATCGCGATCAGCTTCGCGATCTGGGGGATTGGCGACATCTTCCGCGGATTCGGCCGGTCGAGCCTGGCGCGGGTGGGCGGCACCGAAATCACGATCGAGCAGTTTCGCCAGCTGTACACCGAACGATTGCAGGAGCTCGGACGCCAGCTCGGCCGGCCGCTCAGTCTCGACCAGGCCCGGGCGCTGGGCGTAGACCGGCAGCTCGTGGGCCAGTTGATCGGCGAAGCCACCATCGATGAACGCGTGAAGGCGCTGCGGCTCGGCATCTCCGACGCCGAAATCGCGCGCCGCATCACCCAGGCTCCCGAGTTCCAGGGACCGACCGGTCAATTCGAACGCCCGCGCTTCGATCTGATCTTGCGGAACAAGGGCACGACCGAGCGGCGCTACATTGCCGATCTGCGCCGCCAGTTGCTGCGCCGGCAGCTGGCGGGGACAGTGCTGGCCGGAACGCAGCTGCCGAAGGCTGCGATCGACGCGGCCGAACGCTTCCGCAACGAGCAGCGCGCGGTCGAATACGTGCTGTTCGATCGATCCCAGGCCGGCGATATTCCGGCGCCGACCCCCGAGCAGCTCGCGAAGTATTTCGAGGAGCGCAAGATGCTGTTTCGCGCGCCCGAATACCGCAAGATCGTCATCCTGCCCCTGCTGCCGGGCGAACAGGCGGTGTGGCTTGAGATTCCCGATGCGGAGATCAAGCGCGCCTACGAGGACCGCCGCGCACGCTTCGTGACGCCCGAGCGGCGGACCATTCAGCGCATCGCCTTCAAGAGCCCGGAGGACGCGCAGGCGGCCGCCGAACGGCTCGCCAAGGGAGCCTCGTTCGACGAGATCGCGAAGGAGTTGAAGCTCACCGAAAAGGACCTCGACCTTGGCACGCTGGCGCGCGCGGCCATCATCGATCCCGCGATTGCCGACGCCGCCTTCTCGTTGAAGGAAAATGGCGTGAGCGGCCCTGTCAAAGGGCGGTTCGGCACCGTGATCGTGCGCGTTCTCAAGATCGAGCCGGAACAGGTCAAGCCGTTCGACGAGGTGCGCGACGAATTGCGGCGCGATCTCGCAAGCGAGCGCGCCCGTTCGCAGATCCTGTCGATCTACGACAAGATCGAGGATGAGCGCTCGATCGGGCGGACGCTGGCCGAAGCCGCCGCCAATCTGAAGCTTGCGGTGCGCACCATCGAGGTCACACGCGAAGGCCGCGACCGGTCCGGAGCGCCGGTGGCGAAGATTCCGGAGGCGCAGCGCCTGCTGACGGCCGCCTTTGCGTCCGAGGTCGGCGTGGAAAACGATCCGATCCAGTCCGCGGGTGGCTATATCTGGTACGAGGTCTCGGAGATCACGCCGGCGCGGGACCAGAAGCTCGATGAGATCAAGGATACGGTCGAGGCGCGCTGGCGCGACGATCAGGTCGCCAACCGGCTGCGCGCCAAGGCCGCCGAGATGCTCGACAAGCTGAAGGCCGGCGGGTCGTTGGCGGAGATCGCCGCTGCTGCGGGGCTGAAGGTCGAGAAGAAGGCGGAGATCAAGCGCGGCAACCCGCAGCCTCCGCTGTCGGCGCGGGCAGTCGATGCCATCTTCAGGACCGCCAAGGACGGCTACGGCACCGCCGATGCAGAGGCGGCGGCCGAGCAGGTCGTGTTCCGCGTGACCGACATCGCCATGCCGAAGACCGACGATCAGTCCGAAGAGGCAAGAAACGTCCGCGAGACGCTGGTCCGCAGCTTCAACGAAGATGTGTTCGGCGAGTACCTTGCCTATCTCCAGCGCCAGGTGGGCGTGACGATCAATGAAAATGCGCTCAAGCAGGTCGTCACGGGACAGAGCAGCACCAGCAACTGAATTCGTTCATGCAGATCGAGCCGCAGGCACCGGCCTTCGCAAAGCGTTATGCGCGCGGCGAGGCGCAGGTGGTGTGGACCACGCTGGTCGCCGACCTGGAGACGCCGGTTTCCGCCTTCCTCAAGGTCGCCGGCGGGCGGCCGATGAGCTTCCTGCTGGAGTCGGTCGAAGGCGGCGCGGTGCGTGGCCGCTACTCGATCATCGGCCTCGATCCGGATGTGGTATGGCGAACGGTCGGCGGACGCGCGGAGATCGAGCGAGTCAGCCGCGGCGGACGGGGCGCCTTCGCGCCCTGCCGGCAACCGCCGCTGGCGGCGCTGCGCGCGCTCGTCCAGGAAAGCCGGATCGCGCTGCCGGACGTCCTGCCGCCGATGGCGGCCGGCATCTTCGGCTATCTCGGCTACGACATGGTGCGGCTGATGGAGGAATTGCCGGCGCCCAATCCGGACCCGATCGGCCTGCCGGATGCGGTGCTGGTCCGCCCCACGATTGTGGTCGTGTTCGACGCGGTCAAGGACAGCATCACGGTGGTCACCCCGGTGCGGCCGGAAAAGGGCGTGTCCGCCAGGGCCGCGCTGGCGAAGGCCAGCGAACGGCTGTCCCGCATCGTCGACGCGCTCGACCAGCCGCTCGACCATTCCGCACCCAACCGCCAGTCGGGGTCGCTGACAGTGCTGCCGGTTTCGAACACGACGGCGGGCGAATACGAACGCATGGTGCGCGCCGCCAAGGAATACATTGCTGCGGGCGACATCTTCCAGGTGGTGCTGTCGCAGCGCTTCCAGGCGCCGTTCGAACTGCCCCCGTTTTCGCTCTATCGCGCGCTGCGCCGGGTCAATCCGTCACCGTATCTCTATTTCCTCGATTTCGGAGCGTTCGCGATCGCCGGATCGAGCCCGGAAATCCTGGTGAAGGTGAGCGGCGGCACCGTGACCGTGCGCCCGATCGCGGGGACGCGCCCGCGCGGCGCCACGCCGCACGAGGACAAGGCGCTGGAAGCCGAACTGCTGGCCGATCCGAAGGAGCGCGCCGAGCACCTGATGCTGCTCGATCTCGGCCGCAACGACGCCGGCCGCGTTTCCGAGATCGGCACCGTCAAGGTCACCGACCAGTTCTTCGTCGAGCGCTACAGCCAGGTGATGCACATCGTTTCCAACGTCGAGGGAACTCTCTCCGGCAAGCACGACGCCATCGATGCGCTCGCCGCCGGCTTTCCGGCCGGGACGGTGTCCGGCGCGCCGAAGGTGCGCGCGATGCAGATCATCGACGAGCTGGAGAAGGAGAAGCGCGGCCTCTACGCGGGCGCGGTCGGCTATTTCTCCGCCGCCGGCGAAATGGACACCGCGATCGTGCTGCGCACCGCGCTGATCAAGGACGGCACGATGTACGTGCAGGCCGGCGCCGGCATTGTCGCCGACTCCAACCCGAAATCCGAGCAGCAGGAATGCGTCAACAAGGCCAAGGCGCTGTTCCGCGCCGCCGAGGAAGCCAAGCGCTTCGCAAGCGCCGCCCGGCGCAGGCAATGACGGGGGACATCTGCGCATGCTGGCAACGCCGGGCTTTCATCACCTGCACCTCAATTCGGTCGATCCCGACGCGGCGATCGATTTCTATGTGCGGCAGTTTCCGAGCACGTCGCGGACCGAATGGGGCGGCTTTCCGGCGCTGAAATCTCCCACCAACGTGCTGATCCTGTTCAGCAAGGTCGACACCCCGCCGCCGACGTCCCCGCAGACCGCGATCTGGCACTTCGGCTGGCATGTGGTGGATTCGCGCAAGAGCCTCGAACGCTACAAGGCGCGGCCGGACGTGAAGCATTTTCCGCTCTACACCTCCGACGACGGCGGCACGGTGCTGATCTCCAGCGACACCTGGCCGGCGGGCGCGGCGCTCGGGCTGACGCGCGCCGAGATCGCCGACGCCAAGGCGAAGGGCGTGCAGCCGCTGCGCGAGCGCGGCTTCGCCTATTTGCAGGGGCCGGACGGCGCCATCGTGGAGTACCTCGGCAACTTCCCGACCGAGCGCATGAACCACGTGCATATGTTCCAGGACCATCCGTACTGCGCGCAGCTCTGGTACCGGAAGCATCTCGATGCCGCGCCGGTGGCGGGCCGCGAGGCTCCGCGCCCGATGACCGAAGCCGACTGCCAGGTGCCGCGCGGCTCCGAGCCCTCGTGGCCGGCCATGGAACGCCACGGCCTCTACCGCACCCCGCGCGCTGCCGTCGCATTCGACGACGTGATGCTGACCTGGTATGCGCGGCAGGACGACAAGCCCCTCGTTCCGACCCGCGGTCATCTCTACGACCACGTCGGGCTCTGCGTCCGCGACCTCGACGCCTGGATCGCCAAGCTCCGCGGCGAAGGCGTCACGATCCTGCAAGAGCCCTACCCGCTCGGCGACACCCGCGCCGCCATGATCGAAGGCCCGAGCCGCGAAGCGATCGAGCTGGTGGAGAGCTGACGGCCCGCATTGCGCCCACAGGCCGGACATAGGTTGCATGTAACCCGAGAACCCTCGCGATGGCGGAACGAGCACCCGCGAAGTCGTCGCGTGACAAGGTACGTGCCACCGCGCACGCCTGCGCCGTCAGGGTCTGCGGCCCGTTCAATTCTGGCTGCCGGCACGGTCGCGATCGATCCCAACGCGAAGACCGGCGCCCATCATCACGGCGAGCTCGAAAGCGTGATCTACGTCGTGCGCGGGCGCGCATGCGCTGGGGCGAACGGCTGGAATTCACCGCCGAAGCCGGGCCCGGCGATTTCATCTTCGTGCCGCCCTGCGTGCCCCATCAGGAAATCAACGCCAGCGCCGACGGGACGCTCGAATGTGTGGTGGTGCGCAGCGACAACGAGGCGGTCGTGGTCAACCTCGACATCGAAGGGATCGAGAAGCCCGAGACGGTGGCCTGGATCGATCCGATCCATAAGGGGTGACCGTCCGCAACCGTTGCCGCACCCGCGCCGCCTTGACCCCCCTCTAGTCTCGGTTCTGGGCTATCACCTGTGTCATGACTTCGAGCGCCATCTGCCTGTCGGCCGCGACCATGCCCTGCATCAGCGCGTGGAAGTCCTTAGGTCCGAAACGCCCTGAGACGTGGGTTTCGCCACCGCCCTTCGAAGGCATCTTGAATTCGACCTGCAGCGCGCGGTTCGGGCCACCTCGGTCGAACGCACTGATGAACACATCCCCTATTCGGCCGGTCCAGCGTTGCTCCCCACCTCTCATTACTACGGTGTCGCGGGTGTAGACGTACCTGCCTCGGCCCAACCGGGAGCGCTCCGTCCGGCGATGCAAACGCTCGCGCTCGGCTGGAGTCTCCTTGGGCATCAGTGGCTCCTCGATGATGGTCGCAGGAGGTGGCTCTGGAGTGACGTAACTCACGGCGTACGCCGCGCGACCAGCGGACTTGGCCTCGTCGCGACGTTCCTGAATATCTTCAAGCATCGACACGCATCCCATGGTGACCCTCCGGTCTTTGTGGATGAGCGGAACCGGCCCGGCTACGGGCGGATGATGTCGAACAAAAGGCCGGCGCTGCGCCGGGCCGAGTATTCCACTGTTCTCTGCAACTTACTGCGCGCGGTACACGTTCCCCCGCTTCGGATCGCGCATGAGCGTCACCTCGACGCCCGCGACGCTGCGGAGCCTGCTGAAGATTGCTCGGATGGTGTGCGGCTCGCGGCCGTCCGCGAGTTCGTCGATGGTCGCGCCGCGCTTCGAGCAAAGGGCGGCGAGTATCTTGGCCACTGGGGCTGCTTCGCGAACCCCGCGTCGGCCTTGCGCTTCTTGGCCATGTGCCTAGGTCCCAGGTTGCCGGCCGCCCCCACGGCGGCCGAGAGACCTCGCATCTCGCTCATGATGCGTGCGGCATCGAGCGGTCAATTATGTTGGAGAGATTGTCGGTTAATGCGCGGCAGCAGGGCATTAACCCTGTGGATAACGGGGATAGCCAACAAGCGATGTTTCACATGAAACGGACTAGCCCGCTAGGACAGAACGTCATAGCGCCATCTAAGCCATTCAATTTATTTAGTTTTTTATGTGTTGTCCGCGCTCGATATGCGGAGCGGTTGATAAACTTGCAGGACACAGAACGGACAGATGCGGCCGACCTTGTCCGGCCAGGGCCGGCGTGATAAATGACTCGCACTCGAAGATGCGCTCGACTACCCGAAGGAGGTTGCTCATGCGCGAAGAGTTTCGGCCCGCCATCCAGGCCCTACAGCAAGACTTGGCTGAACTGGAACGCAAGGCCACGGAGACCAAGACGACAATCAATCGGCTGTGCGAACTAGCGGGTGCTCCGCCGATGTATGCCGATGTAGGCAGCCCCGGCCAGACCGCAAGCCTCGCCGCCATCCGGGCCGACACCTTCTACGGCAAGGTCCTCACAACCGCCGCGCGGGAGTACCT